>Ga0197143_1001444_pt1 | contig 19973 bp, 10 predicted proteins | sample GBS70_MetaG_FD_148603 | JGI IMG/M metagenome (GOLD analysis project Ga0197143, IMG submission 148603) | Sediment microbial communities from Great Boiling Springs, Gerlach, Nevada, United States - GBS 70_MetaG | ecosystem: Environmental > Aquatic > Thermal springs > Hot (42-90C) > Sediment...
GGCAGGGAAGATGCGGTCTTTTTCTTCGATGTATGGACTTAGCATCGTCGAGTGATTATTATTTCTGAGGGCTTTTTGGTGTCTTATGCCGACCCCGACATATGAGAGAAAACTAGGGCACATCGTCACGACATTTAGGATTTTGGTCGCAGCTCACAGGTGGACTGCAGAAAGGGTTGTGCAGGCGCTTGCGCCTTTCGGATATCTTTTAGATGTCCAGACAGACGGGCTTTCTGCCCAGAAAGCACTTTTCGAGAGCCCCCCACACCTCGTTATAGGCTCAGTTGATTTGCCTCATCCCGATGGTTTCACCTTACTTAGGCTTTTGAGGACAACACCAAAGATTGCTGACACCCCATTCATGATGATTGTTAGCGGGACAAGCCCAGACGAGGAGATCAGGGCTTTTCAGCTCGGTGCAGACGAGGTTGTAACCGATTCCACATCCGACATAGCTTTTAGGGCAAGGGTCAGGGTTCTTTTAAGACTTTCCACTTATCGGACAAGGCTTCAGAACGAAAAGAGGATGCTTAGCATCCTTGTGGCAGAAAGAACACGGGAGCTGACTGAAATCACCCATGCCATGGTAGCAGCCTTGGAAAAGGCAACAGAACTAAGTGATGTAGAGACAGGGGGGCACATCTTACGAGTCTCGTCGTATTCAGCACTCATATCTGAAGAGCTTGGGCTTTCGAGCGAGTTTTGCGAGAAACTCAGGATTTATGCGCCGCTACATGATGTTGGAAAGGTTGGCGTTCCAGACCATATCTTGAAGAAAAAGGGGAAACTTACCCCGGAAGAGTTCGAGCTGATGAAGAAGCATACGCTTTACGGATATGAACTGCTTCGGGCAGCGAAGGCAGACCCGGTTGCATGCAACATCGCCCTATCCCATCACGAAAGGTGGGACGGGAGTGGCTATCCAAGAGGGCTTGTAGACAAAAGTATTCCGATCGAAGCGAGGATCGTTTCAGTAGCAGATGTCTTTGATGCCCTAGCCACGAACAGGCACTACAAGCGTGCCTTGCCCCCAGAAAAAGCAATCGCAATGATTTTAGGCGACCTTCGTCACCTCTTCGACCCTGCTATCCTCGAGGTGGTGGAAAGGCGAAAAAATGATTTTGTGGCAATTCACAGGTCTACGCCCTCTCATTAGGCAAGATACGAACGGAAGAACTTTCAATCTTGAGTGTTATCCTCCCGATCAAGACCCTCGCAAATCCTTGATTGTCTATATCTATTACAACTCCTTTTCGGTTGGCAAAAGGTCCATCCATAACCATGACGGTTGCACCTATAGTGATGCAAGGCTTCTCTTCCTTTACCTTCTTCACCGCCACCGTGCCCAAGAAGTCCTGCGAGTGTTTCCATAAGGCAAAGTCATAGATGGGCAAACACGACGAAAGTGTTTTGTTTACCAGACCCACAAACGCGGGGGTCCGTAGTTCTTTGGCATCACGCTCAAGCGATACTCCAAAGAAGATAGTAAAATCGTAGTTCAGCACTGCCTCTTCCATCTGCTCTATGTGCACAGAGCTAAACTCCTTTGTTTGCAAAACCAACGAAGGGGAAATCCTAGCAATCCCGTCCAACTGATTGACATGAGAGACAAATCTTGCCCTTTCCTCAGGTTTCCTGCACCTGTTCAATATGTTCATCACATCTACCCAAGCCCTTGAATGAACCATGAAGCCTATGTCCACACCTGAATGCGAAATACGAACGCCTAATATTGCGTGCTTGTGGTGTTCTTGAGGGTCTGAGAGTTGCTCGGGAAGGGTTATGCGACTATCTAGAAGAGGTAGGATCGCCTTCCTTTCTTCCTCGGTTCTCGTAAAATAAACGAGCATTTCGCTTACAGCCTTTCCATTTAAGATTGTGGGGCAATGGCTTGTAATCTCCCTAGAAAACCGCTCGAGAGGCAATGTTATCTGCGCTCCCAAAGCCTCTAGTTGTTCTTTTACTGCAAGTCTTTCGAGATTGAATAGATTTGAAGACCATTTTCTTTTTTCGAATGCGTCAAAGTGCCTGTCTTCGAATCCAGTGAACTTCAACTTTGTCCTCCTATGCCTCAAGACTAAAGGCGCGATGGTAGTCTAATCCCCAAAAGACTTCTTGACAAGAGTTTATAAGCCTCGAACGCCTCGTCTTGCTTCTCAAAATCTGTCATAAATAACTTTCGGATCCATTCCCGTTTTACAATGTTGTTTCTGAACCCAATGTAGAGTTTCTCGCCAAGTTCGTAGCCAACTAGGTGGACTAAAGGTCTTATTACCTCAGGACCCAAATCGCATATACCCCCCTTATAATCGAGCGACTTTAGATAGCTATCGAGTGATGTCTTTTTGAAGGACTTCCTAGACGACTTCCTCTTATGCCAAGCCGCCAAAAGCAAAGCGAAAGAAGTTTCCACAGGCATCTCTCCCTTCTTTACCATCTTCAAGAGGGAAGAAAAGGATGGTGGTTTCCTCTTTGGGTTAAACACCTTCGACCCGAAATATCCAACAACCTCGTGCATGATCCTGGAATACAAAAAGTCACTTGGATCAGAAGGGGTATCCGAGCCAGCAAGAAGTATTTTCAATGTGTGACAAGCCTCTTCCGCGATATGGGTTGGGGTAAGCTCTGAAAGATACACAAACCCTTCCCTTGGCATCGCTAAGGACTCGCTCATTTCTATATGCAGGGATAGTATTTGCCATACCTCTTCTGACATCGTTTTAGCCAGCTCGTATAATTCCGAAAGGCTATTTGGACCAAAAACCAGAATATCGCGAAGCCCTTTTGGGCTTGGTAGTGAAAAAATCTTAACAAGGTCACGCACATATTTCTGAAACAGGCTTTTTAAGCCCTCAGGATCTTCATTGAACGAAGCCCATCTTTCGTCCGATACCTGTGCAAGAAACGACTGTTGAGCCACAATCGGGGATGACACAGGCACATAGAACCTATTTTCGTCAAGCTTTACTACCTCCGCCACTCCTTCGATGCCTTTCTCTACAAGGTCAAACCACAGTTTGTCCAAAATCTGATGGATAACAACACAACGAACTTCAACTCCGAGCCTTTTTGAAGCCTCCTTGATGGCTTGTGGCAAGTGTTTTGGTGCCATGTGCGCTTCGCCCATCAGGACAAAAATTTTGTCCACATCCAAATCGCGCAAGACCTCGACAGTTCGCCATCCAGCAAAACACGCTCTCGAAAAGACAGTTGAACATTCCCTAGGGTCGCAATCGAGGGCTACAACCTTGTAACCCCTTGCCTTACACAGCTCAAAGATAGGTTTGAAGTTAGGCCAAACCTGATAGGATGGCCACGCCTTCTTATAAGCGATTCTTCGAAGAAAAGTCTCCTCGTCAATTCTGTCCTCTAGATACATATCTACATGCTTCTGATATCTTGCATGAACAAACTCCAGCGCTACAGCTACCTTTTTGGAGTTTTGAAGCCTCAGGATACGCAAGAAACCTCGTTGAGACTGATCCAAAGTGTGATAATCCCCAACTAACACGACATTCGCTTGTCTAATAGCCTTCTTCAGCTCATCAACGGTCGAAATCTCGTATCTCTTAGGAACCGAATCCTCCAACTCCCGCTCGTATCTTTCCAAATCCTCCCTGTCGTATCGTCTAGGTGCGGACACAAGCATCTTTATCTTCCGTTGATTAGCTTGATAAGCCTTGGTCTGCAAAAGAAGAAGCCTTCTTGAAATCTCGTCCATTTCCCCACCATTCATCTAAGCAAAGCAAGACTTGCACCTCCAAAACCCAGTATCACTGCGACCACATGCCTCGGTTCCAGACGCTCGGACAAAAACACATAACTCAAAGGAAGGACAAGGACATTGGATAGTTGATTCAAAACACTTGCAGTGTTCGTATTGGCGTACTTCATGCCAAGTGTCCAGAAAAGGAAACCTAGATATGTTCCAACTATCGCAGCGGGCACTACTGTGTGCAAAAGCCTTTTGTCTTTCAGATATGGCAATATCATTGTTCTATCCTTCGAACTCAACATGACCTGCAAACCCACAAATACCAAACCTGAAAAAAGCCGTATGCTTGCAACCCAGATGGTGTCGCTCTTGTTCAGGATTGGTTTTACAATCGCTATGGAAAATGCTGTCATAACAACAGCCAGGATGGCAAAGAAAAGCCCTTTTTTGTCGGAAGATTTCCATGCGCTTGTGTTCGGTTCGAAACTAGCGATGAATACAGCTAAAACCGTGAGGGCGGCACCAAGGATAAGGTTGGGAGGGGTCGGCTCATCAAGGTAGATGACGGACATCGCTATCACAGAAGGACTGTATGTGCAGTCCACGATGGCAATTCTGTTGGCACCAAGCCTTTTCAATGCGCTGAAGAACACAGTATCCGCAACACCTACGCCAAGGACACCCGATAACACAAGTATAGCTATTTCCGTTCTTGTGATGTGGGCTGGGAAGAAGTCCGTCTGCAGCACGATTCCTGTCATCACCAATAAAATGACACCAACGATGTTTTTGAAGAGGTTCAGAAACAAGGGCGGAAGGAGTTTCCCACTTTTTCGAAACAAGATCACCCCGAATGCCCAGAAAACCGCGCAAAGTAGGGCAGAGCCATGACCTATCAATGATTGTATCCTTGCGTCCAAAGTATGCTAACCTTTCAAAAGCTCGCCAAAAAGCGAGCAACAAAAGGAAGTTTACAAGGGGTTTCGACTTTTATGCAAACGGAGTTTTTATGGTCAATACCCAAACTATTATCGCGATTCTGATCTACCTTCTGGCGATGCTTGGCATAGGTGTCTATTCTGCAAGACGGACGAAAAATCTGGATGACTATCTGTTAGGCGGCAGAAGACTAGGTCCTTTTGTTACTGCACTGTCGGCGGGTGCAAGCGACATGAGTGCATGGCTTCTCCTTGCCCTTCCTGGCGCCTTTTTTGCATCGGGATTTCAAAATCTATGGATGGTTGGGGGATTATTCGCTGGCACATTTGTGAACTGGTATTTTGTAGGACCTCGGCTTCGTCTTGTTACCGAGAGCGTAGGTGCAATCACATTACCAACCTTGTTTGAAAGTAGGTTTGGCAAAGGGAAAAAAGGGGTTCTAAGCCTTCTTAGTGCCATGGTTATCTTCTTCTACTTCTCGGTATATGTTTGCTCTGGACTCATGGGCTCTGCTCTACTCTTCGAAAAGGTTTTGGGCATACCATATGCAGACGCACTTTTTGTGGGCAGTGCGGTTGTGCTGGTCTACACGCTTCTCGGAGGCTTCCTCGCTGTTTGCCTTACAGATGTGATTCAGGGCTTGATGATGGTCTCATGCCTGCTGTTCTTGCCGCTTCTTGCGCTTTTCTCCTCTCAAGACTTCACCAGCCCTCCACGGGGAACCGTGTTTCCTTTGAGCGACAGACGCGACCTAGATGTTTTTTCCATCGTTTCCATGGTCTCATGGGGGCTCGGTTATTTTGGCCAACCGCATATCCTTGCACGTTTCATGGCAATAAAAAAACCGGAAGACTTTCCAGAGGCACGGATTTACGGTCTATCGTGGGTCCTTCTGGGATTCCTCGGGGCTGCCCTTGTCGGCATGACCGGGACCATCGTATATAAAGGTGGCCTTGACAACCCTGAACGCGTTTTCATCTATCTGGTTTATGACTTTGTCCATCCTTTGCTTTCAGGCGTATTCCTTGCCGCAATCCTCGCAGCAGTAATGAGTACGGTTGATTCCCAGCTCTTAGTTGCATCCTCCGCGATCGTGGAAGACATATCCAAACGGTTTTTCAAAAAGGGAGGACTCTTTTTGGGTAGGCTCGCCTCGCTTGTTATAATGTGCACCGCATTCCTTCTTGCTTATAGCAAAAATGAAACCATCCTTTCAGTGGTTAGATATGCTTGGGGAGGGCTTGGAGGCAGTTTTGGTCCACTCGTGCTGTTTTCTTTACTTCCCAACAGACCTCCCTACGCCAGTGCTGTCGCCGCTTTAACTGTTTCCTTTGTTCTGAGCATCGCTTGGGATGCGACCTCACTGGGCAAACAAATATATGGTATAGTGCCAAGTTTCTTTGCAGGGTGTGTGATTCTTTCTGTGCCCCTTCTTAGGCGTAAAGTCCACGAAGCTCCGCGGCAGCAGTAAGTCTCTTTATTGCAACAATAAATGCAGCGACTCTCATAGGCACTTTGTACTCTTTGGAGGCGTTATACACAGCCTGAAATGCGTTCGTCATGAATCTCTTCAAGTGCGATGTGACTTCATCCAGTGTCCAGTAAAATCCCATCCTGTTTTGAACCCACTCAAAATAAGACACCGTCACCCCGCCAGCATTGCAAAGAATGTCGGGAATGATAAATATACCTTTCTTGTTCAGGACTTCGTCAGCATCGGGGGTGCAAGGGCCATTTGCAGCCTCAGCGATGACCTTTGCCTTGATTCTATCCGCATTTTCGCCAGTGATCTGATTTTCCAGAGCTGCGGGTATCAGGATGTCTACATCGAGTTCCAGAACAGCCTTCGGATCCTCAATCTTTTTCACCTTTGCATGTTTCTCGTAACCTGTAAGGAGTTTGTTGTGTCCCCTTGCCCACTCTATCGCATCCATCACATCTATGCCGTTTTCCGAGATATACGAACCCGTGACATCCGAGATACCTATTATTCTTGCCCCCTTATCAGCCAAGAGTTTCGCAGCATTGGACCCCGCATTCCCGAACCCCTGAACCGCGACACTACATGCCTTGAGCTCGAATGAAAGGCATTTTGCTGCCTCCTCGAGGCAGAAGACAACCCCCTGTGCCGTAGCAATATCCCTACCTGCCGAGCCTCCAATTTCCAGGGGTTTTCCTGTCACCACAGCAGGGAGATGTCGCTTGAAATGCATGCAATATGTATCCATGAACCATGCCATGATCTGCGCATTTGTATTCACATCGGGTGCTGGCACATCCTGGTCAGGGCCAATATCATCGGCGAGCGATGCAAAATAGCGCCGAGACAACCGCTCCAGTTCCCCAAGAGAAAGTTTGTATGGGTCAACGACAACACCGCCCTTTCCGCCTCCGAAAGGAATATCGACAACTGCACATTTCATTGTCATCCAGAATGCAAGTGCCTTTACCTCGTCAAGAGTGACATCAGGGTGGAAACGCACCCCCCCCTTTGCGGGCCCCCTCACTATGGAATGCTGCACACGATAACCAGTGAAAACCTCGATCCGCCCGTCATCCATTCGAACAGGAAGCGTCAAAATTATCACTTTTCTTGGGTCCCTTATCATCGCCACCTGATTCGGCTTCAATCCGAGCACCTCCACCGCTTGATCGAACTGACGCATGGCGTTTTCGTAAGCGTTCAAAGTCATATGCCGGCGACTTATCTGGGGTTTCCCTGGTTCATAGATGCTTTTCTTGTTTCTCTTCATGACATCCTCCGCATGAAAAACCTACGATATTTTGAGAGCAGAACCTGCTGTTTTTATATCACAAGTCAGCACCTTTCGCACAGAATACAAAAAAGTTTCTAAGACAATGGTCAACAAAATCAATTGCATTTTTTCTCATAGCACAGGTGGCTCGCTAAAGCAGAGTGGAGATAAGCAATCCACACAGTTTTGATCAAATACATCGCACGAATCGTTGACAATGGAGGAATCCCCCACTATTAATTATAGGGCGCTATGGAACAAGATTCCAGGACAGACAGACCTTTTGATAAAATAGAAGATAAGTCAGAGAACGCAAACGACGCAGCCCCTGAGGTAGGCGAACAGGGTCAAGGCGCTCAAGAGTCCGAGCAAAAAAAGAAAGAAGAAGATCTTGAAGCCAAGCTTCAGCAAACCTATGAAAGACTTCTCAGGCTGGCTGCCGATTTTGAAAACTACAAAAAAAGGGTTGAGGCAGAAAAACTTGAGTTTGTAAAGTTTGCAAATGAAAAACTTGTGCGAGATCTGTTGCCAGTCCTCGACAACTTGAGACGAGCACTCGACGCAGCCAAAGGAAGCGATGCAGAATCCCCACTGGTTTCGGGGGTGCAGATCGTCTACAACCAATTTCTAAAAGTGCTGGAAAAGTTCGGGGTAAAGCCTATAGAGGCGCTAGGCAAACAGTTTGACCCTGGCGTTCATGAGGCGATGCACATGGTCGAGACAGATGAGCACGAGCCAGGTACGGTTGTGGAAGAGTTATTGCCTGGCTATTCGATGGGCGGGCGGATCTTGAGGCCAGCACTTGTCTGTGTTGCACGGAAACCCGAGCCAACATCCCCAGGCTTCGAAATCCCTCAGCAGGCAGAGGAAAACTGAAATCTAAGTTTTTTCTGTTGAGTATTCGGGCTTTAGCGGTTTAGAATGGCAATATGGTGTTTCCTTTTCGCCTCGCAACCACAAGATGCGACATCCTTGCACTACTGTTGGTGGCTTTGTGCTATCTGTTGTTTTTCCCATACTACCCCAAATTGCATTCCGCAAATGAATTGAGTCGCCTTTATCTTGTTTATGCTTTGGTGGATGACAAGGATGTGGAAATTACAAAATACATCAGGAAATATGGGGACATAAACGACAAGTCAAAGGTAGCCGAGTCCTATTTTTCCGACAAGCCACCTGGCACTGCCTTTGTCTCTTTGTTGCCAGTGTCAATCGCAAGGGTTTTAGGCTTCAAGCAAGCAATAAAAAGGGATATGTGGCTTTGCAGGCTCTTTTCGGGGATACTGCCCGTTTTTCTGCTCCTCTTGCTTCTTATGAAAGAGATGAAGCAACTCGAGGTCAAGCAAGAAACGCGAACAATATTTTTGTTGCTTGCAGGCCTAGGAACTGTGCTTTTCCCTTATGCAATCCTTTTTTATGGTCACGGACTCGTTGCCTTTCTTGTTTTTGCCTCGTTCTACCTAGCCTGCACGCCCTCGCCTTTGAAAGCACTTTCCCTTGGGTTTACTTCTAGCCTTTCTGTAGCAACCGAATATCAAAGTGCCTTATATATCTTGCCATCTTTTGTCTTGTTCTGTGCCTCTTTAAGACACAGAAAATCCCTGATTTTCTTTTTCCTACTTGGGGCTTTCCCGCCTCTGATGTCCTTGCTTTTATATCATACTTATGCCTTTGGCAGCCCCTTCAGAACGGGCTACAGCTTCGTTAGCAACCCATTCTTCGCTTCTGTGCACGCGCAAGGATTTGTCGGGGTCAAGTATCCGAGGCTTCAGCCATTGCTTGGAAGTCTGTTCTATCCATCAAAAGGTTTGCTGTTCTTTTCTCCTGCCCTCGTTCTAGGTTTTTTCGGTCTTCCTTTTTACCTGAAAAGCGTCTCAAAAGCCGTTTTTTTTCATCGCATTTGTCTAATCGTTCTTCCCATAATCTTCGTGTCATCAATGGTGTATTGGGATGGTGGCTGGACGGTCTCACAAAGGCATCTCACCCCCCTTGTCCCTTTTCTTATAACACCTTCTGCCCTTCTATTTGAAAATAGCAAGGTTGCAAGACTTGCGTCCTTTGGGCTTGTGCTTGCATCTATCGGCATGATTTCGGTCTCGACGATCGTCTTTCCGCATATGCCAGAATATTTCACAAATCCTTTCCATGACCTGATACTTCCTCTTCTGCAAAAGGGACGAATGGTAAAAACCTTAGTTTGTTCTGCTAAGACCTTAGCTCTAGTGATGGGGTTTTTACTTATTTGCACCCTTTTGTATGCAATCGCTTTTTTCCCTTCGACCCTCGCTCATAAGGTCGCAATCGTTGTCCTAGGTGTCTTTATCGGAATGGCATGGTTCGACATAACATCACGGGTTTCGAGGTTTGAAAGATCCCGGGCTTCCCAAGAGGTATCCATATTTGAGCGATACTTCGAGACACGCTAACTTTCTGAAGGGCTTTACCCTCTGAATGGCTCAGCTTTTATGGAACAGGTCCTCCAGTAGGCGAGTCAGACGGTCCATTGTATCTTGGTACACCTGTTGGCATGAACCCAAAGTCCACGATGTTCTGTGAACCAGAAGCCCTACCAGCAGGGGATGCCTGCCCTGTTATAGTCTGAAGGGTACAAGGCGTCGCAGGGTCATTCGGGTCGCAAGTGGAAAGCCCGCTATTATCGCTTCCTGCTGAGCCAAACCCAGGCACCCATCCTGTCACCTTGCATCCCCTACAGCAACCGCCAACATCGCAGCAGAAGTGGAGCTGGCAGTAGCCGGAGAGGCAGTCTGACGCCTCGTTGCAAGCCCAGTCATTCGGATACTTGGGCTGACATGTCATTGTGCCACCATCTGGGGCTGGAGGATGGTTCTCGCGGTCGAACTTGCATAGCCATTCGCCATCAGGATACACACACTGGGCCTGACCGAGCGCCTCGTTAGGTGCGCATGCCCATTCATCACAGCCGGTAGGCGGTAGCGGGTCGCACTTAGCGTTACTATCGCAGTCATCGTTGGAGGTGCACGATGTTGGACACTCTGGTGGTGTCTGATCCACCTGACCATTACAATACACCGACTTGTACCATGTGCACTCATCGGCAACCATCTGCGCGGTGCAACCGCTATCATCATCTACAGACTGCGTTCCACATGTGAAGTTAGCATCGCAAACCGCATCCATCCTGTGACCCTGACATGTGTGTTGATTGTCGCAAACCGGCGGTTGCCAGTAACCAGAAGGAGGATTCTTGGTCGGACACACATTAGGATTCGGACAACCATGTGGGAACTGTTGTGGGTCGCAATCACCGCCAAGGTCGATAGCACAGCAATCGCCAGTAAGGCAACAATAGCCGTTTGCGCAATGACCTGGCAATGTGATGTCCGAGTAGTTGATACAGTCTGTATCCTCGTCGCAAGGATAACCATAAGGCAGTTTCGCTTGACAAACTGCATTGCCTTCAGCCACATCTTGTTCTGTGCAATAGCTGTTCACTACCACGCAAACGTCACAGGTTGCCACATCAAGGCACAAAGAGTCATCTTCTGGTCCTTGACCGTGCTGGTTGCAGGTGTCAGGGCATTGTGGTTTTGGAGACTCCCACACATTCTGCCCAGGACCGCTCACAGGGAATGGTGGATATGGACACTGATTCTGTGGAGGCGATGGACATGTTTGAGGACGATAAAGTCCGCAGTTGAACGCCACGAGGCCTGCGCAGGCACAGTCGTCCTGGACAGTGACAGAGCCGCACATGTAGTTCACACAAACAGGGTCTTTCCTTTCACCATCACAAGTCGTGCTCTGGTTACAAGAAGGTGGAACGGTGTAGCTTGGAGGGCAGAACAATGCGCCAAGAGTGTCGTTCGACGGACAGCAATCACCTTGTTGGCAGCAGAACCCGTTCTGGCAATGCCCAGATATGCAATCCGAGTTCTCGTCGCACTGAGAACCATCAGGAAGGTCAGGCAGACAGACAGAGTTACTTGGATTGTTCGGGTCTTTGTCGCAGTGGGCATTGGGGTCACAAAGACTATCATTCTCGCACTTTCCAGAAACGCACTTGCTGCTAGATGGGCAATCAGCGTCTGTGGTGCAGGAAGAGTCTGTTTGTAAGCAAGTAGTTGGACATGGAGGTGGGAGTTGAGCCCACGGCGGATAGGGTCCATAGTCCTCGCAGTAAACAGATTGATAGTAACCGCACACATTGGACTCTACGCTGTGGTCACACGCACTGTCGTCATTCACATAGGTCTTGGTACAAACATGGTTCACGCAGTTTGCATCATAGCGATGCCCCTGACAATCATTCCTCAGGCTACCCGGGTTCTCGGGGTCAGGATAAGACGGATGACACACTGGAACTTCCTTATACTGCGAGGGGCATACCGCATTCGCAGAAATCCACCTTGGGTCATTCTTAATGAGCTCTGGGTTTTCGCCATCAGGGGGCACAGGCCACTCCTCACCAGGACAGCAATCGTTAGTGCCGTTAGGACCTGGGGCACAGCAATAGCCATTACGGCAATGCCCACTGAAGCAATCTAGGTCCTGAGGACCAAGGATCGGGTCAACGCATGCACCTCCGTCTTCTATGAGGGTCCTAATACGGATGGTGAACTGGAATGGACCATAGTCAAACGGCGTACCTACAGTATCAATGCCCAGATAGTATGTCCCCGGCTGAAGGATCTGAACATCTATAACCTCCGGCTGACCGCCTGCGCCGTAAGAGTTTGAACAAGCTATGGACCCGGGCCCGGGATCGCAAGTGCCCCCACCCTGTGCCTCTGCCTTTAAATAGACCACAAGGTCTCTCTCGGGCTGTGGAACAGTTACTGTTACACGCTTTGGCTGAGTAAGTGTGAACTTATAGACCCTGTCAGGGCCAGGGGATGCGCCACACCCTGACATCGGGATTATGTTCACTGAACACGCCGTGCTCCCGCTAAATTGTTGCGGTGGGTTGATGTCCAAAACGCCTAAGTCGATCGCGTCTTCGCATCGATGTCCTGGGTTCAAATTCGGATCATTAGATCCTCTGAAATACAGCGCCCACTGGTGAAGGTATCCACCATTCCCATCTGCATGGTCACATATTCTGATGTACCAGTCACCACTTAGTTGCTCGCCCTTAAACGAGCACATAGGCACACCAGATGTGATGATCTGAGGATACGGCACTGGGAAAGAATAGTCGAATGTGTTGTAGAAGTTGTCCGACGATCCGCCAATCCTGTTCCATACAAGATGGGCATAACCTTGAGGGTCAATCAGCTCCACAGTCAAATCGCCTATAAAGGAATGCACAACCTCTGCCTTCAAGAGCACGCTAGACACATATGGAAGATTAGAGGATACAGTGAGTTTGTCTGTCGTGCACCCACCCGGGGTCTCGGGTGTATTCTTTTCTGTTATAGGTTTGTCAATGATACCAGAGCGCGCCTCGATGCACTGTCCAGGCAATACGGGGTTCTGCGGGTCGCCACAGGTCGGATAGCAAAGCCCTTGATCCGGTCCATTTATGCCGCCCACACAGGAATCCTCATAACCGCATGTATTATCACCTGCATCAAACGCATGTTGACCACCACAAGGGCAAGGCTCGTCTGCATTGTTGCCACATGTCTGGCAATGCGCAAGCCTAGTATGGGTGCAAACCCCTTGCTGGCATGTATCGCTTGTGCAAGGATTGCCATCATCGGAGCAAGGGCTTCCATCTGGGTATGGGTCTCTAACGCACTCGTAGCCACCCCAACCTCTGGGCTGACAAATAGCTGGATTGCACTCGTCGCCATACTCAGAACAATCAACATTGGCGAAAAATACGCACTCCCCGTTTCCGTCGCACTTGTCGATAGTGCAACCATTGCCCTCCCTTTCGCAGTTTGTGCCTGCGGGCTTAGCTTGTGCAACGCAAGCATCCTGATCTTCATCACACACACCAACCACGCATTTGTCGTCAAGGTGACTACAATCTCGAGCCATGCCTGCAGTGCAAGAACCGTTCAAGCAATAATCTCCAGTGGTACAGAAAAGCCCATCCTCGCATGCATAGAAGTTAGGTCTGGTTCTGACCCTACAAGAACCATCAACTGGCCAACATTCGTAATACTGGCACTCAGGTAACGGAGGATTGGTCGCATTACAATCAACTGGAGGCTCTACAAGTTCACAGAATCCAGTCTCAAGATTGCATTTCCCGAGGATCCCGTTGCACTTGTCCCCATCATCGACGCAGTCTGCATCCGATGAGCATTGGCATGCGGGAGTTGAACCTTGCTGGCACACACCGTTTTCATCGCAATAGTCGCCAATCAGGCATGGGTCACCAGCATCACATGGCTCGCCATTCCTCAGAATCTCCGCCCTGCAAGAACGAATCTGCTCATCACACACACCCCTGACGCAGTTCCCATCGAGATAGGAGCAATCCTTAGTTGGACCACCTGTACACTGACCATCTATGCAAACATCTTCTTCGGTGCAGTAAAGCCCATCCTCGCACGATGTGCCATTCGGAACTGTCTTTAGTTCACACAAGCCGTTTTGTGGGTTGCACTCCCTAACCGTGCATGGGTTATTGGTTGGCTCACAAGTTATCTGTGTATGTCTGCAAACACCTACATCGCCATTTACCTCGCATGAGTCAATGGTGCACGGATTGTTGTCGTCGCAATCCTCCTTTTTGTAACAACCAGTCCTCACCATATAAAGCGTATAGTTTTCGAGCGTTCCAGTGTCACCTCCAATGAGGTCAGCAACCGTCAACACCCAATTCCCGTTTATCCTAAAACCTTTGAACGAGCTTGTGTCCCCAGGTCCATGGGATGGGTCGTAGTCAAACACCTTGTAGAACCCATCCTCATTTCCCCCTTCCAGATAGTGGAGGATCGCGCATGTTTGACCGTTGCAAATCCTCGCGCTCAAATCACCGGTAGCGGTGTGATTGGTCACGACCTTCACCCACAGCTTCCGAACAACACCAGTTTGTCCAGTGACAGCCAGGGTCTTTGACACTCCGTCGGGGTCTGCATCAGGTATGGCAACAGGCAACCCCGATTGGACCTTAAACTTCAGACAATCAGAGCCGTAAATGTCAGGGTCACAAATTGGTTTACAGTGGCACTTTGGAGTACCAGACAGCGGGTCACACACTACCCCAGTAGCATCATCCAGACAAACTTCGTCCTCGGGGCAATCAGAATGCCTTAAACAGCCGCAACCTGCGCCAGGCACAGGCTCATGGATGCATTCTCCAGTCTGTGGGTCACAAGAATCTAGGGTGCAGCTGTCACCGTCATCGCAGTCTTTAGGAATCCAAACGCACACATTGTTTTGACAGTCCACGGTAGTGCATTCATTCTGGTCATCAGGGCAGTCCTGCGCGGTCTGACACTGAGGCGCCTCGAACGAGGCGTACAATGTTGCACCTTGGAGTTGTCCATTGTAATACAAAGGCCTTGTGTCCTCGGCAATCAGTTGCCATACCCCTGCCAATGGCTTGCCTCTAAGGTTGTCGAGGTTCTCACCGGGTGCCACGGGCACACCGATGTCGTAAGTGTAGTAGATATGCTGAGCGCTATCGGACAAATCTTCCCTCTTTAACACCACCTGAGTGCCATCGGGATGGCGCAGTGTGAGTCTCACATCGCCCCTGAAATAATGGAACACCTTTGCTTTCAGTTGAATGTCTTGCACAAGCCCAGGTTGTGTAACAGTGATATTTGCATACGCTACCTGGGGATTTTTTCCAAAGTTCTGTGGCAACTGCCCAGGGTCTTCCGCTTTCTTCACAGGGCACACGCCATTATCACAAAGGATGTCAACGCAATATCCTTTTGCTAAATTGCAAGCCTGATCCTCCCCACACTGCCTGTCGTCAGAGCAAGGAACACAGTTCGGAATCTGCGCGTTCACGCAAATGTTATTAGAACAACTATCCTCGGTGCAAACCTCATCGTCCTCGCATTGAGCATCGGCAGTGCACGGTGGATAGCCATTCTCCAAGAAATACAGGTACTTAGCCATCAACTGCAAAGGTGTGGAACCGCCCGCTTGAACCCCACCAAACAGAATGCTCGAACCAATAGTCCTATAGGTCCCAGAATCGTAAGTCACCGCAACTGTAAACTTATTCTGCCCGTTGTTCAACAAAACCTCCCTTCCTCCCTCCCCTGGAGTGTGCGCTATTTTGTCATTCCATGCATTGAAGAGCGGGCTCTGACTATAGTTCAAGTCGTATCCATGTAGGAAGTTGCGTCCTGCGAGAGGCCCGTCAATCTTTACTTGTCCATCGGAAACACCTGTCACCTTGAAATATGGATGAAGCTCAGTTGGCGGTTGAATTGCGCCTGTATAGAAGAACTCCCCACCTTCCAGATACAGCCTTCCACCACTGTCAAGATATGCTTTCAGGATCTCTGCTTCATGAGCAGTTAGTGCGTGATAACGACCATATACGCCAAGTGTAGCAAAGATGCCATAGTACTGGCTTAGGTCTTGGACAACTTCGAGCGAAGTGATTATCTGTGCAGGCCGCCCATTTGCCCTGATCGCCTGCAAAATCGCCTGAGCTGAAGGCTCATTAGACCCGAGTGGTGACCAAACTAGATAACCTTCTGACAGAAGGACATTTATGGTCGCCTTTTCAAGGGATTCGAATGGGCTATGTTTTGGCTTGACAGGGTCATATTCGTCATAGGTAGCAAACGCAACCCTATATACACCTGCCACACTCTGGTCGGTTCCGGGTTTTACATCCATCATACACACAAACCTTGCTTCTGGGTCTCCACAAAGCGTCTCCGCAATGGTCTTCAAAGTCTGGCATGGGCTTGTGCCGCTTAGGGGTACAGGCGTGATGAAAGGTGGATAATCGAGAGGCGCGCTTTCAAGGTAGACTTCTGGATACCCGTAGAAGTTCCACGCCATGTCCATCGCGTCAAGGTCTTTATAACAGATGAGATATCGGTATTTCTCTCCAAGTGCTACAGTTAAATCTGGGAAACCACCAACCTTTTCTGCTACAAATACCGATTCCGTTGACCCAGGGGAAACCCTACAACTTTCAGTATCGCAAAAATAAAGTTTTACCTTCATCACCTCGTTCGGAACACCTGCCGCGATCCGAACATCGTCAATCTGCCAGGAATCCAAATGAATGGTGGAGTTAGTTTCGATCATGAATCCAACCTGTAACAGGTTAGAAAACTTCAAATGGGATGGCAGTTGCACGGAGTACAGATCATATTCGATGTCTTGATCCGTGGTCGTTTGCCATAAAACTGTGCCACCCTCATAATCGCCACTATCCGTTCCTACCACCTTCAAAGTGACCTGCTGTCCCTGCTGATAGTGCTTGTAAGCCATGCGCCACTGGAGGGTGGCTGTTTTCAGTGGGTTATACTGATCAACCTGTGCGTTGCTACAATCCACGAACGGCGTCACATTTACGCTCTTTACAAGCACAGTAGTGGGGTTCCATGTGAAGAGAATGTGCTTGTCCGGACCAAGGGAACCTGTCTCTGTAAGATGCCAGTTGTTCTTGGCATTTGTTCCAAAATCATAGATTTTCCATCCTACCTCCTGGAAACTTGACGCAGCATTAAAGTTTTGCTCGTACGGGCACTGCACACTACAGAAGGGCTTGTATACGTGCTGACATGTCCTTGTGCCGACCTTAGGGTCATAAAGGCACTTTTCATCTGTGCAGGGATTGTTGTCATCCGCATTGCTAGCACACCACGCATCGCTTAGGCAACATGTGGTGGTATCGAAAAGATGTCTGCATTTATTGATGATGCATTTGTCGATTGTGCAGGGATCGTTGTCCACACAGTCGCTGTCCTCAACACAACAGTCAGCTAGTTGCGTCCTCCTGCACTGATATTGGAAGCAGTCCTCCCATGTGCATGGATTCCCGTCATCGCAATCAGCCGAAGTTGTACAGCAACCCTGAGCCGGAGGTCCAGCCATGCACTGATTAGCCTCGAGATTGCAATAGTCCGGGGTGCATGGGTTTTTGTCATCGCACTGACTGTCCGCATATTGCTGCTTCTTCTCTGGGGGATCCCATGGCTCTCCAGTTGCGGGGTCAACATCTGGCGCCCAACAGCAGCCTGGCACGACATTGTAGGTTGAATGACGACAGGTATTGTTGAGACAGTAGTCGTAGTTGCATGGGTTGTCGTCAACACAATCCGAGTTCTGAGTACAACACCCTTCTATTTGGGTATGCGAGCAGGTATTTGTCTCCTGGTCGCATGTATCTTGAGTACAGATATTATTGTCGTTGCAGTCCGCATTCGAATGACAGCAGTTCTCCTTCCATTCATAACGGCACGCCCCTGCCTCGCAAAGGTCATATGTGCATATCTCGTTGTCATTGCAAGCCTCATGCTCAATGACCTGCCATACATCAATGTTCCGTGTCCCAGGTGTGCCGTAGTCCGTGTTTTCCCCCCACTGGTTCGTTGATGCACCGAAGTTCAAGTCAGCCCATGAAGCGGGGTTGTTGGGGTTAGAAGGGAACACGATGCTAGAGTTGTCCAGAAACGGGTGTCTCAAAGCAATCGTCCGACCCACAGGGGCATGTCTGGATGAGCTTGCGTCCCAAGCGACGCTATCCACGATCTGGCCATCAGGATTCAAAAGTTCCAAAGTGTCAGGCGTTGTGTTGGCAAGCGAGATACCGCCACCTTGTTGCCCCCAACCATACGCACAGTTTGTCACCCCACCATTTTGGCTTGGGTCATTGTTCCTGCAGATCACAACATATCCACCTGGAGGTACGACGATTGAAGAAACAATGGTGTGATCTGCCTGTCCTTGGCTTCTGATCTTCCAGCCCTGAAGGTTTATTGGGGAGGCGCCTGGGTTGTGAACCTCGAACCATTCGCCCAAAGCATCACTGACTTTGTCAGGGTCAATCATGATCTCGTTTATCACAAGCTGTGAGGTCGGAGGCGTGCAGGGCTCCCCTTCAGCGTAAAAGACCTGGCTTGCGACTGTCTCGTAACCTCCCGCTGTAACATCCTCGACCGCTTGGGGAGGCGCAAAAAAAGAGCCCGTGTCCGCTGCAGATGGGATGTCGTAAAAGGTCTCTCCTCGTTCGCCTGAACAGGCAAGCACCAGACCCGCCGTTCCTAAAATTGCTAACCATGCTTTTGGATTGCGAAAACTACTATTCATGGCGCCTCCTTGACTTGGGATGACACCGAACTATGCAATGTTTTCATACCTATGGCGACCTCCTGCCGCCTATGCATCAAAAACCCCGCATAGATGCGAGGCAACACTGTACTAGTGGGCTGGCAAGTAACAAAGCCAATAGCCCACCGTTCATTGTAAAGCATGTTTTGTGCCAACTTCACAACTATATGTTACCATAATCATGGTTTTGTGTGGAGGTGAGGTTGCGATGAAAAAAGTTGTGATAGTTCCTTTAGTGATTGGGTTGTTTGCGTGTAAGGCTAAAGAAGTGGAACAGGCGAAAAAAGCAGAGCAAAATGTCCCTCAGACCCCTCTGGTAGATCAAAAAAAGGATGCGGTCGAAGAACATGCGCTGGATGCGACTGTGGGGGCACAAGAGCTTGGGCAACCTAAGAAAGCGTTGGATAAGGACAAGCTCTGGTCTTGTTACCTCGAGATCTATTGCGCTCAAAAACGGAACGAGATGGATAAGATTCTAGACATTTATAAAAAATGCGGGTTTGAAAACCCATCTGACTTCACTCAGGCGTGGATAGAGGCTGCGAAGGACAGGCAGTGGGTTTCGAAACTAGCGCACGAGGCGAGTAAGGCGTGTAAATGAAAAATGGTTCAAGATTGTTCAAAGAGGGCACTGAAAAAGCGATAAAGACACGCGGAACCGACAAACGATAAGTTCAGGAAATCCTATGATGTCGAAATCGTCGCTTGAGTTCCGGCAACTCTTTTATGAACGATTTGAACCATTTGAACGATTTTATTACCGCGGCTTCATAGGCAACATAAAAAGGCTATTGTCGAGGTCATTCCGACCGATATAGACATCGCAGTCGAAAGTCTCTTTCACATTCTTGTAAAGCATCACTGTCTCTTTTTCTCCAAACGCGACGACCTTTCCTTTCTTGATAAGAAGGATCCTATCGCAAAACAAAAGTGCAAGATTGAGGTCGTGAAGTGTCGCCACAACCGAGATCCCCCTTTGTTTGGAAAGATCATATAGCCTTGAAAGAAGCTTTACAGACTGGGCGATGTCGAGGTTTGCAGAAGGTTCGTCCAAAAGCAACACCTTTGGTTCCTGAGCAATGGCACGGGCGATCAGCACCCTTCTTTGCTCCCCAGATGACAAGAGCTGATACGGTCTATCCTTCAAATGGAGGGCGTCGCAAAAGGAAAGGGCTTCATTCACCTTGTCTTTATCCTCTTGTCTCTCGAAAAACCCTTTCATGTGAGGAATCCTCCCAAGGCTTACTACCTCATTGACTGTCATGGGTAAGGGGATGTAAAGGCTGGATGGGCAGAAAGCAATCATGGAAGCGACAAGTCTTTTCTGGGCCTTATGGGGTTCCACATCTTTAGACAAAAGAACTTTCCCG
>Ga0197143_1001446_pt1 | contig 19955 bp, 18 predicted proteins | sample GBS70_MetaG_FD_148603 | JGI IMG/M metagenome (GOLD analysis project Ga0197143, IMG submission 148603) | Sediment microbial communities from Great Boiling Springs, Gerlach, Nevada, United States - GBS 70_MetaG | ecosystem: Environmental > Aquatic > Thermal springs > Hot (42-90C) > Sediment...
TGCGCTGCACATACGCCTCGTCGGGCACGGGCACGACCTCCCGCGCCAGAAACACCACGCGCCCGCTGCTCTCCAGCGTGCGGCACAGCACGAAGCATTTCGTCTCGCGGCTGAGATCCGCCAGCAGTGTCGCGCGCAGCTGCTCCCAGACCGCCTGCGGGAAGCGCACCTCGCCCGTCATCGGCGAGTAGTCCAGCGTCACGGTCGTTGGTGCATGGTTCGGGTTCACTTCCACCGCTCGAACGCCTCCTTGATGAGTTCGCACACACTTAGCAGCGAGTGCCTCTGCAGTGGGTCGACGGCGGGTTGCCAGCGCAACTTCTGTCAAGATTCGCTGTAGCCGTGAGTTCACCGGTTAGCGTGCGCCGTCTTCCCAGCGCGGCAGCCGCTCGATGGAGGGCACGCGCTCCAGCACCTCGTCGGGCGTCGGCAACGGCTGATCGAGTACCATCGGGTCGTTCTCCGTCTGCGGCAGCACGGGCTTGAGGGTAATCTCGAACTCCGTGTCGTTCACCCGAACCTTTTCTTTGACAGCAGTATTGGTCATACTATACCCCCAAAGCGTGTGACAGTCAATTATACTCCATGCGCCCTGCAAAAGTTTCAAGGGTTTGGGCGCGGAGTCGGCGATTCGGGGCGGGATTTGGCGGCTTATTTCGCAAGGCGGATGGCTTCCAGTGTACCGTTTCGGTAGACGACGATGAGTGTCGGCTGCCCGTTGCGCTGCGCGGGAAACGCTGCCACAATCGGTTCGCCCGTTAGCAGCGGCGTGTACCGCCACTGCCCGTCGCGAAACTGTGCGATGCCCCCGCCCGCAGTGTGGCTGAGCACATACTCCTCGTTGCCGTCCGAGTCGTAGTCGCCGAACCAGACGACGCGCCCTTCGAGGGCAAGCACCGCCCACTGCGCGGGGTCAGCCGCCGCGTCGCCGTCGGGAATGCCCGCCAGCACCGTTGCGGCTTGCAGCACTGGGGGTGCATCGTCGAGAAGCGTCGCTCGTGTCTCCGAACTGGTCGGATTGAACCGAAAGCCACGAAGCTGTGTGTGCGTTGTGTTCGCTGCAAGGGTGCGCTTGCCCCGCATCAGCCATTCGGCGTCCTTGAGTCGACTCAGCCGCGTGCGATGCTCGCCCGATTGCTCCATCAGCGCGCCGTTGGCGTAGCGCCAGACTGTCCAGCGCGCACGGTTGCCCGACTCGACAGTGTTCGTGATGAGTTCGTCGCGCCCGTCGCCGTCCACATCCATCGCCTCCAGCGCAAGGTAGTATTCCTTCGGAAGGCTATGTGTGAGGACTGTATGGAGTTTCCCGTCTTTGAGGTGGTACGCTGTGATTTCGAACAGGGTGTTTACTAAGGTTCCGCTCTGGCGTGCGTAGACGATTTCCTGCGGCGCGTCGCCGTCCAGCTCGGCGACGAGCCACTGCTCGCCTGCTGTGAACGGATGCGGGAACGGTATCTGCTTGCCGCGGGAGAGGCGTATTGTACGCTGCCGCACATCGAGCTGTTCGGGTTTGCCGTCCCCGTCGCTGTCGGGCAACGACACCGTAGGACGCGGCAGCTGATAAAAAAACTCCGCAGGCGTGCTGATTTGCAATTGTCCTGACGCTTGGCGGTGTTTCAGAGAGACTTGGTCTTGCAACTGCGCAATCACTGAGCTTGGGTCGGGCACAGGCTCCGCCAGCGGTTGCCAGTGCCCCTCTGGGGTTAGGCGGAACGCTATCGGGCGCGGGGCAAGGCGTACCAACAGAGTTTCAGGTGCGCTGTCGCCGTCGGCGTCGAAGAGCGTTGCATAAGGCAACTGCTCGGAGCGCGCCTCGCCGATTGCTGTCAAGGCGAAGTCGCCTCCGTCGCGGCGCAGGCGCGTCAGGCGTTGCGTGGTCGCGTCCCAACCGAGCAGCTCGCGCTGCACGATTGGTTGCTTGGGGCGTCTGCTTTCGAAAAGCGCGAAGGGCGTGTAGGTAGGCTCGCAAAACACGGCAATCGGCAGCGTCTCGAACTTGCCGTTCAGGTCGCTCCAGAGGGCGGCGTTGCCCTGCCGTGTGCTGAGCCGTTGGCGCACAGCGACCACCTCGTGGTTGCCGTCGTCGTCCAAGTCCACAGGGAACGCCGCGATGACCTCGCGTGCGCCTGGCGGCGTGGGGAACTGCCCCAGCGACTCGCGCACGAGGTTCGGCACGGGCGGCGGCTCCCGACGCGCCGCGCGGGTCATCACCAGCACCAGCGCAACCCCAAACGCAAACAGACCCACCAACGCCCAAATCACTCTTTGGTAGCGCATACAACCTCACCCGCTTATTAAGTTCGCGCGCTGGGGCGAGGTTCCTGCGGTTTCACGCGAGGGCAATCCTCAGCGGTTGCCCTCTACCGTCTTCAATGTTTCACGAACTCTGGCTTCTCGTCTTTGAGCGACTTGATATAGGCAATGAGTTGGTTGATTTGCTCCTCTTTCAAGTAGCCGTAGGGTGGCATCGTCGGTGGGTAGCCTGCTACGATCTGCTTGTTGGGGTTGACAATCGATTCGCGCAGGTAGGCTTCGTCAGCGATGACGGTCGTACCGTCCTTGAGTTTGACTTCCGAGCCATACAGCCCGCGCAGGTCAGGGTACTGGTTGCCGACGGCTTTGTTCATGTGGCAGGCGTTGCAGCCCGTCTGAATGAAGACGAGTTTACCTTTGGCGGCTTCAGGGTCTACGGGCGTTTCGGACTTGGTCTCGGCGGGCTTGGCGGCGGTTTCGCCTGCACCGTGAGTCGACGGCGCGTTCTGGTTGCCACACGCCACCAAAAGCGCGACAGACACTGTCGTCAATATGCCCCACGCAATCAGGTTCCATCGTACGCGCATCGCAAGCCTCCTTATCAACTTATTAGACCAGATGGGTTGACTGAGTGAAGTATACCCGATTCCGCCCGCGAGAATCAAGGGGTGGGGGCTTTGAATAGGCGTGGGAACCGCACCCTTACTTACAACAAGGTACGGATGCGGTTCCCTCACGGTGGACGCATCTGCGGGCGGGCGGTGTTAGCCCTTGAAGAGCGGCGCGAACACCAGCGCGACGATGCTCATGAGCTTGATGAGGATGTTCATGCTGGGACCTGTGGTGTCCTTGAACGGGTCGCCAACGGTATCGCCCACGACGGCGGCTTTGTGGACATCGCTGCCCTTGCCGCCCTCGTGCCCTTCTTCGATGTATTTTTTGGCGTTGTCCCATGCGCCGCCTGCGTTCGCCATCATCAGCCCTGTGACGACGCCCATGCCGAGCGCGCCTGCAAGGAATCCGCCGAGCGCCTCTGCGCCAAGCGCGAAGCCGACCACCAGTGGCGCGATCACGGCGATTGCGCCGGGCAGAATCATTTCACGCAAGGACGCACGGGTCACGATGTCGATGCAACGGTTGTAGTCGGGCTTACCCTTGCCTTCCAGCAGCCCCAGCTCGCGGAACTGGCGGCGCACCTCTTCGACCATCTGGTCGGAGGCGCGGCTGACGGCTTTGAGGGTGAGCGCGGCGAACAGGCTGGGCATCGCAATCCCGACCAGCAGCCCAATCAGCGTGAACGGGTTCACGAGGTTAATCGCCTGCAGCCCTGTTTGGCTCTGGTAGGCGGCAAACAGCGCGAGGGCGGTCAGCGCCGCGCTGCCGATTGCGAAGCCCTTGCCAATCGCGGCGGTCGTGTTGCCCAGCGAGTCGAGCTTGTCGGTGATTTTGCGCACGCTCTCGCCGAAGCCTGCGACTTCGGCAATTCCGCCCGCGTTGTCGGCGATGGGTCCGTAGCTGTCGGTGCTCATCACGATGCCAATCGTCGCCAGCATCCCGACGCCCGCCAACGCGATTCCGTACAGCCCGTTGGTTTCATAAGCGACCCAGATGGCAGCGGCGATACCCAACAGTGGCAACACGGTGCTGAGGTAGCCGACGCCAATCCCCGACAGGATATTGGGCGCAACGCCAAAGCGCGACGACTTGGCAATCTCGCGAATGGGGGGACCGCTGGTGTAATACTGGCTCACTGCGCCGATAAACACGCCCGCGAACAAGCCTGCCAGCACTGCCCAGTAGGGCGCGAGATTGCCCACAATCAGGTTCGTAATCCCTGCCGCGCCCACAATAAACAGCAGAATCGACACAATCGTCGAGCTGTTGAGCGCAAACTGCGGGTCCATGCTACGGAAGGCGCGAATCGAGAACACGCCCAAGACCGAGGCGATTAGCCCGAAGGCAATCAGCGCGAGCGGTAAGATGATGTAGGGCAGCGGGTTGTCGCTGTAGAAGGTCACGGCGATTACGGCGGCGGCAATCACCGAGCCGACATAGCTTTCGAACAGGTCGGCACCCATGCCAGCCGTATCGCCCACATTGTCGCCGACATTATCTGCCAGCACGGCGGGATTGCGTGGGTCGTCTTCGGGGATGCCTGCCTCCACCTTGCCCACCAGGTCTGCGCCCACATCGGCGGCTTTGGTGTAGATGCCGCCACCCACACGGGCAAACAGCGCGACCGACGATGCGCCCATCGAGTAGCCCGTCAGGTACTGTGCAAGCGTCGCGAAGTTTGCCTGACCCAGTAGCACAATCAGCCCAACGCCAAGTAGCCCCAGCGCGGCGACCGACAGCCCCATCACCGAGCCGCCCGTGAACGCGACCACCAACGCCTCACCCATCCCGCCAACGCGTGCCGCTTCCGTGGAACGCACCCCGCTGCGCGTGGACGCCTTCATCCCGATAAAGCCTGCCAGCATCGAACTGAACGCGCCAAACAGATACGCCACGCCAATCAGGGGAGCGGTCTGGTAAAACGCAACGGTCAGCACGATAAACAGCACCAAAGCAAACAGCGTAATCGCGATATACTCTCGCTTCAGGAAGGTCATTGCGCCGTCGTGAATCGCTTGCGCATAGGTGCGCATCGCCTCTGTGCCGTCAGGACGGCGCGTGACCATCCAGTAATTCAGTCCTGCTAATAAAATGCCCGCCCCGCCAAGTATGGGAGCGGCGTAGGGAATGAGCTGTACGACCTCCATAGTTGCCTCCTCCTTACCAAGTGTTGCGTCACATGCGCGAGCAAAGTATACCCGCCTGTGCGCCAAGACAGGTATAATTCGGTCGGCGGAAGGTGAAAATCTCGAAACTTCGCGCCGATAATTCACGATGAATAGGAGGAACGAGATGGCACGAAAGTTGCTGTGCCGTGATCTGGGACACCCACCTGGGAGGGAAGTATGATGAGATGGCTGATGTTGTGCCTGAGTCTATCGCTACTGGCGTTGCTGGCGGCGCAGCGCGTGGAGGGTGCGTATCGCCTCCATCCAGAAGATGTGATTCGGATTGTTGTGGTTGGGGAGCCTGAGTTCTCGGTCCCACAGGCACTAATCTCGCGCGACGGAAAAATCTCTGTCCCGAGTATCGGTGAAATTCACGCTGCAGGTCTCACCACGACGGAGTTGGAACAGCTGATTGCGCGTCGTTTTCGCGAGTTGAACATCCTGCGCGAGCCGCGTGTGTCGGTGACCATCTTCCAGTTCCATCGCCCGCGCGTGTCGGTGCTGGGCTTCGTGAATCGTCCGGGCACTTTCGAGTTCAAGGAGGGCGACCGCGTGCTGGACGCACTCTCGCTGGGTGGCGGCCCCATCCCCGAACGCGCACGCTTGCAAGATGCGTGGATGCAACGCGCCGACGGCACGAAAATCAACCTGAACCTGTACCGCCTGCTCTATGAGGGCGACCTGAGCTTGAACATCCCCATTCAGGATGGCGACACCATCTATGTGCCCGAAGAGACGCAGAACCGCTACTTTGTGGGCGGAGAGGTTAAGCGACCAGGACTGTACACTTGGCGTCCGGGCTTGACGGTGCTGGACGCGCTCTCGCAAGCCGCGTGGGAGACCGAGCGCGCGCGGCTCAGCCAAACCTTCGTGGTGCGCCAGAAACCCGACGGCAGCGAGGAGCGCATTCGCGTTGACTTGGTGCGCCTGCTCAACAAAGGCGACATGAAGCAGAACATCGAACTCCAGCCCGGCGATGTGGTCTATGTTTCCGAGACTAACACGCCGAACTTCGATCAGGTGTACCGCGTATTGTCTGTGTTTTGGATTTTGCGCCAGCTGGACTACGGTCGCTCGCTCTGGCGACCCTAACGAGGGAGGCATAACCCATGAACTTGTGGCAAGCAATAAAGTTATTGAAGCGGCGTTGGTGGCTGATTGGTCTCATCACGGGTATCGTGACGGGAACAGTGTTTGCCTACTTCTACTCGCAGCCGCGTGAGTGGGAAGGCTACGCCGTGATTGCGGAGTACCGCTCGCTCCAAGCGAACCGCACGGTAATCTATCCCGACCCGTACTCGCTGCAGGTAGACCTGATTACACGCCTGCAGAATATTGCGAATATCGTCGGAAGCTACGGGGTGCTCCTGAGCACTTGGCGCGAGCTCAAAGACAGTGGGCAGTGGGAACCTGCTGAGCGCATCAAACAGACCGTGCCCCAGAACGAGCAGGACTTCGCGGGCGTGGTCGACCTCGTGCGCCGCACGGAGATCAAGCCCATCCCAAACACCGAGTACCTGAGCGTCGTCATCAAAACACAGGGCGATATCGAAGTCGCGCCTCGCCAAGCGCAGTACGCGATGGAAGTGTTGCTGCGTAAGTTCCAAGAGCAGTATAGCGCTCTCAATAGCCAGACCGCGCGCCCATCGCGTGAGTTTGTAGAAGCACAGTATCGCGAGGCGCAGCGCGAATACGAGCGTGCCACCCGCCAACTGAGTGAGTACCTGAACCAGAACAAAGATGTCATCCAGTCGCAGAACCAGACGAACATCCTGCTGCAGTCTATTTCGCGTTTGGAAACGCAGCTTTATGATGCCGAAGTTGCTCGGCAGTCCGCAGCGGCGCGTCTGGCACGGCTCACCCAGCAGTTGCGCCAAGAGGAGCGACGCCCCGGCGGCGGCGAATACAAACGGCTCAGTAAGGTTGTGCGCACCAACCCGATTCTGCAACAACTCCAATCCGAGTTGGCGCGCGCGCAGAACGACTTACAGGCACAGATCGCTCAGGGGCGTGGCGACAACCACCCCGATGTGCTGCGCATCAAGGGGCGCATCGAGGAGCTGGAGCGACAGATTGCTGAGCAGCAAGCGATGATCCTTGATGCCGAGACGACTGGACTGAACACCCTCTACGAAGCACTCAGGCGCGACTACCTGCAAGCGATGGTCGAAACGCAGGTCGCCGAGAAGCGCGTGAACGAACTGCGTGGGCAACTGGCAACGATGCGCTCCCGCTTAGAGGGGCTACCCGAAAAACAGCGCATAGCCGACGAACTCACGCTCAAGGTGCAACTTGCAGAGAACAAGTTGCGCCTCCTCAAGCAAAAACTCGACGAGGCAATTACCCGCGAGAACGAGCTGCAAACCGCAGGTTTCGTGAAGGTTATCGACGGTCCAGGGGCGCGCCCTGTAGACAAGAACCTGCCCTTGCGCGTTGCGCTCGCCTTCGCGCTGAGCCTCATCCTCTCCACAGGGCTGGTGCTGCTGCTGGGGCAAGTCGATCAGGGCGTCTACACGCCCAGCCAGGCGGAGGCGCTGTTCGGCATCCCTGTGGTCGCCGCGCTGCCGCGTATGGCGCGTGCGCTGCTCTCGCGCGACCGTGCAGAGCAGTCGCCGCTGAGCGCGTCGTATCAACTGCTCTCCACCAGCTTGCTGGAGGCGAACGGGCGGCTGAACGGCCCCGCCGTCGCCATCACGGGCGCGGATCCCGATGTGGGGCGCACGACCGTCGCCTATAACCTCGCGCTCACGCTTGCACGGGACGGCGCGCGCGTGGTGCTCATCGACGGCGACATGCGCAACCCGCAGCTGCATCGCCTTGTGCGCGCCGATGTGAACCATCCAGGGCTAAGCGACATCCTGATGGAGAATGCGTCGCTGGAGCAAGCAGTTCAGCAGACGCCGATTGAGGGGCTGGTGTTCATCGGCGCAGGCTCGCCTGTGGAGAACCCTGTGCGCCTGCTGCGCTCGCCCCAGATGCACTCCCTGCTGGAGACGCTCAAAAAGGTCGCCGACTTCATCATCATCGACACGCCGTCGGCGGCGACCTTCGCCGATAGCACGGTCATCGGGCTGGCGGCAGGCAATGTGCTGATCGTGCATGCGGCGGGCAACGGCATGACCGACGCTACCCGCGAAATGCTCTCGCGCCTGCGTCAGCACGGGGCGAACCTCGTCGGCGTGGTGCTGAACAAGGTACGCCTCGACGACAGCGTGGTGTACCGCCACTTCCAGAAGGGCTACACTCGCGCGCTGGAGAGTCGCAACGGCGTAGCGACGCGCGCCGCGCTCCCAGCCGCCAGCACGCGCGTGGACGACTCCGAACCCGAGCAGACCACGCCACGCGACTAAACTCTGCTGATTCGGGGGGCGCAGCGGCGCGCCTCCCTCCGAAAGGAGTTACCTATGGCAAGCCGACCGAGCAGTACCGTTCTGGAGCCGGCGGCGGGCAAGACGACCCTGCGCCCGCACGCACCTGAATACTCGCCCTTCGCGGAGTATATTCCCGAAGTGCGTATCCCGCACGCCTTCTGGAAACGGCTTATCGACATCGTGGGCGCATCGCTCGCGCTCATCATTTTTGCGCCCGTCATGCTCATTATCGCCCTGCTCATCCGACTCGAATCGCCCGGACCCATCCTCTTCCGCCAAATTCGGCTGGGACGCTACGGCAAGCCGTTCATTATGTACAAGTTCCGCTCGATGCGCTGCAACGCGCAGGAGTTGCAGCCGCTGCTTATGCACATGAACGAGAAGCAGGGCGGCGCGTTCAAAATCCGCCACGACCCACGCATGACGCGCGTCGGACGGTTCATCCGCAAGTATAGTCTCGACGAGCTGCCACAGCTGTTCAATGTGCTGAAGGGCGACCTGAGCCTTGTGGGACCTCGCGCGATGGCACCCTACGATGTAAATCGCTTCGATAAGGTGGAATATTATATTCGGTTCGCGGTGCCGCAGGGCTGCACGGGGCTATGGCAGGTCAGCGGGCGCAGCAACCTGACCTTCGACGAGTGGATGCGGCTGGACATCTACTATGTGGAGAACATCTCGCTGGGGTTGGATCTCAAAATCCTGCTCCGCACGATTCCAGCCATCCTGAAGGGCGATGGGGCGTACTGACGAGCGGTTTCTGGTAACTGGGGGCGCGGGCTTCATCGGCTCGCACCTGACGCGGTTCTTGCTTCGGTACGGCGCAGTGCGCGTGCTGGACGACCTCTCGACAGGCACGCGGGACAACTTGCGCGAGGTGCTCGCCGATATTGAGTTCATACAGGGTAGCGTCGCCGACCCAGCTACTGTGCGCGCGGCGGTAGAGGGCTGTACGGTGGTGTTCCATTTGGCAGCGCAGGTCTCTGTGCCCCTGTCGATGGAGTTGCCCGTAGAGACCTTCGAGGTGAATGTGTACGGCACACAGTTGCTGCTGGAGGCGGCGCGTCACGAGGGGTGTCGGCGGTTCGTATTCGCCTCGTCGGCGGCGGTGTACGGCGACTCGCCGCGCTTGCCCAAACGCGAGACGATGCACGCCGCGCCCATCTCGCCCTACGGCTGGAGCAAATACTACGGCGAGTTGCTGTGTCGCGACTATTGGCGCGTGTTCGGCGTGCCGACAGTTTGTTTCCGCTTTTTCAATGTGTACGGTCCGCGCCAGAACCCGCGCTCGCAGTATGCTGCCGTCGTGCCGCGCTGGATTACCGCCGCGCTGACTGACCGCAAGCCGATTATCTACGGCGACGGCAGGCAGGTGCGCGATTTCATCTACATCGACGACCTCCTTCAGGGCATCTGGCTGGGCGCGACGCACCCCGACGCTGTGGGCAAGGTGTTCAACCTCGCCAGCGGCGCGCGATATACCTTGCTGGAGCTGCTACAAGCGATCGAGGAGGCGGTCGGCTACCCGCTCACACCCGAATATCAGCCGCCGCGCGCGGGCGACATCCGCCGCTCGTATGCCGATGTGCGCCTGATTCAGCGCACACTGGGCTACCAGCCGCGCTATACGCTGCAGGAAGGCATCCGCCTCACGGTGAACGCCTACAAACAGGAGCTGATTGCCGTATGAGCCAGACACGCGTTGCTGTGAACCCAATCAGCGTCGGCGTCGCCCTTGTGCAGGCGATGCGCCCGCACCAGTGGGTCAAAAACCTGCTGGTGTTCGCCGCGCTGCTGTTCACAGGGCAGTTCACAAACCTGACGCTGGTGTGGCAGACAGTGTTGGGCTTCGTTGCGCTGTGCCTGACGGCGAGCAGTATCTATTTGGTGAACGATATTCTGGATCGGGAGCGCGACCGCCATCACCCGAAGAAGCAGCATCGTCCGATTGCGTCAGGGCGGCTGCCTGTGCCTGTGGCGTGGCTGGGGGCGGGGGCATCGCTGCTGCTGGGGCTGGGACTGGCGTTCTGGCTGCGGGTGCCCTTCGGCGCGATTGTGCTGGCATACGCTGTGCAAAGCACGCTGTACACCTTCTACCTCAAGCACATCCCGCTGCTCGATGTGGGGATTATCGCGCTGGGCTTTTTGCTACGGGCGGTGTCAGGCGCGGTGCTAATTGAAGCCGCCATCTCCCCGTGGCTGATTATCTGTACCTTTTTCCTTGCGCTGTTTCTGGGCTTTGCGAAGCGTCGGCACGAACTGGTCTCGCTGGGTCAGGACGCCGTGAACCATCGGGGCGCGCTCGGTGACTACTCGGCAACGATGCTGGAACACTTGCTGACCATCTGCTTGGGGCTGTCGCTGCAGTCCTACGCGATTTATGTGATTCTGTCGGAGACGGCGAAGGCGCATCCCAATCTCTGGTATACTTTGCCTGTGGTCACCTACGGTTTGCTGCGCTACTTTTTCGTGGTGCATCGGTACGACGCGGGCGGCAGCCCTGAGAAGTTAATCGTCTCCGACCGCCACATCCTGCTGACTGTGCTGGTGTGGAGCGCGATTGTGCTGTGGGTAATGCGAGGGTGAGCATGCTACAAAAAACACGCGCGCGGGTACAGGCGTTGCCACTGGGCGTTCGTCAGTTTTTGAAGTTTGCAACGGTCGGCACGATGAACACTGCCATCGACTGGAGCTTAGCGTTTGTGCTGACCTACTACACGCCCCTGCCGCGCATGTTAGGTGCGGGGTTCGTGAACCTTACGGGTGCACCTGTGCGCCCCGAAGCTGCCGCCGTGTGGTGTACGAAAATCATCTCGTCGGGCACGGCGACCGTCAACAGTTTCATCTGGAACCGTCGCTGGACCTTTCGTATCCGCGACAAGCACGCGCGCGTTCGCCAGTTCGCCAAATTCGTCACGGTAAACATTATCGGCATGCTGCTGAACTCCACCATCACTACGCTGTTGGTGCGTCCGTTTCTGCCTGAGCCGCCGCGTCTGGCGTTTCTGGCGTGCCAAGCGACGGCGACCGCGATCGTGCTGTTCTGGAACTTCTTCGCGAACAAATACTGGACTTTTCGCGGCGCATCTGGGGTATCTATAGGGGAGTCATAGGAGGTATCGACGATGGATCAGTTGCTGCTGGAGTTGAAAAAGCTACCGCGTCCTCAGCCGATATTGCTCGGCGCGGTCATTGCGTTTCTGGGGTTGGTCTTGTACGCCTATCGGGAAGTGATTCAGGTGTATTGGCTGCCGCGCTGGGGCGACGAAAACGGCTACTACTCGTATGCGTACCTTGTGCCGCCGCTCGCACTGGTGATGATTTGGATGCGTCGAGAGCAGTTGCTCCAACTGGAGGCGCGCCCGTCGTGGTGGGGCGTGCCGTTATTTCTGCTGGCGACGGGCATTCATCTGCTGGGGCACTGGGGCTACTCCAGTTGGGTCTCCAGCATGGCGTTCCCGCTGTTTCTGATTGCGGGCAGCCTGTTGCTGTGGGGCACAAAAATCACGCGCGTACTGCTGTACCCCCTGCTGTTCCTGTACCTGATGGTTCCGATGCCTTCCGTTGTGTTCGATGAAATCACGAACCCCATCAAGGTCTGGTCCACTGAGGTGGCAATCGCGATGCTTAGCCCGTTCTACAAAATCCTGCAGACGAGCCAGGTGACCTTCATGATGCCGTCGGGCTACGAGTTGCATGTCGGGGTGGAGTGCAGTGGCTTCAAGGTCACAGTTGCGCTGCTGACCTTTATTCTGTTCTTCTTCACCATCGTCGATATGCCGCTGTGGAAGAAGTTGATTCTGCCCGCTGCGCTGCTGCCGATTGCGGTGATTTCGAACGGCTTGCGCATTGCGCTGATTGGCGTCGCGGGGCACGAGTGGGGTTCCTACGCGGCAAAGGTGGCGCACGAGGGCTACGAGGTAACCTTGCCGATCTTTGGCACAATCAACATTCCCACAACGGGCGCGTTGGAGATTCTTATCCCCTTCGTGTCCCTGTTTCTGCTGGCGAGGTGGTTAGGATGGAAGAGATGAAACCCCAACAGGAGTCGACGGCGACGGTCGAGCAGCTCGAAGTGTTGGCGCACGAGAACGGCGCCGCGTCGGAAGCGTCTACCAACGGCGAAGCGGACGCGCACGCTGCGCCTGATGCTTCGGCGGAGGTCATTCAGCCGCGCCCTGCGCCCCCGATGGACTGGAAGCGGTTCGGTGCGCCCCTCACGGTGCTAATGGCACTCACCATCGGGCTGGTGCTGGCGATACAGTTCATGCCGCGCCCGATACCTATTCAGGCGGGCAAGACGCTGGACAGAATCCCCGCTACGATAGGCGAGTGGTCGCTGCTGCAAGAGTACCCGATGTCGGAAGCGGCGCTGAACGAACTCAAGCCCGACGAGTATGTCGCCCGCATCTATGTGAACGCGGCGGGCGAGCAGGCAGACCTTTCGATCATCGCAGGGTCGCACACGGGCGCGTTCCACAACCCGCAGGTCTGTTTCCGCGTGCAGAACTGGGAGTTCGCCGAGAACGAGAGCATCACGCTGAATGTGCCTGCGCGTGAGCCGATACAGGCGCGCTTCGTGCGCCTAATCTCGCTGGGCGGCATGCGACGCGAGGCAGTGGGCATCTACTTCTACTCGACACCGCTGGGCTACCGCGACGACACCTCCAGCGCGCGCATCTTCCTGCTACTGGCGCGGCTAACGGGGATGGACCAGCAACGCGCCTACTTCGTGCGGTTTCTCAAGACCGCAACAGGCGACCCAGAGCGCGATCGCGAGTCGATCAAGCGATTTGCTGAGCAGGTGCTTGCCGCAATGCGCGAGACGAACCCCGAAGTGGTGCGGTAGCGATGGCGACCGAGCGCGTCGTGCTGCGGGCAGTGGATATCGAGTCGGCACGGCACGGCAGCGTGCGCATTGCGCCTATGCGCTTCACCGTAGAGCGTGGCGAACTGGTCGCGCTGTTTGGTCCTTCGGGCGCGGGCAAGAGCCTGCTGCTGGCGCTCATTGCAGGCGAGGTCGCGCTGGAGGGCGGTGTGCTGGAGGTCGCCGACTTCGCGACGATGCCTGACCTGCCCGACGGACGCGCCCTGCGCACAACTACCCCCGCCAACTTCCTCAAACGCTACGCGCCTTCGTTCACCCGCGCGGTCTACATGCTGGAGGTGCTGGGGCTGGGCGAACTGATGGACGCGCCGCTGTGCGAACTTTCCGAAGGACAGCGCGAGATGTTGCGCGTCGGTGGCGCACTGGCACAGCAAGCTCCCCTGTACCTGCTGGATGACCCGTTCGACCGCACCGACTTTGAACGCCGACGCCGCCTATGGCACGAACTGGACGACCGCTGCCGATTTGGCGCAGCAGTGCTGTTTAGCACGCGCGACCCCGCAATCGCCGAACGCGCCGATCGCGTGCTGATGCTCGACGACGGACGCCTCATCGCCGACGACGCCCCTGAACGGCTCATCGCCGAGCAGGAGGCGACCGAACTGGAGATCGAGGCGTGCGACCCAGAGCCGATTCTGGAGGGGCTACAGGGGGTTGAGGTGCGTATCGAGCCGCTGCACGACGGCTATCGCCTACGCCTGCACGCACCCGACACCCTCGCCCTGCATCTGCTGCAGCACGGCTACGGCAATATCCGCGCTATCACAGTGCGTCCACCCACGCTGGAGGACGCTTGGCAGTGGCTGCGCCTCAAGAGCCGTACCCTCAAGCCCCTACAGGAGTAGACGATGCGCCTGAACGAGGAACTCATCGAGAGCCATACGATTTACCGCGGGCGCGTGGTGACGCTGCGAATCGACACCGTGCGCCTGCCCAACGGCAACACCGCGCGACGCGAGATTGTCGAGCATCGCGGCGCGGTCGCGATTGTGCCGCTGCTTGACCGCGAGACAGTGCTGCTGATTCGCCAGTACCGCCAAGCGGTGGGCGAGACACTGCTGGAGATCCCCGCAGGGACGCTGGAGCCTGACGAGCCGCCCGACGCATGCGCCCGCCGCGAACTCCAAGAGGAGACAGGCTACACCGCTCGCCAACTGCGCAAGCTGTTTAGCCAGTATCTTGCGCCCGGCTACTCGCAGGAGGTGCTGCATGTGTACCTCGCGGAGGATTTGATGCCCGCTGCCCAGGGATTGGACGCCGACGAGATGGTCGAACTGGTGCCGACGCCGCTGCGCGAGGTCGAGCGCATGATTTTGGAAGGCGAGATCAAGGATTCCAAGACCATCGCGGGGCTACTAATGACCCTACGCCTGCTGGAGCGTGCAGGTACTCTATAGCCATGTTCACGGGAATTGTAGAGTCGACGGGCGTGGTGGAAGCCATTACACATCACCAAGATGGCGGCGCACGGCTGGTGATACGCGCCTTCCCGATGGCGGTCGGCGAGAGCCTCGCCATCAACGGCGTGTGCCTGACGGTGCAGCAAGCCGAGGGCGACCGCTTGCACTTCGATGCCGTGCCCGAAACCCTGCGCCGCACGAACTTGGGCGACCTCAAACCAGGCGACCGCGTGAACTTGGAGCGACCTCTCACCCCAGAAAGCCGACTGGGTGGGCACTTCGTGCAAGGGCATGTGGATACCACCGCACGGTTGGTGGAAGTGCGTCCCGAGGGCAACGCCTATGTGCTGCGCTTCCAACTGGATGACCCTCGCTACATGCGCTACATCGTGCCGAAAGGCTCCATCGCTGTGGACGGCATCAGCCTCACGGTGGTCGATGTCGGCGACGACTGGTTCACCGTGTGGATTATCCCGCACACTTGGCGGGTAACGAACCTGCAGGCGCGGCGTATTGGCGAGCGCGTGAACATCGAGACGGACATCTTGGCGCGCTATGTCGAGCGGCTACTGGAGACTCGCCTAAACTCTTCCGAACCGACTACGGGCGGCTAAGCGTACAGCGTCCCACTGCAGGCGCATGAGCGCGCGCAGCAGCCGAATACCCTCTTCGCACTCCTCTTGCGAGAGTGCGCGCACGGCAGCGCCACAAAAGTACGCCAGGCACTGCATCGGGCGGTGCGTCTGCGGCAGGCGACAACCCTGACAGGTCAACTCGCTGCAGCACCCCGTTGCGTGCGGGGCGTCCGTATGGAGGAGCAGTCCCTGCGCCTGAGCGAGGGTCAGCCCGACCATCTGCCCTGTGCGGCGGCGCGCGCCGATATGCTCCGTGTCAGGCTGCTGCATCACGCGGTCAAGGAAGGCGTCGCGTTCGCGCGTGCCCTTGCAGCAGTGCCCGCAGGCAGCGCACACATGCGCGTGGCTATTGCTAATCGCGCCCAGCCCACGCTGGATTTCCATCCGCCGCAGGTTCAACTCCGCCCACGCCCGCGAACACTGCAGCGAGCGCATGCGTGTTTTGTTCGCCAGCAGCCGCGCCGCGTGATTGCAGAAAACCTCCCACGCACGAAACAGCGGGCGCGAATAAAACAGGAACACCATGCGCGTCGTCCAGCGGGCGGGCTTCATTGGGTCGCCTCCTGCAGGGTTGCGCCGACCATCGCCGCGCCGATTGCCTCGCGCGAGAACGCCTCCCGCGCGAACTCCTGCACGATTGTCCCTTTGAACAGCACGGCGATACGGTCGCAGTGCGTCATCAGTTCGTCAAGGTCGAAGGCGATAATCAGGGCACCCATCCCCTGTCGGCATGCGTCTCGGATGGCGGCATAGGTCGCCTCCGCGCCGCGAATGTCCAGCCCGCGGGTGGGCGCGTAGGCAATCAGCAAGCGCGGGCGACCATACAACGCACGCGCAATCACCAGTCGCTGCTGGTTGCCGCCCGACAGTTGCAGAATCGGCGCGCGCAGCGCGGGCACCTTGACTTGGAATCGCTGGATGAGTTGCTGAGCGCGTTGGCGGATGGCGCGCGGCTTGAGCCAGCCCAGCGTCTGCAACTCGGGGTCGCGTTGCGCCCCCAGAATCGCGTTCTCCAGCACGCTCCACTGGGGCGCCATCATGCGTCGGAAGCGGTCATCGAACAGGAATCGCACGCCTGCCTGAATGCGCCGTGCGGTACTCCAGCGGTGCATCGGCTCTCCCGCCAGCAGGATCTCGCCGCGTGCAATAGGTCGAAGCCCCGCCAACGCCTCCATCAACTCCAGTTGCCCGCTGCCATCCACGCCTGCAATCCCGACGATTTCGCCCGCCTGCACCGTGAGGTTTAGCCCCTGCACGCCCCAGCCACCGCGATCAGAGGCGACATACAAATCACGCAGAGCCAGAGTGAATCCCCCCACTCCCTTACCCTCTCCCCCCTTTGTAAGGGGGGAGAGGGTCGGGGTGAGGGGGGATTCGCCTTCTCCCCCCTTCGTGAGTGGGGCGAAGGGCGATTCGCCCTCTCCCCCCTTTGTAAGGGGGGAGAGGGTCGGGGTGAGGGGGGATTCCTCCCCCACGATCCAGCGCGTCAGCGTTTGGGCGTCCACTTCGGCAATCGGCGCGTCGGCAACTTTGCGCCCCCCGCGCAACACCGTCACGAAATCCGCATAGCGCATCGCCTCGTTCAACTTATGCGTCACCAGCAGAATCGTGCGCCCCTGCGCCTTGAGGCGCAGTAGCGTTTCAAATAGCGCGTCCACATCGCGCGGCGAGAGCATCGCCGTCGGCTCGTCCAAAATCAGGATCTCTGCGTCGCGCCAGAGCAGTTTGAGAATCTCCAGTTTCTGCCGCGCGGCGACGCTCAGTTCCGCAGCAGGACGGTTCCAATCGGGCTGGAATTGCAGTGTCGCGGCGAGTTGCTCGGCTTTTGCCTGAGCAGCGCGTCGATCGAGCCACCCCCCAAAGCGTGTCGGCTCCGCGCCCAGAATCAGGTTGTCCAGCGCGCTCAGTTCGGGGATGATGCTGTAGTGCTGGCTCACCATGCCGATGTGGTGTGCGATAGCGTCGGCGGGGCTGCGGAACTGCACGCGCCTCCCGCGCAGGTAGATTTCGCCCGCGTCGGGCATGTAGTAGCCGTACAGCAGGCGCATCAGCGTTGTCTTGCCCGCGCCATTCTCGCCCATAATCGCATGCAGCGTGCCCGCCGCGACCTGCAAGTCCACCGCATCACAGGCGACCAGCGCGCCGAACCGCTTGGTTACCCCGCGCATCGCAATTAGCGGCGACGCGCCGTCAATCGTAGGAGCCGTTCCTATGCCTACCTGCTGCCCGTGCGTCGACTCGCGTGTGTGCATGGTGATTTCATCTCCGACCCCCACCTTAAGGTTCCCCCTGCGTGCAGGGGGAACCGAACCCCTGCACGGTTCCCCTCGCGAAGCGGGGGGAACCTTAAGGAGGGGGGTAGATCTAAGCCCCGCCGCCCGAAAAACGGTCGCCCGACGAGTCCCACAACTGTTGTATTCGTCCGCACCTGCCTAACTCCTGCCCGCGAAAGTTTACCCAGTGCAAGTTCCCCATCCCCATAAGCGGAGAGTTCTATGATGCGCTGGTTCCGCAAACGCACGGTCAACTTGGCGCGCGAGTACGCGCCTGTGGAGATTGACACGCACGGTGAACGCGACCCCGCCGAGTTCGACGACCTGGTTAGTCGGCACGGCTACGCGATTTACGAACGGATGCTCACTGACGCGCATGTCAAGGCGTGCTTCAACCTGAAGCGGTGGGGCGTGCTGAGCGTGCCGTGGCGACTGGAGCCTGCCGACGCCAGCGCCGATGCGCAGCGTACCCACGAGTTTATACAACACACCCTGCAGACGATGCAAGGTGGCGTGTTCGGGCTACTGTGGCGCGTGCTGGACGCCCTCGCCAAAGGATGCGCGATTCTGGAGAAACTCTACGCCTACCGTACTGAGCCGCCCTACGCAGGCTACTGGACGCTCGTCGGCTTCAAAGCCAAAGACCCCGCCCTGTTCCGCTTCGAGGTGGACGCCTATCGGAATGTGCGTGCGCTGATCCTGCACGCACCCGACGGTAGGCAACTTGTGCTGCCCCGTGAGAAGTTCATCCTGTACGCCTACAACCCGCGCTACGAGTCGCCCGCAGGCGAATCCGACCTGCGCGCTGCCTATCGCGCATGGCGCAGCAAAGAGCGCGTCCTGCAGCAGTGGGATTTGTTTCTGTCGAAGTACGCCTCGCCGACGCTAATCGGCGTCTACAAGCGCGGCTTGCCGCCCGACCAACAGGAGGAACTGCTACGCGCGCTGGATAAGGTACAGCAGGAGACCGCGATGATTGTGCCCGAAGAGGTGCAGGTGAAGGCGCTGGAGTTTAAGCAGTCGGGTGCGGAGAGTTTCGCGCAGGCGGTGACGCACCACAACGCCGAAATCGCCAAGAGCATTCTGGGCGAGACGCTCACCACTGACGAGGGGCAGCGCGTGGGCAGTCTCGCGCTGGGGCAGGTTCACCTGAAAGTGCTGCAGACGCAACTGCGTGCGCTCCGCGCCGAGTTAGCCGAGCGCGTGATGCACGACCAACTCATCCGCCCGTTGGTACGCCTCAACTTCGGCGACGCGCCTGTCCCCCGCTTCGTGTGGGAGGAAGACTAACGGCGCGTCAGCCCTCCTTGGGCGGACTGTCGTCGTCCTGTATGTAAAGCGCCATAATCTTCGGGCGCATGAGAATGTATGCGCTAATCGCAGGGTACAACAGACCCAAAGTGAAACGCGGTACAGGGCGTGTGGTGCGGTCTTCAATTTGATAGCGCTCACGGAACGACTGGTACACCGTCGGGTTCAAAAGAAGGCGATCGGCGACCGCCCAAAATATCGCGCCCGTGATGTAGCCCGTCATCAGCCACCACCCTTTCGGCTGCAGGCGCAACAGACCAATCGCGCCGAACAACAACATCGCGTTCAACGCCGTTTGCACACCTGTCAGAAAGACGCTCCACCGCCGCGTGTAAGGGTCGCCTATCACCTGCGTAAACAGCGTCGCGAGTTCGGGCGACGCCTCGCGTTTCAGCCACTCCGTAAACCACTCAGGCGCGGTCAGGAGAGCCAGCATGCCGCCAAGCCCTCCAACCGTACCCACAAGACCCCAGATGACCCCGATGATGCCGATGACCGTTATCGAGCGTGGTCGTTGCATAGCATACCCTCCACCGCTTGCTTCGAGCGTGCAAGCGAGATTCCTCCAACGCTGTCGTGTACTCCATTGCTGGCGGCTACCTTACGGAGCGTGCGCGCTCGGTGAGTATGCGTCCAGCCCCAGCAAGTTATTCCGCCGCACTGGCTTGCGTCAACAGTTCGGCAACCTGCGCCACATCCTTATCGCCGCGCCCCGACAGGTTCACCAGAATTACCGCGTCGGGCGGCAGCGTCGGCGCGAGGTCCTTCAGGTAGGCGAACGCATGGGCGCATTCCAGCGCGGGGATAATCCCCTCGTGCCGTGCGAGCCACACGAACGCGCCCAACGCCTCCTCGTCGGTCGCCGCAACATACTCGGCGCGACCAATCTCTTTGAGGTAGGCATGTTCGGGACCCACGCCCGGGTAGTCCAGCCCCGCCGACACTGAGTGCGTAAGCCGAATCTGCCCGTCCTCCGTCTGTAGCACGAGGCTGGCGGAGCCGTGTAGGATGCCATACTCGCCCGCAACCAAGCTGGCGGCG
>Ga0197143_1001447_pt1 | contig 19940 bp, 14 predicted proteins | sample GBS70_MetaG_FD_148603 | JGI IMG/M metagenome (GOLD analysis project Ga0197143, IMG submission 148603) | Sediment microbial communities from Great Boiling Springs, Gerlach, Nevada, United States - GBS 70_MetaG | ecosystem: Environmental > Aquatic > Thermal springs > Hot (42-90C) > Sediment...
TTCCACGACGAACGAAGCGAAAAAAGGGGGGAAGCGGTGGGGATAGAGGGACATAAGCGAAGGAAAGGGACGAAAGGGCATGTTCGGGTGAATCGAAGAGGGCTTCCGCTCTGCGTGGGATGGGGGCCTGGGAATGAGCAGGATAGCCGGAAGTTGAAGGCTTGGATGGAAGGGGTGCGGCTTCGGAAGCGGGGGAGGAAGAAGGCCCGGAACGCTTCGATGAAAAAGCCTATCGCGCGGTCAGGAGGAGCGTGGAGCGGTTCTTTGGGTGGCGGAAGGGAGGGTTTCGGCGGCTTTCCTGAAGACACGAGCGACTTCTTTCCACGTTTCAAGGCTTCGTCTACCTGGCCTGCTTCCTCATGGCTTGGAGAGTTTTGAGATGAGTTCGTGGAAAAGAGGAGTCCTCCTGGGGTACAAAGGGAGGAAATTCCCCACAGTAGGACCCACCTGACATTCATCCAGATACGGATTCCGGAGGTGGGAGTCCAGGCGGCGGGGGAGCCGGGGGCGTGCGGGGGCTGTGGGATCGGAGTTGGATGCGGTGGGGACGATACCGGCGGCAGGTGCGGGACGTGCGGGTGGAGGCGGTGACGGTAGAGCGATGGAAGTGTCAGGTGTGCGGGCAGACGGTGCGAGTCTATCCGGAGGGGTGGGGAGGGCTTCCCAGTATGGGCGGCCCTGGGATGGGGGCTGGGGCGGAGCCTGCGGGCGGTGGTTGGTGGATGGAGGCGACGGCGGGGCTGGGGCTCTGGCGGGATGTGCAAGAGGTGGCGGCGGCAGGACTCAGGCGGCGTCTGGGGCGGGTCCAGGTGTTGGGCGTAGACGGGACGGGGGTGCGATATGGGGGAAGACTCGTGGGGTGGTCGTGGCCGTGGACATGGGGACGGGACAGCCGGTGGCCCCGGTGGAGTTGAGCGAAAGGGACGCCGGGCCGGTGGTCCGGTGGCTTCCACCCCTGGTGGAAGCCTATGGGGTCGAGGTCCTCGTGACGGACGACCTGGGGGGTTACCGGAAGGTGACGGAGGCCCTGGGGGTCCGGCCGATTGGCGGTGGGTCCTAGGGGAACTGGGGGAACGGAAGCAGGAGGTCGGTCGGGCCGGGTGGCCTTTCATCGAGGACGCCATGGCCATCGTGCGGAGTCGGGCACCGACGGGGGTCGACGTCTGTTCGAGCTCTGGAAACGGAAGGGGGTCCGGTAGAAGCGGCGGGGGAAGCGTTCCGCGGTAGAGCGCCTGAGGCTCCTTTTGGCTCGCCTTAGCGACCGATGGCAGGAATGGATTCCGGTCGAGAGGGAGGTCCCTACGACAAACAATCGGGCTGAACAGAACATCGGGCGTCTGAAATTTCGGCTCCGGACGACCCGGGGTCTGAAGACTTGGGCGGGGGTCGAGGCGACCTTCTGGTTGACCCATGGCATAGCTGGCCTGGCTTGAAAGTTCCCTCCCCCCTGGAAGGGACTCCCCCTCTCCACCAAAAATGGAACAATCACACCCGAGGGGCGCGTTTCCGGCTCGGTCCTCATGCACCCGGCCTCATTTTAATCAGTCACATGGTTCGCCCGTCCTCAAGTTTCGTAAAACGGTTTGGCATCAGCGACGCATAATCAGCGTATATAAGTGGGCGATGAATATACCTAAGTGTAAGAAGCCTGCAAGGACAATGAAGATTGTTAGAAGTTTCCCCTTCCAGTTCTCTGGAAATTGCAGGGGCTGTAGGCCAAAAAACGTAAAGTAGGCATGGGCGATATGGTCCCAAAATTTCCAGTGATTCTCAACAATCCAACTGATTATCCCCAAAAAGAACGGCCATGCAAGAACCATCATAACGAATGCCGAAAACGACCCTACCAACTTCTCCACATACCACCAGAGGAGCTGGAAGGGGATGAGCCGACGAGGGCGGGTATGGAAGCACAATTGACGGTTCAGGGCTCTCAGTTTGTTCAGACATTTTTGTTCCTCGTCGAACTGACCGTGTTCTCGGAAAATGCGTGCAATCGCGGTGATGATACTTAACTGGGCATTAAGCAAGGAATGTTCCTTGACGCTCTCGTGAAACCAACGTGCTACCGCCTTGACCTCCATTTCGATCTCTTTCAATCGGCTCTCCACGTCGATGGTGTAGCCGACGCCGTAGAACATGCACTCTGCTTTCACCTCCAGTTGGTGGCGGAGGGCAATGGATTCGAGAGCGGTGGTGGGCGTCCGATAGCCCAGAAGCTCGCTTGCCTCGAGTGCCAACGTGGCACCAAGGATGCACTCCTGAACCGTCTGGGCTTCCCGGAGAATCTTCTCTGCCCGCTTGTTCAGCCTCTCGGCAATCACCACCAGCCTCCCCGGAGCACTGTGGCCTCCAACCTGGGGGTATGGTGGCTTCTCAGGGGGGGCTGTCTTTTTGACCCATTTTTCTAGCTTCTCCCAGTACTCACTAAGGAGCCCAGCGTCCTTGAGCAGCTTGTACATTCCACCGCTGGGTTTGAATACTGTCCTGATTTTCTTTCGCTGGGTGCACTGCTCGCGAAAGAACTTACGGTTTGCTTCGTAGGACGCGCTGTGCTCGTGACCGACGGACACGAAAATATGAGTGTCGATCTCTGCAAGCCCAGGATATGTCTTGAACCTTTGTTGAAGATTCGATTGAGGTTCCCTTCCTGCATAGTCCGGGAAGTTCAGGAAGATGTCCTGAATTGTAATCTCTGGTAGAGTGCCACCTCCATCCGTACCAAACAGCTCGCTCATCATCCTGGCAGTGGTGACGACGTGTACCCGATAGCCAAGCTTGTAGGCGAGGTAGCCATGGAGGAATACATAGGGTTCTTCATCGTCAATCACGGCGGCACAACCATCTCTTTGGCGCACAATATAGGGTTCGTTTTCTTCGCTGATTCTCCAGTGGAAGTAATTACGCAGGCCCGTGGCATCGAACAAGAAGCAGGGATTCAATCTACCGTATTCGATTAATCTCTGCAAAGGCGAATTAGTTGATTGCTCGGTGCTCCCACGAGAACTGAGGACCTGCCATTCTCGGATCCTCGATTGATCGATTCGGTTAGTATCCAGCTGGACGAACTTCTCCGGCCTCTCATATGTATAAAAAACCCAGTGGACTTCAGGAAAGGCGAGTAAAAGCATTCCGAACACCGAAGATGGGTCATCGTGCAGAGGGTTCCAATCCGAGAGCTTTGTCCTACCAAGGAAATGGGTTGGATGACGCGACCCAAAGAGACATGGGTCAACGATGACGAGCGGGGCACGGGTAGACAAGTTCTTGGAGAATTCTTCCTCGAGTGAATCTGCGAGTGTGTGGAAGGCTGCTACATATTCCTTGGGTGAGGCAGGGTAGGGCACGGGGATGTGCTTCAGTTTCTCCCCCGCTACGAAGGTGAAATACCGCTCCAGGCTTTCAAACAGACGAAGATCACCTGTTATTAGGTATGTCCGCATACGCGTATCCCTCCATAACTAATTCCCTCACCAGAGTTTTCAATTCCGCAATGTCAATCGGCTTTTTGAGAAATTTCGCTGCACCGAGATTCAAGCATTCCACGGCAGCATCGAAATCGCGGTAGGCAGACATCATGACGACGGGAATGTTCGGGTACCGAGCCTTTGCCCATTTGAGAACTTCAATACCGCTTCTGTCGATACCAGGCTTCGATTCGTCCAGACAGATGTCAACGAGAAGCAGGGATGTATTCTCAGAAAGAGCATTCTTGGCTTCCTCCAACGACTGGGCTATGTCTACATCACAGATGTCCATGAGCGCCCGTTGGAGCGCATACAGATATTCTGCGATGTCGTCAACGATCAAGATTCTCGGTCGGGACATCCTTTGGTCTGCTGTCAAGCCCTCTAAGTGCGTCATCAAGTTCGTCAAGTATGCGGAGAAACTCGCTAAACGCTTTGCGGAAATTGTCGGCTTCTTTTTTACACTCATCCAAATTTTCTTTTTCGAGAGCACAAAGCAGCGGTTCCATTCTCTTAAGCTCTGCCTCTGCCTCCGTCCACTTTTCATCAATTACCTTCTTTTGCTGCTCGTTTGCAACCTCACTGAGTTCTTCCTTAATCCTTCTGGCCTCATCTATCACGCTGGTTAGATTGGTTCCTCGGTAGGCTGCAACCACTTTTTCCCAGTAGTCGGGTCGGAAATTGCTTGCCATAAGACCTTGAAGGTCAATGTCAATGGGTGTGAACAAATGACCGATGCGGTGGCGGAAGATAGCGAGTGCGAGTCCCGTCGGAAGTGATATGAGAGCCGCAACGAGCCCAGCGTAGTTTTCCGGGAACTGGTCCTTCTTTCCTCGGCGAACATCGCAGCACAGCTTTGAAAACGAGTGCCATACGGGGGACCGTTGCGCGTCAAGCTCGTGAATATATTCCCTGACTATGCCGCCTGTTTGCTCAATCCATTTTCTCTGTGCTTCCTTAAACGGGTCGGGGGTTCCCATGTGGATCCCTGCCAGGACGGTTCTTGTTTGTAGTTTTCTTTTAATGAAATCTTTTACCAATTTCGATGGGGGCTTCTCTTCGTGCACGATGACAGCAGCGCTTTCCCCCTCGGTTGACTCAAGGGCTGCAAATGTGGCTTGGTGGGTGATCACGAAGCACTCGCGATTTTTGAGGTTATCGGGCAACAAATCCGATAACGATTGCCCAGTATCCACAGACTCATGGAATTCCGTAAAGATCACAACAACATACTCTTTTTCCTTTTTCCTCATTCCTCTTTCCTCATGCTATCCCAGAACTTATTGACATCCTCCCAGATTTTCTGGCACTCATCTCGGTTAGGTCCCTGCCCTTCTATTATACGCCAGCCGCTACCACCCTTTTCCACGTAGTTATAGGAATGGCGCTCCCACTCAACTTGCGAGCTCATGTTTCCTCCATGTCTTATTATGAGTATAACTTTCGTGTTAGCTGACAACACTCCCCGCTCTTCAAGTTGTTGACACGCCCAACTCACTGCATCACCTTCCTCCCCACTCTTGCACCCGAGGTAAGCATAGCAAGTACCGCAAGACACCCGATAAGCAAGCCTGTAGAAATCGTCTTGGTGTCGGATTTCTTCCCACCCAGTAGGCCGTCTAAACCTGACCACTATGACCGCAGTTTGTGCCGACGGGGTCATAAAGCCCTACCTCCTTGTTGGGGGCTTAGGAAAACTGCCATCAACCTCATTTTAATTTCCAGCCCAAACTTTTCGTTAAACGCAGAAATGAGCGATCCAACGGAGACAATTTTCCGGAACCAGTAATGCTCCTCCACAAACCCGGCTTCTATTTTCCCACGGGCTGTGTGCATAAAGACAAATGGTGGAAACGACTCCAACTTGTCCTTCTGAAGTAACGGGGTGTCCGGATTCTCTTGAAGGTAACCGTAGTGCACAGAAATAAATTGAAATTGATTCAAACACATATTACAGCTATTCACCCTTAGATCGGAATCAATCTTCTCACTTTCGGGTATAACGTAGACACCCAACGTCTTAAGCTCCTGTTTAACGTCATCACTCAGCCTGCTATACTGTTCATAGAGCCGAGTGTCTATCAGCAAAACCTTTGCCCCCAAAAGCGTTTTCCACTTGAAGATGATGACTGGATCATTGACTACATATGCCGGGAGGTTGTCTTGTTTTTCCTTCTTCTGATGCACCTCGTTAATCCACATCATCATTAGTTTCTGATGACTAAATGGGATAAGGCTTCCCCCAGTTTGTTTTGCAACCCTAGAGCTCGCCTCATCGCCATGATGGATTGCAATATAGAGCTTTTGCCGTGACTGACCAAGATGGATAGGTTGTCCATTGTCAACTACTACGATATTATATTCACACGCACCGTGGCTACGAAGCAAACCCCAAAACTTCTCCCAAAGCTGCGAAATCAAAGCGTCTTCGTTGGAAGGGACTGAGTCGAGGAATATGACACGATTGGTCAACCAGCTTTTGTCTTTTGCCGCTCCTACTATGGCCACGCGCGACGGGAAGGCGGCCCAAGTGCGGTCATTGTAGTTATGAGCCAGGTCCCCCTGAAGGACAACAAAGTCGCAAAGCGGGGATTTCATTGGGTTTTTAAGGAACTCATCAAGTTTATTCTGAGAATCAAATTTGAGAACTGGTTGGTACTTGCGAACTTTGAAATAGAATGTGTATTCTCCACTACTTTGCGCAGCTTTTTTATCAAACCGGAAGAAGTGCGTCTGCCCTTCAGCCAATAATGCCGAAATATCCTCTCCAGCGAGAAGACAGGCGTGTATCTTCATTTCTCTAAACCCCCACCCTGAAGGGGGCAAAGCTCCTGTCTGGTCAATGACAGGTTCAGAGATATGGCGTTCAATCTCCGAGGCCTTCGCTTGCCACTCTCCTTTTTCTCCAATCTGTGAGTTTGAAGATAATTTCACCGTGATAAATACGTCGTCGTCAGCCTCGTGCGGCTGCGGCTGAAGACAGATCACCAAGGAGTTTGTATTACTTGGTAAAACTCCATACTTGGATACATTGCGGATGTAGTTCTCCAGAATTGCGAATATGGCGTGTCTGCCCACTGCAGCCCCAAATGGAAGACCGATGCGCTCGCAGAGGCCTTTCGAGCGAATAATGATGTTCGAAAACTTGCCCCCAGCCGCTTCCTTTAACTTTTCCAGTATTGATGTCTCTCTAAACTCTTCAAGGATTCCACTGATCTCTCCACCATTGATCTCTTCGATTCCACTGATCTCTCCACCATTGATCTCTTCGCACTCCAAAAAGCCTTCGCCCCATAGCAAGGGGATCTCGCCTGTCACATCTGCGATATATTCACTCCGAGTGATTATGTAGTCTAAAAGTTCGTTGGGGATAAGGGATTCCTTATCAGCTCCCCTAAATCTCACCAGCACTTGTGAAGAGAATATATGTGCCCAATTCCGCGCCATGATGGCGGCAATGGCGGAGCGAAGCGATGCACGTCGAGAATTGTCGACCCATTTTAGGGACAGATAGTTATCCTGGAACCTCCTGAACAGGAGCGATACGAGCGTATATATGTCTTCTATACCTATGAGTATCTCATCGCTTAGGGGCTTCGATACAGTTACCCCCATTCCCATGATTGAACGCACTTGAAAAGAACCTGCGTTTCCATGGTACTCAAAAAATGTTGGGATAGGAATGAACAGGATGTCTCCAAGATGCCTCATTAACAGGGATAGCGGTCGTAGGCGCCTGTCGTTGTCAGCCTGCGTGTCCGAGACAGATTTTACAAATTCTTGTAGACTATTAAGTATACCCTGATCAACATTAACATTTCTCTGCAGATCGATTTGTAGTAATTCCCACCAAAGGAGCTGCTTTACCGTCAGGAGCTGCTTTACCTTCGGAAGGCTTATTTCTGGCAAATTAACTTTACAAGCGCACGGAATAGGGATCTTCTTAAAGCCAGGGTCAGAGCGGCCGGCTCCAGAGCAGGGCCCTGCTCCAAGGACGGGGCCGGGCGGCGGCCCAGCCTCTTGGGCCGGGCGGGCGACGACCCCAGCCGGCATGTTTGTTTGACTTTGATCACACTTGCATTGCCTATACAGAAGAACCCTCTTACCAGAGGATATGAACTCTTCCGACAAAGGGGCCTTAAGAATGTGGGCGTAAATAATGTAGTTCCCTAACCAGGCTTGGATGCGGTCCTTGCCTTTATCACCGACATCGCTTACTAGTAAAAAGAGCTTTTGAAGCTTGGGTAAGCCTAGCTCCGAGGGTAACGTCCCACTCGCGATAAAAATCGAGCTTATATCGTGCCTATAGTCGATGATTCCAGACGATGCCACTAACTGCAGGACAATGGAAGGCAGAATATCTTGGACGAAACGTTCTGAATCCTGAAAGCTGAATGGCTTCTCCCGGTGCAGAAGCCAAAGGATGGCGCCCAAGTTTTGTGCAGCGGTTAGAATGCAGGCCTTTTTGACTAGGTTCCAGTGACTCTCCAGCGCCGCTGGGTTACTAAAGCAGTGTTTCCCGTGAAACACATGGAACTCAAACTGTAGGGGCAAACTTGGCAAACATGGCGGAGAGGGTAAGTTAACGCTTGTGTGATTTGACGTTTGCTCCGATGCCCACCACCAAGGTAGGTGATCACTTAGTAACTGGTAATTGCGAGCCCCTCCAAAGACGACATGGTGTTCTGCAAATAAGGGTTCCAAAGCTTCTATAACCAACTTAATATTAGTTCCTTTTATTGTACTTCCCCAATAAGCTCCTTTTTCGAAAATACGATTCAAATAGAATGTGCGCCATTTTAGGCAATCATCGTTAGAACAATCTAGCTTCTCTAATTGGTGTGCATCACAGTCTATGAAATCTAGGAGCTCCTGGCTGGCAGGGTCTTGCCCGCAGATCCGGTCCACAATAAAGGAGCCATCAGGCTTTAGGAGGTCGTACATTGTACGAAGGATTGAGAGCCAGCCATACGGTACGTAATGAAGGAACAGTAAGCATAGGACTATATCAAACTCCTTGCCAGAATACTCTCCATCAGAGTATTTCTCTTTCAAGTATTCTTCTAGGGTTTTCTGGAAAATGAAGACTTGGATTTTACCCTTAACGTACTTATGTTCATCTTTTCGTTGAAACCCTTTTCTTATTAGCCATTGGGTAAAGCGTTCTAAGATTTTACACTTAACGTACTTATGTTCATCTTTTTGTTGAAACCCTTTTCTTATTAGCCATTGGGTAAAGCGTTTTAATAAATCACCATTTGGTTCTATAATCACAAGCTCTACACTATATTTTACTTTTTCCTTCAATAAACATTCCAAAAGATCACGAATAACTCTTCCCTTCCCGGCTCCGGGAACAAGGATCTTAATGCTGGGTTTATCCCCGGATTCATCCTCTAACAAATTTAGAATATTTTTAATTAAATCCGAATAGTCTATACATGCTTCTGGATCCCATACTTCGGATGTGTTTGGATATTTCATGCTCCCTCCTTTGCACACTCGAAGAGTCGTCTAAGTTCTTCTGGGATTTTCTCCATTATGTCTTTGCCTGTCTCGCTATCCGAGATCTCCCGCAGCCACCGTTGTAGCCTTACGAGTTCGGGCATATCGACCATTCGCCCATTGAATAAAGCCACGGTGAGGCCCTCCTCCCGGCTTCTTTTTGCTATCGCGGATAGACGCCCTATCATGGTACGCTTATTCATTTCGTGCCGAATATGAGGACTGAATATACCATTGACTATATCTATCTGGTATGGGTGAAACACGACCTTGCCTATGGCCCCGATCATGTAATCTTTGAGGATCTCCTCCACAAAGAAGGGTAGCAACTCTGCCCAAGGAAGATAGGGCCAAATATTGCCCCATAGCTTTATTCCGGTTCGTCTTGCAAATATTGCAATGTCAGTGGCTATCCGGCTCAGGATAGGATTATCGTAGAAAATGATGGGCCGTTCCATGCCCATGTCGGCACAAATGTCTTCGGCTCCGACGGCCGTCCATTGGACTCCCCTTTCAGGGGAAAGGATCTTGTCGTAAGAAGTATATCCAGCCAATGTCTCAATCACTGGGAAGATGAAAGCATGTTTTCCTTTAAGGTTGACGACATTCCACAACTCATCTATCTCGCCGGGCTCATCGGGTTTTGGGTACATCACACCTGTGATAAGTGACTCCTCTAAAAGCTCCTTGAGCATTTCTACGTCTTGACTGTAATATTCACTTTTTGCGTTGTTGACCCTTACGAGGACTTGTATATTCGGGTCGTCTTCTCTTAGCGCTTTTAGAGTCGCACGCTCGGTCAGAACTTTCTCCCGAGCCTTGTCTTTAGCCGAAGGGTGGATAGAGTCTTCTAAATCAATAATGAATCCTCCTACCCGAGGCGTCAACTCACGTAACTTGAGCCAAAACCTGTCTTCTAGTGCCGGGACGAAGAGGAGAGAAGGTCTGATGGGTTGCCTTGTACCCATTACGGACTCATCCTCCAGACAATCCTTGCATTTCCATCTTCGTCATAAGTAGCAATAGCCATGGGGACTCTTGCATTACCCGTATTATCAACTTCCAAAGGTCCAAAGAGGGTATCAAAGACTTTGCCACGAACGTGCTCTGGGAATCGGTCTAGGGGTACACCCGATTTAATAGTTCGATACCAGATCCGAATCGCTTCATATACAAACACATAATCCATGAAGGGGCTAAGTGAGCCTTTTCTTACCCTCGCGAACTCTTTCCCAAACGGTGTCAATAGAATATCGCTTACAGTTATGGTGAAAGAAGTAAAGTGAATATCTTTATATAGTTGTACTCCTTCCCTTCTAGCCCCATCAGAAAGGAAAGTATAGTTACCGAAAATTCGTTTTTTTACGCCCATTTCCCTCAAATTTCTCACTAATGTTGGAAATTCTATTCCATAACCCATGAGGTATATGGCTTGGCTTGCGTCATCCCTTACCTTAGAAACCAAATCCCTATAGTTGGTCGTCCCTAATTCGTAAGTGAGATCGTTGACAATCTGCAACATTCCCCCTGATGCATCTTGCAGAAGTCTGATACCACGCTCGGTGATTTGGGCGTTTACTCTTATAGTCGATATCTTTGAGATTCCTTGACTCACGAGAAACTTAGCCATAGTTTCTTGTTCGACATTAAGATTCACGTATATATTGACAGCCTTATTGTACTTCTGCGCAATAGTTTCATCGCTACATATCGTAATGAGCGGAACCCCCGCCTGCTGGAAGATAGGTGCCACTGCATTTGCTAGCGCAGAAGTCGAGACAATGCCGACATTCACTCGATCAATATTTAATAATTTATGGGCGCCAGATATAGCATCTTTGGCTTGCCCCTTTGAATCCTCCACGGAAAGCTGTATCTGGATTCCCTCGTTATCTTGGATCTCTTTGATAGCTATTTCTAAAGCTTCTTTTTCTGGTTGCCCCAAGAAAGCAAGATTCCCAGTCAACGGCAATATTGCCCCTATCTTGATTACCTCTCCCCTTGGTGAAACATACCCCTGATAGACTAACCAGCCCACGACCGCAACGGTCACCACTCCAACGATGGCCAGCAATGCCTTTCGATGCTTCATCCCCTCACCTCTTGTTCATGTTTGTAGGATTGTTTCAAAGCTTTCCTGTTCCGTGAGCCGGGAGGGCTCCCGATGCTCGTTCGCGATTACGCCGGCCCTCAAGCTGTACGCTCTTCTTGAGATCGCGAGTGCCCGGCGAATGTTCTGTTCCACAAGGAGCATGGTCATGCCGTGCTCGCGGTTCAATTCTTCAATCTTGGCCAAGATTCGGTCCACGAGCTTCGGTGCAAGACCCGCCGAAGGTTCGTCCAGGAGAAGCAATACCGGCCTCCGCAATGTGACCATGGCCAGCGACAACATCTGCCTCTGTCCTCCACTGAGGATACCTGCGCGGCTCTCCTTTGCCTCGGCGAGTTCCGGAAACAGGGTAAAGACCTCTTCGATGCGTTCGCGTACCGCCACGTCGTTATTTCTCACCGAACGAACGGCCGCCAGCCGGAGATTGTCCAGAACGCTCAGACTCGGGAAGATGGAGCCTCCCTGGTACAGGTATCCGATACCGAGTTCGGCCCGTTTGTGCGGCGCCAGTCGGGTGATGTCCATCCCGTTTAAGAGGACTCTGCCTCCGCTGGGCGGCCAGAGGCCCATAATCGTCTTCAACAGCGTGGACTTGCCGGCACCATTGGGACCAATAAGAGAAACGATTTCCCCTTTCTCTACGCGGATCGAGACCCCCTTGAGGATCTCCCTCTTCCCGTAGGATACGACGACGTTTTCCACTCTGAGCAAAGAGTCCGTCATTGTACTGGACTTCGTGTCGTCAAAGTTCGTAGGGGTCCGCTCGAAGACGTCAGACGACATCCACCGGCCACCCATGATAGAAGTGACGATGAGAAGCTTCGGATGCCAAGGGTGGGTTCTACCGTGGAGAACCCCAAAACTTTTTCAAAATGAAGGTCAATATTATACCCCAAGGTAAACCTCTCGGGTCACTCTGTCATGAATGACCTCATCGGGCAATCCAAACGCAACGACTTCGCCGTCGTCCAGCACATAAACCCAGTGAGCCACTTCGAGCACAACGCTGATGTTGTGCTCGATGAAGATGACGGTTCTTCCCTGCTTTGCGAGCGAAATCATCAAGTTCATCACCGTCTCGAGAACGGCCGGATGCACCCCGGAAGCAGGCTCGTCGAGCAAAAGTATCTTGGCATCCATGGCCAACAGGCGGGCGATGGCCAGAAGTTTCTGCTGGCCGTATGAAAGGTTCTCGGCCGTCGTATTGGCCCTATCGGCAAGGCAGACGAGTTCCAGGAGTGCCATCGCTCGTTCGACATTCTGCCTCTGCATCTTGAGCGTTTGCGCCCTTCGGACGACCGGTTCCCAAAACCTCTCGCCGACCTGGCTCGGGAAGGCGACAAGGACGTTCTCCAGAGCAGTCAGTTTCCCAAACACGCGAACATCCTGAAAAAGTCTCCCCAATCCAAGTTGCGCAATCTGCCAGGGTTTGAGTCGTGTTAGGTCTCGATCGCCAAGGAGAATCTCGCCCCTCGTGGGGGCTATGTAGCCGCAGATCAGATTGAAAAGGGTTGTCTTCCCAGCACCATTCGGTCCGATGAGTGCAGTGATCTTCCTTGGTGGAAAGGCGATGCTCACGTCCTTCACGGCGGCAACACCGCCAAAGAACCGTGTCAGATTCCTCACCTCAAGGGTGGGTACGTCCTCACAGCGCTTACTCAAATCCATACTCTCCCGCAATCCCCCTTGGCCTGTAGATTACGACAAGGATCAGCGCCAGGGCATAGAGCATCATTCGGATATTCGGTGCGATGGTATCGGGGATGCGCAAGAACCGCAAGACCTCAGGTAGCAAGACCAAGATGATGGTTCCCACGACGGGCCCCTGGATGTTCCCACTGCCCCCGATGGCAAGTATGGTCACCAGGAAAAGGGACTCCGCGACGGTAAAACTCGTGGGATCGATGTAGCGGACATAGCCCGCGTAAAGTGAGCCGGCGATTGCGGCGATGCCGGCGCCGAGAGCAAACGCCGTCGTCTTGAATAAGACGGTGTTCCTGCCGAGCGCCTGCGTGGCGATTTCATCCTCGCGGATGGCCTTCAGCACGCGACCGAACTGCGACGAGGTAATCAGATAGATGAAAGTGACCACGAGAGCGGCGAGCCCGAGAGAGAGCAAGGTGTACGAAGCGGGGCTGTCGAATGCAAAGCCGAACAACGTGGGGATCGGAATGCCAGGTATTCCATAGGGGCCTCGGGTAAACGACACCCAGTTGTACATGGTGCCGAAGATGATCGCCTGAAATCCCAGCGTCGCAAGGACGAAGTAGTCCCCTTTCAGCCGTAGGGATGGGATCGAAACGACAAAGCTGAGCAACACCGACACGATGACCGATACAGGAAGGGTAACGAAGAAGTTCGCACCCAAGCCTGTCATCAGGAGCGCCGAGGCATAGGCTCCGATGCCGTAGAAGGCGGCGTGGCACACCGAGAGGAGACCCGTATATCCCATGACCAGGTTCAACGACTGCGTCAGGATCACGTAGATACCGATCATCACCAGTATGTGGAACAGGTAGTTCATCGTGCCTCTTCCAGACGCACTGCTTTCCCGAGGAGACCCTCCGGCCGCAACAGGAGAAAGAGCACCAGGATGATGAAGGTGAACACATCCATCCAGCGGGCGGAAAGTCTCCATACGACAAGACTTTGAACGATCCCCAGCAAGATTCCGCCCACGATAGCGCCTTCAAACACCTTCACGCCGCCCACGATGACCGCCACGGCCGACATCAACAGTGCACTCATTCCCACGTACGGATCCATACCTACGTCCAGCGCCGAGAGCGAAGCGGCAATGCCCGCCAGTAGGGAACCGGCCGCGAAGACGCCTATCCGGATGGTCGAGGTGTTCCAGCCGAGCACTTCCACAAGCATCGGATTGTCGGCAAAGGCTAACAGCAACCGACCCAGTTGGGTACGTTTGAAGAACAAGAAGCCCACGCAAACGGCCACAAACGCCAGGAACGCCAGCAATTGAAAGCGAGTCAAGATGATCGGGCCGAAGGGGAAGGTAATGTCCACTCCAGACCTGAGGACCTTGGTTTCATTGCCGAAAATAAGTGCAATCGCGTTCACGGTGAAGAGGTAAATGCCAAACGCGCCAATCAGGGTCGCCAAGGGCGAAGAGATACGCCGGGCAATAGGGCGATAAACCATGACTTCCGACAACACGCCAGAGACGGCGGCTCCAGTTAAGGCAATGAGCGCAGCGCCGATCGTCGGCAGTCCCATCGTCGCATCGAAAAGGTAGAGGAGGTATGCGGCGATGGTATAGACCGCACCGTGAGCAAAATGGAAGACACCGGTCGTACGGTAGATGAGACCGAACCCGAGCGCCACGATGGCGTAGAGCGCGCCTGCACAGAGACCGTTGGCCACTAGCTGTAAGAGCATGTCTTCGTGACCTCGGATTGAAACTAAGCAACCTTAACCCTACATACCAGATGTCTTTTGGGAGTCCGATGATTACCCGAAAGACTAAGCTACGGTACCCGAAAGACTTAGGTGAGGCTGTCCTTACGGCCATACGGCAGTGGGGGAATGGGGCCATCGGACCGCCCCAGGGTCTGACTGTCCAATAGTCTGGATGGCCGGCGGGCATCCCGCCTAAACCGATGAACCGTCAGGCGTCCGTCATCGGCGGAGGGAGCGCCACAGGAGCCATAGGCCTCCCAGGACGGCATACATAAGGAACGCCGTCCTAAGAAACTGCCCCCATGTGGCTTGCCGAATCAACGCGTTGCTGAACAGTTCGACCAGCAGTCCGGCCGGGAGTCCGACGAAGGTCAGGAAGTTCAAGAGGGAACTGATGTGCCGCTCGAACTTGCGTTCGAAATGGTCCCGCAGTTCCCGGACCTCCGTCTGCAGTTCCTCATACAGGGGGACGGTCCCCAGACCCTCCTGAAAACGGTGATAGATCTCGACACCCTGGGGCTTGCGGGTCACTTCGGTGAACCAGTAGTGGTTCTGAAACTCCATGAAGGTATCCCACAAGCGGCGGGCCTCCCGCAGGCGCTGTCCCAGGGGAGCCTCCCGCCGGACAAGCTCCCCAAACATCATGCTGAGCCGTACCTTTTGAAACAGGGCGAAGAGATACAAATGGAAGTAGTCGTTCTCCACATTGTGGGGAAGGCTTCCTGTGGTAAACGGGCTCCTCCAGAGGCCGAGGAAGACGACGTTGTCGTGCAGGGCCATTCCCTGCCAGTTAGCCCACAGCCGGATGGCGTGCTTCTGCCTCAGCCGGGCCACGTGGTCGGGATGGGGCCAGTAGTCGGGGATATCAGTCGGCGTGACGGTCGCCAGATGGTATAGGATTCGCTCGGACGACGAGGTCCACAGGCCCGACGCAGGGGCTTCCTCGACTTCCGGGTTCGTCCTGTCCAAGCAAGCATACACGTAAAGATGGAAGATTTGACCGTAGACCTGGCCGTCGGGTGTGTCCGTATACCGGGCTTCCGACGACTGGGCCAGTGCCTTTAAGAAATCGGACAGGTCCAGTCTAAGGCGTGAGGTTTTCGCCATCGTTAAGCCTTGGAGCAGGAAATCCACCAGGTCCCGGTTTTGAAACCGAACGGACCGTTCATCCTGGGTCCACTCCCATACAGCCAGCGTCCAGTCCACCCGGGGTGGGTGTACCAAGCAGACGTAGCTAAGGAATTTGTTCAAACGGCTCACCGACGGGGTTTCCTCTTGTATATGAATCCGAAGGACCAGGAAGCCGATACGCTGGGGGAAAAGCAGGAGGTCTACCCAGTCGACCGTCGTGGCGGCTTCAAATTGGTCCTTATCCCGCTCAAACCGAAGCCGAAGGTATCGCCAAGGCTTTAGGTAGTCCGGTCGCAGGGTCAGCCGTAAGACTGCATCTGTCGGTACTTGCCTCGCCAGGTCGTCGCAAGGCCTACTGGACCAGCGCCGGGCTGAAGGTGCCTGTTGACGGGCGTCGCCCGACGGCAGGCCCTCTGTCTCTGGGAAGAGGAGGGACCGAACATAGGGTAGGAAGAAGTAAGTGTCGTCGAGGGCACACACGAGGGCTTCATCATCCAGGCGGGTCCACCAGTGCACCCACCGGTCCCGCAAGTCTCGGAGCCTGCGGACCCGGCCCGAGCGGTGGACCATGTCCGGCGCGTACCGGAAGGGATACACGAGTAAGACGAAATGCTGGGCCAGACGAACCTCTTCCATCGCCCAACTTGCGGGATAGGACTTATGAGGGCTGAACCGTCTCCCTCAGGGCGGACGGGTCTACCGAGAAGACTGGTCAGATACCGAGTTGACCCAGGTGGCGGATCAATGTGTGGAGTAGCGTAAGCCAATCGCTGTAGTAGGGATGGCGGATGCCGGCGATGGCCCTGTTGATGGCATCGCAGGCTTCGCGTTCGGGTTTCTCGAGCGAAGGGAAGAGCAGGTACTGGGCCACCATCGGGAAGGTCGTGAGTTTGACGGCCTGGAGGGCCGTGAATGGAATGGCCCACACACGGTGGACCGATTCTTCCTCTTTGTCCCAGACGATGCGATAGGGCAGAGCGACCGGATAAGGATAGTCCTTAACTACGTCCATCCCTAACTCCTCCCTACAGCTCCACGCGGCTTTCGGGTCTTGCCAAAACGGCGCTGAAGTCGGGGTCCGGGGTTTCGCCGACGCGCCAGTTCTCCCCCGTAGTTTCACAGTAAAGGTAGCGGGTACCCTTATGCTCGAACCAAAAGACCCCTTCTTTGCCGGTGAGATCTTCCTGATCGCCAAATCCGCCGACGGCGATAGCCGCATGCCCGGCTTCGGCGCTCACGAGGCCGAGGACAGGGAACCCCAAGAGGCGCAGGATCGTGGCCGCCAGGGCCGCCTTGCAGTCGCAGTCCCCTCTCCCATCATAAAGGGTTTCCCCTGCCGAGCGGCAATACTCCGGGGTGTTCTTGATTTCGGGGCATTCTTCATCCAAAGCGTACTCTGTAGCTGGCGCCTGGGCCAGGCAGAGGACCGCTTGGACGGTGTCCACCCGACTCCAGGCCTCTTGCTGCATGCAGGAAGCAATGTACGTTGCTACCAGCAGAACCGGTTGCTGCTGAGGCCCTAGCTCCCGAACCAGGAATTGGAGGGCAGTGCTATAGTTCGCGGCCGCATCCTGCCAGTTCTGCCAAAAAGGATTCGTCTCCCGCCACTTTTGGACGGTTTCTTCGGAGAAGTTCAAACGTAGGGTAAACGTCGCTTCGCCTCGACTGAGGGGAGCAGACCAGGTCAGCTGTCGGCTTTTACCGCCGACTTCGGGGGGAGGAGCGACGAGATCAGGCGCCCTTGGGGACCAAGGTTCCACCTCCCACGGAGGCCTCGGGACATACATAACCGTAGTCGAGAGGGCCATCGCAGCGGCGAGAAAGAAGGGTTGAACGGTAAGGAACTGGGGAGAGACGAGCATGCCGAGCCAAGGCAGGAAGCCTAAGAGGCCCGCCGCCACGGCACCGAACCAGAGGAGAAATGCTAAGCCTGTGCCGCGGGTAAAGAGTTCCAAGTGGGCCGGCACTCTCTCGTCAATGTAGTTGATGAAAAGCCTCTTAAGACCATAGAGGACGAACCAGATGGCAAGGAAAAGGAGAACGCCGGCTAAAGCGTACCCCTGGGGTGAAGCCAGGTAAAGACGAACGAGGTAAAAAGGTGGGGAGAGTAATGCCAAAGGTCCCAAGGCCAGAAAGAGTCGTTCCGGGTACTCGAGGACCCGCCCGAGCAGTGTGCCCCACCAGCCAATGACCGCCTGCGCGAGGTGGGGGCTAAAAAAGAGAAAGCTAAAGAGGAAAAGGCTGGGAAGGGCCAGGTCAGCTCTGGGAGCGCCTCCCCGAGGCGCTTCGCCTGCCGCTTCCCCGAAATACTCCCTATAAAGGTACCACGCCGCCTGAGCCTTGCCCAGCAGGGTGATCTCGTTGAGCCTGTGACGCCGAAAACGGCCGAGCTCTCGAAATCGCCAACGGAAGTCTTCACCCTCGCTAATCTCCACGTTCCATCCAAAGGGGTCGTAAAGCCATCGCTCGCCGTCCAGCTCTACGGTTCCGACAGGGACTTCCGTGCTGTCTACGAACTTAACGAGAGGCGCCGAACTTTGTACTTCGCTGGGCTCCACAGCCCCTTCGTCGTGCTCCCGGGGGACCAACATGCGAAAAACAGCCCGGACCTTGTTTCCTTTTTGCTGGTTGAAGAACTTTGCCACCCTCCGCAAGAACAAGGGTTTTGCCAGATCGAGAAACGAACTGTCCACCCGGAGGATAGCGACCTTGACCCAGCGGCCGGGCCACAGGGGTAAAGAGAGTTTGCGGGTTATGCGCAAGCGAATGGGTGGTCGCCAAACGTACACGAAGGCCCTGGGAAACAAAAGATACACAGCGGCGAGTAGTAGAAGAATGAGCAAAGAACCTATCGCCATTGCTAAAACTCCACCTTGGGCGATGGCGTTTCTGGCTCCCCCCGGCGGGACGCGTCGGCCGTCAGCTTATCCACGGCGTCCCTTTCCCGGCGGGCTTGTTCTACCACCTCACCCGTGGGCTGGAGCCATAAGGGACCCTCGTCTGCCATCCCACCGAAGACGGCAGGGCCGGCTACGCCCTTAGCGGCAATTCGCGTCCACCCCGCCACCTTCAAGGTGGGCTCCTGAAGCGCCTCCAGTTGCAGTATCACCCCCGGTGGCCAAATCTCCCTTTCTGGGAGTAGCGCAAAGTTGGCCAGGGTGAAGATGGGGCTACCAGGGATATGAGTTCCCTGGAACGTTCCCTGAAAAGCTACAAGTTGCTGTTCAAGATTTTGCTGAGTGGCTTGGTCCAATGGCCCTTTAGCATGCCACTGCACGTCGGCTGGCTGGTAATTCCCGGTCCAGGCTCGACTGGCGCAAGCGGCGAGGAGTTCGGTCAACGGCGGTTGGAGGTCTTGCCCTAAGGCGAGAGCACTGGCGAACCAGTTATCCATGTCAGGGATAAGGGCCACTTTCTCCTCCCAATAAGCGGCCAGTTCTTGGTAGAAGCCGGCTAGGGCGTTTTCGTCCCCGAAGAGAAGGTAGGCCCGAAGGTGCTGCCGCGGGGTGGGATCTTGGACAAGCCAGGCGGCCAATTCTTGGGCCACAAGTTCGTTGGCTTCACCCCCACCCGCTGTGTCAACGGGGACGACGCCTTCTTGGGTACGAATCCCAGCACGCACTTTTATAGCAATGGCTTCTCTCCCAGGAACCCGGACCTCTCCGTTCAGTGCTTGAAGCAGTTCGTTCGCCCGAAAGGCGACGGGGGCTACCGGCCGAGGGGAATAGGCTAAGGCGGCCAAGCGGTTGCGTATCTCCTTCACAGTTCGAACCGTGTCCTGCTGAAAACTCCTCACAGCCTTCCGAATAGCCTCAGCCAATTGCCACTGGGCGTGGGAGACAATCGCTACAAGATAGGCTCGTATAGCCTTCATACGCTCGCGAAGGATGAGCCAGTACCAGCCGATAGCCGCCCCAAAGAGGAGGAAAGCGGCACCTAACCTTTGCGGTATTGACCAAGGGGGGGTCAAGAAAAGGGCTAACGCACCCAGGTAGCCGAGGAGGAAGAGCGTTCCCGGCAATGGGTGGCGGCCAATGACTTCAGTCAGTTTCGTCAACAGGCGTCCTTCTTCCGAGGAGGAAAGTTGCCTCGGCTCGGCCGGTAAGTGGTTCTTAAGCCATGCCTCCGTGTCTACCAAACCATCGGTAGCTACCGAGAAGTCTCGACGTTGCTCTTGTTTGAGGCCTTCTTGGAGAGCTTCGAGGAAAGCGCCGACAACTCCTAAGGAGCCGTAAGTGCTAAGCAGTCGTTCAAGTGCTTCCTCCAGTTGGTTTTGGAACCGGCCGAGCCGGCCTCGAGTCCAGGGATCG
>Ga0197143_1001448_pt1 | contig 19938 bp, 15 predicted proteins | sample GBS70_MetaG_FD_148603 | JGI IMG/M metagenome (GOLD analysis project Ga0197143, IMG submission 148603) | Sediment microbial communities from Great Boiling Springs, Gerlach, Nevada, United States - GBS 70_MetaG | ecosystem: Environmental > Aquatic > Thermal springs > Hot (42-90C) > Sediment...
GCATACCGCGGACCCCTATATGGTATGCGCCGATGTGCACTGTCAAGTCTATAGGGGGGCAGGAAGGGAAAACAAGAGGACCTCAGAGGCTGTTGACAAGACAAGGGGCGAAATGCTGTTTTACCGAGAGCAACTCGTAGATTCCGTATATTCAGCAAACTGCGGGGGGCACACAGAGGATGGGGTAAATGTGTGGCTCGGAGAATCACATGCGTATTTGAAGGGCATGCCTGACACGGCTGACAGAGCAAGAGTGCTTTTCGATGCCGCCCAGGAATCTCAAGTAAAGGTTTTCCTTGAAAAGCCGCCTGCCAACATCTATTGCAACTCTGAGAAGTGGGGAAAAGGGTCTTTCAGATGGATGGTAACGGTTTCAAGTGAAGAGATAAGAAAGGGCGTTGCAGAGCAAACCGGTAACGACCCTGGCAAGGTCAAGGATTTGGTGGTTCTCAAAAGGGGGAAGTCGGGGAGGGCCTTGGAGGTCAAGGTGGTCGGTGAAAGGTGCGAAGTGATTCTGTCAGGGGAGCTTCGGATTAGAAAGGCTTTGGGCAAACTGAAATCATCGCTTTTTGTAGTGGAAAAGGATGGAAAATCTGGCTTCACTTTTATTGGCGGGGGATTTGGACATGGTGTTGGGATGTGTCAAATAGGCGCGATTGGAATGGCTGAAAAAGGAAAGGATTACAAGGAGATATTGAGGCACTATTTCGGGGATGTCGAGATCTTGAGGATTTACTGACAACTCTGGGGTTTACAGATATATAGCATGGGAGCGTGAGTTTGCATTTACGGGTCGTGAGGGTTTGAAACTTGATAGAAAGCGGGTGCATCCCAGAGATCTAAGTCTTGCTTCTCGGGTCGATAAAAGGTTGCGAAGTGGTTGGGTTTCATCAAGGCCGGGGGATGAAAGTGGGTGCTGAGAGATTGGTTGGACATTTGGACATTGTCCAAAGTTGTCTAAAATGTCCAAAGTATTGAGGTTCAGGAAACAAAATAATATCAAGAAGTTCTCAATCCGCTTATTTTGGCACAATTGTTGCAGCCTAGTCACTCGGGATCCGAGCCGTCCCGGGTCCCAGTCGTCATAAGCGGCTTGTGGCGATAGCCTCGATGGCACCCCCACGAGGGGGGTGTTCAAGGACGCTGAAACCCCGCAAGAAGCGGGGCGTGAAGAAGTGTATCCATGCGTTCGGGACGAGGCAGGCAGGTCGGCGGGCACGGGTGGGCGTCCCTGTAAAGTTGAGGGGTTTGCGCACTTGTTTCAATGGGTATCCGCTCGTTCACTGCTTATAACTTCCATTTGTGCGAGCGCTATCTCGTCCCGAACAAGGCCAGTTCAATGCTATCCCATAAGGGTCCAAGTGGGGATCACACAAGGTGCAAGCAACATCTATCTCAGTAATCGTCCGAGGTCTGTTGCTAATATATGGTGGGCGACAAGAGGGTTTTGGCATATATCGTCATCTTCTTCGCCCCTTTAGGTTTTCTCTTATCCCCAAACGCTAAGACAAGCGGTTGGTAATCCTGGCAATTCCAGCACAAATACTGGTCGTCACAAGACCTGAACTTCCAACTTTGTTCCTACAGCCAAGTACTCAAAAGTGTCAGAACCTTTAAGCAAGGAGCGTCCTCTAAATGAGGGCGCTGAATGAAGCGCACCTCAAATCCTCTTTCTTTGAAAAGAACGAGGAGGACACAGAGCTTGCGCTGTGAGCCTCCCAACGTTCTTGAAAGGAGGTGAAAATGAATGTGGATGATCTTTGCAATACCAATTGCAGTATCAGCGGTAGCAAAGATTTTCGAAGTGGTTTCAGAAGACCGCGAAGTCAAGCGAAAAGCACGCATGGTGAAGCAGATAGCAGATGTCGCATCTGTGATAGCGTTCTTCGCTGCGCCATACGCAATGGCGCCCAAGTCAGCTCAAGTGGTAATGAAAGTCGCCAGGGCAGTGTCGCGGATCTGACCCTCGCTCGGCGCGTGGCGGTAGTCCCACCTGGGTTTGCTGTGGCTCACCGAGCGGCTTCCCCCAAAGGGACGTGGTCGCAAGCACACGATCAGTCGCTCGAAGGCCTTTCAAAGGCGCCACAAAACCTGCTACCGCCATGCATCCTGCCGGTTGACAAGATGACTAAGCACGGTATAGACTTGTTCGTTGTTCGCTTTTATTCCGGAGATTACGATGGAAAACATATGGATTTGTAAGATCTTCGCATTTCTTCACGATCCTCCGCACAAACCTTGCGTCCTCGGCAAGGGACACGAAGAGATCGGGCTGACCCTTGCTAAGGCTATTACCGCAACTCAGATATCTCAAGAAGTTTTGGATGCTATCAGAGACGCTATCAAAAAAGCAGACTGCCTCGCAGCAGGCGCGGACCGAAGTCAACTACTTGGTAGCAAAGTCTTTCAGCAGATTCAAATCAGACCTGATAAAGACCTCACTCTCATTCATCCCTTGGATGGCACGCCACTTAGCGAGAAACGCGAAGACGAAAACGTGTTCACCGAGATATGTCTAACCGCTCAAAACATCGATCACGCAAGAGACCTGGTCGAAGGAAAACAATCACAGGATGGCTATCGTGACATTGTTTCTTCTGTAATCGTTCAAGCGTTCTCGACAATAGCGGATGAGCGTCTTAAGTATTTGGCGCTCTGGCGCTTTCTTCCAGAGGTTTTGATGCTTGCAGAGGGCAGTTGTCATCCGAACCGTTTTGGGGCTCTTTGGGAGCTCCTGCCTGCTGACACAAGGATGCCAACTCACCCTGTCCTGATTCATAACTCCCTTGTGGCTTGCCTCGCTTCTATTTTTTGCGAGGGCAAGCATCCAGCATTGCTAAAGTTTTCTTTAAGCCCTGTGCAGCCCTTCATAGAGGCAAGTAGGACAGTTGCAGACCTTTGGGCAGGTTCTGTGTGGCTGAGTTTAGGTTTGTTCGAGGCGACAAAAACTATCGTCGATGTATATGGTCCTGATTCGATCCTTTATCCCTCTTTACGACATCAACCCCTGTTAGATAACTATCTGCTAAGTCTGTTCCAGGAACTCGAGGTCCCAAATCTATTGAAGACGGTTTTTGAGAACTGCCGCCTAAGACTCGAAAAGGCGCTCAGAATCCCCTCTCTTCCGAACATCTTTGTGGCTATAGTGCCCTTCGAAGACGCAACGAAGATCGGTGAGGACTGTCGGCACGCCTTATTCAAAGCGTTCGAAGAAAAGATAGACAAGGTGCTTCAAGATCCAAAGTTTCAGGCCTTTGGACACAATCTCGAAAAAGTCAGGGAGCAGCTTTTTGACCTTTTGGATGTGAACTTCGTGGTGGTTCCGTGGCCTTCTCCCGATGACCAAGTTGAGCAATACATCCAAAAGGCGAAAGACAACTGGGATGTCAAAAATCTTGACTCGATTTTGAATGTGACGAAGGTTCTTGAAGGTTACAAGCCTAATGCAGGCTTTCTATATCCTTTATTGAATGAGCAAGCCTCTTTACTAATAGATATTGCAAAAAGGGACAGGCTAAAAGGGAAAAAATGTAGGGAGGAAAAAGGGCTAAAATGCTCGATTTGTGGCGAGCGTGATGTTTTAGGTGAGAGCGACTTCTATAAGGACCGCCAACTTTGGCGCAATCTTATTTCCAGCGCTGACGGCACTATAAAAGAGGGAGAACATCTCTGCGGTATTTGTCTTACAAAGCGAGTTTTTGGGCGTGAGGGTATTGATGGGTCGCCTAAGGTCGGGCGTCCTTCAACCTCCCAAATCGCTACAGCAAGGTTTAAGCTTGATGTAGTCAAAAGGTGTAAGAACGACTCTAATAACGACTCTAGTCTTTACGATAAAGTGAAAAAGTTTGTCGAAGTGTGCGATAGCCTCGGTCATGATTTTCAGTCTTTTGCCCCTCCCGCTGTCTATGAGGCATGCGAAAACGATGATATTTTGAAGAAGTTTGCCAGATACGATGGCTTTTTGCTTTTGCCTTTAGCACAAGGGGAGATTGCGGAAGACAAGAGAAGGGCGGTTCACGAAGCTGCTCAAGAACTCATACAAGCCGCAAGAAGCCACGGTATACCTAATCCATCGCCATATCTAGCTGTCGTTGCCTTTGACGGCGACGAAATTGGGAAGTGGATTTCAGGAGAAAAAGCACCACCCCTCAAAGCAATGTTCCACTTTATGGCGCAAGATGAGCTTCTATCCCAGTGTCCCGAGCTCAAACAGGTAAACCGCCCCTTATCTCCTGCTATTGTCGGCACAATAACTCAAATCTGCAGTGCCTTTGCTCGGCATGCTGCACCTTTTACGATCGAGGAAGAAGGATTACCGGGATATTTAGTCTATGCTGGTGGTGACGATGTCCTTTTCTTCGCCCCACCTGCAGATGCACTGCGGCTTGCATGGAGGTTGAGACTTAGGTTTTCAGGCTATCCCCACGCTTTTGATGAAGCCGACGGAGACGCAAGCAAGATTAGACCATGGTTTAGGTCGAATGACGGCTTTGTGCGACTTGCTTTTGGCAAAAATGCAACCGCATCTGCGGGGATGTGCATATTCCATGCTAAGCACCCACTTGGCGATGCACTTGAGGAGGCGAGGGCGGCACAGAAAAGGGTCAAAGAGGCTGGTCGAAACGCCTTGGGCATAACTGTACTGCGCCGAAGCGGGCAAGTAACCCAAACAATGCTTCCCTTCTTTGATTGTAATGGGCAATGTAGGGAACGGGAACCATTCCTAATGTTCTTAGAGCTCGTAAGGTTCTTCATGGAGCGGACCGTGTCAAGAAGTCTTGGCATCCTGCTGCACTCGGAGTTTTCGGCGATAACAGGTCTGGTCGGGACAAAACAACAAGTGGACACTCCCTTTGAGATGGCGTGCATGCTTGCAAAAAGGGTGATTGATAGAAGGCTTTTGGCTAACGAAGTCGACATTCCGACACTGAGGACTACGGTTTTGGCATTAGGCAAATCATTGAAGGATTTGCATCCAGACAAACCGCTGGAGGTAGTGCTGAAAGATTGGGCAGACCTTGTTGCGCTGGCTGAGTTTGTGGCTCGACCTTATGGGAGGAGGGAGTAACATGCAGGCGATCGCAATAAGTTTCCTCGATGTCGTAAGTGTGCGAGACGGGAGGGCGTTTGAAGCCGGCGGGGCAACGCTGGCAAGGGCTTTGTGGCCACTTCCACAGTGGACGGTGCTTGGTGCAATCAGGGCTTTGTTCATTCGGGCACTCGGACTCGACCCCTCCGTCTATGGGGGTCGGGGCTGGACAGATGGTCCCCCTGATGCTTACCGAAGCGCGATAGAGTTACTGGGGGAGCCCGATAAGGAGCCGAACTTCACGATAGGCCCTATCCTTGTCCGAACTAAGCGGCACGCTGCGAAGCATGAGGAATACCTTTATCCCACACCGGCGGATCTATATCTTGACTCTAACTCAGAAGTTTGCCGACTGAAGATACTTCCATCCTCGCAAGTAATAAATGAGGGTTTCATCTTCGGCTTCGACTACAAATATTGCGCACTCCCGCCAGCAGGAAAACGGCCATCAAAAAAGGATATGCCGAACTATGTTTCTTCAAACCAGGCTGAGACATGGCTTCAAGGGAAGGTTCCAACTTTTGAGCAGTTTCAAGACATTTGTGTCCATGAAAGGCGCATAGGGATATGCATAGACAGCGCTAAAGGGACTGTGAAGGAAGGAATGTTCTACCTAAGAAAAGGAATAGCGCTAAAAGACGGCTTTGACCTTGTGGTACCTATCATTGACGAAGGGAAGGCTAGGGAGGCGATACAATGCTTAGAAAAGCATGAGTTTGTGGGTGAACTCGGCGGTGATAGACACCTTGCGAGGTTCTCGCTTTTGAAGGGCTTTTCTTTTCCCAAATATCAGGCATACGAAAAGAAGGCGGTGCTTTGGTTTCTTTCGCCTGTGCAAGTAAAGGACATCACCTCGGAAAACCTCAGCAAGGTTTGTGGACACGATGTCCGCGTGCTTACTGTCGTTGCAAGACGTCCAGTAAGAATAGGTGGGTGGCGGATGGCTCGCACCAAAGGGGAAAGTGGACCAAGGCCAATGCGGCTATATCACCCTTCTGGAACTTGTGTTTATATCGAGGTGGATGAACTCGAGGCACTTTCTGGCCTTCATGGCATAAGTGTTGCCTCGGACCCCGAAGAGAGGGCATCTGGCTTTGGAGTGTGTTTGGTTGGGGATTTTCCCCGTGAATAGGTCTAATACTGAGGAGGTTTTTTTATGACTCAAAGAACGAAGATCCTATCTATGTTTGCAGAGACGCCAGTTCACGCAGGGACTGGGTCAGAGGTTGGGGCGGTGGATTTGCCTCATCAAAGAGAGCGTGCTACAGGGATTCCCACTATCCACGGTTCTGGTGTAAAAGGGGCTGTGCGCGATGCGGCTAGATTCTTCTTCAAAGATGACCAACAAAAGATAGTCGAACTTTTTGGCTCTGAGCCGCCGGAAGGTCCTGGTGGTGCGCCCCTTGAACCTGGCGCGCTTGCTTTTAGCGATGCAAGGCTGTTACTTCTGCCCTGCAGGACAATCGGACCGATTTTTGCTTGGGTTACAAGCCCTTACCTGCTTGCAAGGTTTCAAAGAGATGCAGAAAGTGCAGGTCTGGATTGTCCACAGTTGCCTCCCAAACCATCGGATAGCGACGCGTATGTGACGACTACCTCCGACTATGGAGACCCGGTCTTTATCGAGGAGTTTAGTTTCACTAAAAAGCCAGACCCAACAGTGGATAAATGGGCTCAGTTTCTAAGGAACTCAATCTTGCCAGGGGATGGTGAACCTTCTTACGAGTTCTGGCGGAACCATGTTGTGAAAGCGCTCGTCGTTGTGAGTGATTCTAACTTCCGTGACTTTGCAACCTATGGCACAGAGGTTGTTACTAGGGTTAGGCTTGACCATAAGAAAAAGACTGTGGTTGAAGGAGCGCTGTGGACTGAAGAATATCTGCCGCAGGATACGCTAATGTATTGCGTGGTAGCCGAGACCCTGAGAGCACAGCAAGAACAGTCACTTTTGGGCTACCTCTCCACTTTGATACACGGGGTGCGCGTCGTCCAGTTCGGTGGAAAGGAAAGCATTGGGCGAGGTTTTATGAGGCTCAGACTTGTGTAGGGAGGTGTGCAATGAGTCAAAGTAAAGCAAGACTTCGTAGTCAAGAATATGCGACATGGGCTTTTGCTAAGGTGAATGAGCTCAAAAAGGCGAGCAAGGATGTGAAGGAGCTAAAAAGTCACATCCGGAGGCTTCCAGCTGTGATACAGGCTTGTGGCCTCGCTGAAGCACTTCTGTTTTATGCAAAAAAGCACGAAGCGATTGCCAAAGCACTTGCAGAACGAGTTGCTAAAAGCAGCAACATTGCCGAATGCGTAAAAGACTTGGCAAACCTAGATGCATTAACCTATCGTTATAGAACCAGGGAAGCGATGGAGATGGCTCAATGGCTGAAGAGGTTTGCAGAGGTGATGTTGGAGGAGTGAAGATATGGAACCTCATAAGAAAATAGGATCTAAAGGAGGCAATAGAAGTACGAACCCTGATTTGATTTATCCCCCTCAGCCTGTCCTCACAGCGCTGCAGTCAGCCCAACATGTACATCCCATTTATCCTCTCGCGAAGTTTTGCAAGATAAACCAGTCTGACCTAAAACCACATAGGAGCGCTCTGAAAGACATGATTTCCGCTGTTGACAGGCGCATCACAGGAGGGGTGGCGAGCCAATGGTTAGAGCGAAGAAACTCGTGGCTCCAGAAGTGGCAGTCTTTAGGGCTGGTGAGGTGGCTAACACTAAAAACAGAGTCAAGGACAGCTTTGTGGCTGTCTTTTCCAGGCCCGACAGAACTCGGAATTTGTCTTCACCATATTTACGGTGTTCCCTATCTTCCTAGTTCGGCCCTAAAGGGGCTTGCGAGTTCCGCGATGTGGAGAGATCTCGCACCACAAGCTGAAGAGCCGCCCCCGGAAGTGACAGAGCTGTTTGGTGTTGGCGGGAATCTTGGGCACATCGGACTTGTGGATTTCCTCGATGGGATCCCTTTGAGCGAATCAGACATTCTGACCCTCGAGGTCATGACTGTGCACCACATGAAATACTACTCTGGGGAGACGCTCTATCCCCATGATTGTGAGGGTCCAAACCCAGTTGTGTTTCCTGTTATAAAGCCAGGTGTCGAGTTCGAGGTCGCATTGTTGTGCACGCGTCCCGAGTTTGCAAAGGATGTGATAGGATTGACACCACAAGAAGTGCTTGACCAGGCTGCAAGATATCTATGTCTTGGTCTTCAGCAGATGGGCTTAGGTGCAAAGACGACATCTGGTTTTGGGAGGTTTACTTGCCTAAGGGTGCAGGCTTCACAGCCAAAACATCCGAAAGCAGATACACCTGGCGTCGAGGTTACGAGACGCACTGAAGAACAAGAAGAGCAAAAAGTTGTTGAACCGCCTAAGCCCAAAATAATCGAGGTGGTGGCACAAGTTACCTTGGTCGAGCCTAACAAACAAAAGGCAGAGGCAGTAACAAGCGATGGGCAGAAACTGGAGTTTAACCCTCTCTTGTTTGTTCAAAAGGCAAATATTTACCGTCCTGATTGGCGAAAACAGGTGGGACAGCAGTTCATCTTCACACTAGAGGACGGGAATGTCATAAACCTTCGTAAAAAGGAGGGATAATGAGCAACACCGAAGCACTTGTCGCAACATTTGAAACAATAACACCTGTGTTCTGCGCTGGTGCTGACCAAAACGGTCCTGCGGAGATTCGTCCTTTTTCATTGCGCGGGGCACTTAGATGGTTTTACCGAGCCCTTGACTTTGAGTTCAGGTCGCACGAAGGGAGTTTCTTCGGTTCTACCTCGGGGAACAAAGTTCAAGCATCTCCTATTACATTGAGTGTGTTGGGACCTGAAGAGGGGTGGGGAAGTAGGCTTTATAACCAAGATCTGCCACCCAAGGAGGCTATGCAACGGGGGGAGTGTTATTTAGGTTATACCTTTTATCTCGGTGCTAACAAGCGTCAAGCGGTACCACCTCAAAAGAGATTCAAAGTGATACTCTCTTTCACATGGGAAAAGCCGCAGCAAAAGGTCCTTGAGGCTTGGGTTGCTTCCCTCTGGCTTTTTTCTACCCTTGGTGGGCTTGGTTCAAGGGCTCGTAGAGGTTTTGGGACATGTGCTTTGGTTGATCTCGAGGCAGACGAATGTTGGCCGTCCATTCCCGTTATAAAGGCTCAGAATCCAAAGGAGTGGCATGAAGCGTTCAAAAAAGGATTTGCACAGATAAGACAGTGGTTTCCTTACAACTGGCAAAGTGGACATTTCCAGCATCAAGTTCTGCCAAAAGAGGTCAAAACTCTTATTTTTAGAGAGGGTTTTCCCACATGGAAGGAGGCTTTGCGAGACATTGGCAAGAGGTTTAGAGAATTTAGGCATCGACATCGGTCAAAAAAGAACCTTCTCGCCTCTTTTGGGCTGCCTTTGGCATCACGAAGCATGGGCGATACCTTGATTCCTGTTTGTTCGGATTCTAGGCAAGGGGTGTCAGAAAGGTCTGCATCTAGGCTATGGATTAGGGTTTTAAAGCTCGGGGAGCAATATTATCCCATGGTCTGGCATTCCGAGGGACCTTTGGTGCCACCCGGCACATCTCTCAAATGGAAGAAAACACAAGACCAGGAGCGACTCGCGAGCGGGCTCGGCCTCATCACTGACTTCCTAAACGAACTGCAGCAAGCAGGATACATGTAATGCTAGCGAGGTGAATATGAAGAACCAACAAGCCGAAGCAACTCAGAAAAAACAGTCGACCCGTGTAGTCGCGTTTTTAGGAACTTCACAATACAAGCGCACTACCTATGAGGTCGTCCAAGAAGGAGGTTCTAGTTTTATTTCCAGTGAAACCAGTTTTGCCACTGTCGCGCTCGTGGAATGGCTCCTAAGGGAGGGAGCGCACATTCGAGATGTTATGATCATCTGCACCGAGGACGCGGAAAAAGCGAATCTTTATGACCTCCAATCTGCACTAAAAAATTTGATGCCGATGGCCGCGATAGAACACCGTCGCATCCCCCATGGTAGGGGAAAGGCTCAGATGTGGGAAATCTTTAGCACCACCCAGAACATTTTTTCGGTGCCTGTTGGAACAAGGCTTGTGGTGGACATCACCCATGGTTTTCGTTCTCAGCCTTTCTTTTCCGCAGCCGTTCTCGCCTTTATGATGGCGACAGGCAAGTTGAATTCGCCGGTCGAGGTTTATTACGGCGCCCTTGATGCGAAACCGCCTCAAATATGGCCTCTTACGCAGTTCATCGAGGTGATAAAATGGGCAAACGCCCTACATCTTTTTTTGCAGACTGGGCGAGCTGATGCTGTCGACAATCTCATCGAAGAATATAGGGATGTAGCACCCAGAGGCACTAGCCCTAGCGAGCCTGGTGTGCGAGGGCCACTTCGCAAAATAGGGGAGGCTATTCGCAAGTGGAGCGAAGACTTCGAAACTCTGAGGGTGAAATCCCTTTTTATTGACCCCGCAACCGCCGAGGGGCTGGCAGTTGCAATCGAGAAACACAAAAAAGAAATCGCTAGCTACTTGCCACCGCTGGTAGCGGTGCTTGACGATATTGCGAGAACATTCGGAGGTTCTTTCCAGAAGATAGATCAGAAGGGGACAGAAAACCATAAGATTGCTTTCGTCCGCTGCTTGCTCGACCTGGCTATGCTATATGTAGACAAAGGTCGCTATCTTGAAGCGATCGCAGCAACACGGGAAGCAATAGTTACCAAGTTCGCCGAAGAGAAGAGTGCGTGGCTTGCGGGCCCCGATTTCAATCCAGCACAGCGGTCGAAGGCGGAGGCTAAGGCTAGGGAGGCGGACCAGGCCCTCGCAACCATGGAAAACCAAACCAGAGGACCTTTAGCGACGATACTAGATGTTAGAAACGATTTGCTACACGCTGGGTTTAATAGATCGCCAAGTAACGCCAGAGCGTTGAAAGACAAGGTGGAAAAGATAGTCGATAATGCGTGGGATATAGTCGCGAGACTCGAGAATGCCCCGCCCCCCCCTCGGCACGTATTTTTGAACCTCAGTAACCATCCCAGCGACGGGTGGAGCAATGAGCAGAAAATTTCTGCCCTTTCGCTTGGTTGCGCAGAGATTGTGGACGAGCCATTCCCAAATGTGGACCCCATGTGGGATTTGCAACAGGTCGCCGAAAAAGCCCGCGAGGTTGTGGATTCGATCTTCAAAAAGCATGGGAATAGGATCGTTCATGCCATGGTTGAAGGCGAATTCTCTATGACTGTCGAACTTGTAAAAAGGCTTCAAGGTAAGGGGGTAAAGTGCTATGTTGCAACCACAGAACGAGATGTGGTGATGGAGGGGGATGTAAAGAAGTCCCGCTTTCGTTTCAAGAGGTTCAGGGAGTACCCATGGATTGCATGAGTCGGGTGCAGCCTTTTGTTTCTATGAATGAAGGTGCTTGCTTACGACCCGTTGCGGCGCTTCCTTGCAAGGCGATGTGTGGGCGCTTCTCCACAAGGAACGAACGAACACAAGAAATAAGGTGAGTTGGGGACCTAGAAGCCTAAGTCATGGCTGAATAAGATTATAGAAAAGACCATGCTTCTACTTTCCGAAAATCTTCGTACGTTGCAACAGATATGTAGGTGTGATAAGATGCGCAACCGTGCAGGCTTATTTGTTACTAAAGAGTTTTTTGCACACGCAAGGAACGGAAGTTGGCGAATCTTGTTTGATTTGGAGGCTTAGTTGAACGCAACAATATCATTTCCGCCTTTACGCTATGCTGATCTAAGATTTGTGCTAACTCCCAAGAAGCCCTATACTCTACCTCCTTTCCTAGGTTCAACCCTGCGTGGCGGGCTTGCAAGTGCGTTGAAAAAGGTTTCCTGTGTGGCTCGTAGGCGCCCATCCTGCTCTGAGTGCGATTTTCGTCATGCGTGTTACTATGCGCTTCTGTTTGAAACCCAAAGGCCTCAATGGGCTGAACTCATGCCAAAGATGGAAACCGTGGTTCACCCTATCGTCCTAGAACCCCCTCTAAAACCATCCAAGAAAGATTCAACCGAGCCCATAATATTTATCGTCCGTTTGTTTGGTAGGGCTACGAACGCATCCCCGTTTGTCATCGAGGCGTGCAGGAGGCTTGCGGTCTATGGGCTAGGTAAGGATCGCTTTCCTTTCGAGCTTGAAGAGGTTCGAGATTCAACGAAGCGTGGCGCCCTTTTGTTTCACAAAAACGGGATAGAGCATAGTTCCTATCCTAGGCTCAAAACTATTTCCTGCGAACTCGACAGGCCACCCGCTCAGATTTCTTTGTATTTTCTTACGCCCACCAGACTTGTGAAAGATGGAAAGCTGTTGCGCACCCCCACTGTGGAGGCGCTAGTTCGAGCAATCGTTTTTCGAATCAAAGCAATCGCCTATTTTCATGACGCGACCCGTTGGGACTTCGATGTTGAAACACTTCGTGAAGCGATAAAAGGGATTACGATTACTCACTCCCAAACATCTTTTCAGCGCCTACAGCGTGTATCTACGCGGCAGCAGCGGAAGGTTCCTCTTGACGGTTTTGTCGGGCGCATAAGGCTTAGCGGTGAATCACTAAAAATCTTGCATCCACTCTTTGTGGCTGGACAAGTGCTTCATATAGGAAAGGGCACTGTGTTTGGGCTTGGATGGTATAGGCTTGTTGAATCATAGATGGTGGAGCGATGGAGCGGAAGGAACGGACACATAAACTTGCTGTTGCAGCATTGCTTCATGACATCGGAAAGGTTCTCCAAAGGGCTGGTATAAAGCCGCAGTGGTCTGACGCACAGGAGTTTGCGGTCTGGCGCAATCTTCAAAGCCAGCCAGCATACGAGCACGCAGCTAGCACTGCCTCTTTCATAACAAAGCACTTGTCTGTCTTATGGGAGTCTCAAGGTTACGACAACATTTTGAACTTCGCAGGACGCCATCACAACCCATCAACCCCACTGGAATGGGTGGTTGCAGAGGCAGACCGCCTTTCAGCTGGAATGGATCGCGAGTACGAAGGACCTCCTCCATCGGATGCAAGTAATATACCGCTTCAACCTGTGCTTGCAAGGGTTTCTTTGGGTGCCAATGTTACTCATGCGCCTTATTTCCACATGATTAGACCGCTCTCGCTGGACCGAGAAACCCTCTTTCCGAGCAAAGAACGAGGGGTGAGCCGAGAACATTATCTCGACATCTATACGGAGCTTGTAAACGGGGCTCGTGCTCTTGTTCAGGGATACCTGAACATCAAAGGACAAGATTATGAATATGAATGGGTTGTGCTTGCGGTTCAATCCTTACTCGAGCGTCTCACATGGTGTATCCCTGCAGCAACCACCGCGTCGCCTTGCGATGTGTCGCTTTATGACCACTCTCGTTCTGCAGCTGCCATCGCCGCATGCATCGCTTACTACGACGAGTCGGAAAATAACGAAGACTTTGTCCGCGACAGAAACGACGCCCGCTTCGCCCTTACATGCGTTGATATTTCTGGGATTCAGACGTACCTTCATGCTCTAAAGTCTGAAGGTGCAAGAAAGAGCCTTACAGGCCGCTCGTTTTATGTGCAACTTCTACAGGATGCCCTTGCAACCGAAATCCTAAAAAGGTTTGACCTCCCCCCAGTGTGTTGCATCTATCAAGGCGGTGGCAAGGTTTGGCTTCTGTTGCCATCCGCAGTTTTGGATGACTTGAAAAAGCTCATTGACAAGATTGATGCCTCGCTTTGGTCAGAGACTGGAGGGCTTTTGTCTGTATCTTTTGGTGCCTCCATTATCTCTGGCAAGGATTTTCTTTCAAGCCATCAGGGAGTGGCGTTTGGAAAGCGATGGTCAGAAGCCCTCGAGAATCTTCGCAAGAACAGGCTTCGAAGGATGGCAACTTTGGAATATGACACGATCTTTGGGATACAGGCCGCTGGCTCCTATGCCTGTGAACAATGCTATGGGGAAACAAATGATTCCTCGGGGCAGTGCGAGCACTGTAGAAGGACACAGCAGGTAGGCAAAATGCTTGGAGATGTTTTTGTTTTTCGTTCGGGTGTACACGCTGTGGCAGACCCTCAATACTCAAAAGTAAACCTTACTCAAGTGCTTGGTTCCAAGACATCCTACTCGCTGGTGCCTAAAGATTCGATAGCAAAGTCCGGAATCTATCTTGACACCCACCTTGTTGATTGGCAACTCTGGCTAGACAATACGCAAGCAGGGCGACTATTGGTCTATTGGCCAGTCGCAGCCACAAAATCGATTGAGTTCGAGAAGCTAGCCGAAAGGAATCCAGGCGTGCCTCGACTTGCGGTTTTGAGGGCAGATGTGGATAACTTGGGCAAGATATTCGAGCAGGGCCTTTCGTCGAGCGAGCAGACAATTTCGCGACTTTCTGCCCTTTCAAGGGCTCTTCGTGACTTTTTCTGTGGCTATATTCCTAAAAGCATTGTCTCCAAGTACCACGATGACATCCGTATAGTTTTTTCTGGTGGGGACGATGTCTTCATTATAGGCGCATTCTACAAGGTCCCTGAGGTTGCGGACTTTTTGCGCTCTGAGCTTAGTGATTACGCTTGTAAAAATCCTTGTATTACCATGTCTGCTGGGATTGAGGTACAGAAGGCAAACGCGCCATTGTTACTAACTGCAAGGAGGGCCCTTGAAGCAGAGCAGGTAGCGAAGGGTTTTAGGCAGGAAAAGAATGCGGTGTGTTTATTTGGAGTTCCACTTACATGGGAGGAGCTAAAGGACGCAGGAGCACTGTGCAATGCTCTTATAATGGGAATAGCAGATGAGCCCGCCATCGACTTTGGTCTTTCACGCTTCGCATGTAGTGGCGTTCCAACTGTGCCAAAAAATTCGCTCCCTCGTTCACTTCTTGGTGTTTTAGGGGGAATTGCGGCACTTTATAGTGTGCGTCGTGGTCTTCGTCGCATCCAGACTATCAATTCACATCGTTACCGCTGGGTCACTGCCTACTCACTCACAAGGTTTGCCGAGCAAAAGCCCAAAGCACAGGCTCTGCTTAGCTATCTAAAAAACAGCCTATTGCAAGAATCAACACCACCAGGGCCAGTCCGGCCATTGATTGAATTCCTTGGAGTTGTCGTAGATTGGGCTTATTTGTTGACTAGGTCTTTTTGATAGGAGGGTGTTATGCCGCAAAAGTTTAACAACCACAAATCCCCCCCGCCGGGACAGCGCCCACAAGATAGGGGCGGAGGACAGCGTGGTCTTCGGGATGACCGTTTTGCAAGGCATGAGAGCGAGCTGTCAGAGCAGGACATACAAAAGCTATTGGCAGGAGATGGAGAGACCATAGTCAATCAGGCGAGCAATCTCGCAAAACAGATTCAATCGTTGAAGGCTACACAGCTTAGAAACTTCTATGGGTCGGTTCTCCTTATTGAAGAGAAAGTTCGCTGTGGGGGGTTGAGTCGGGCGGAGTTTGTAAACAAAATCCAGCTGTTACGCCCCAAACTGCATTACATGGTAAACAGACCGCAGGGGAACGCCGCGTTAGCGCTACAAAGATATCTGGATCGGCTCATACCTGCCGCTGTCAAAAAGATAAACGAGTTAGAGACGCAGAACCAGAGTGAGGGCTGGCGCAAGGTCGCAGAGGCGTTCTTTGACTTTATAGAGGCAGTTGTCGCTTATCATAAAGGATAAGGAAGGAGGAGCACGAAATGAGTACTGCAAAGACTTTACAAAAGAAGATAATCGTAAAAGCAGTCCTCGAGACCCTTAGCGGACTTCACATCGGTGGTTCAGATGTGGGGCTTAAAATCGGTGGTGCTGACAAGGTGGTGGTAAAAGACCCGCAGACAGGAAGACCCTACATCCCTGGAAGCACACTCAAAGGGAAGGTGCGATGCCTGCTAGAAAAGGCAGGATTTTGCTGTGATGGGCAGGGCATGCAATTGAACAATCACCAGCATACTAAACCTCAGTGGGGCAGTTGCCATTGCGGTAAATGCGTGGTCTGCAAGCTTTTTGGGGTCGCAGCAGAGCATGGTGGCGCTGGCCGTCTAATCTTTCGCGACGCAAGGCTTAGCGAGCAGTCAGCCAGAGACATGGAGAACTGGAGATACCTCTCTGCTCCATTTGTCGAGGTGAAAACCGAAGTCGCTATCGACCGCCTGACATCCCAAGCAAACCCAAGAAACTTCGAACGAGTACCTGCAGGTGCACTGTTCGAGCTCGAGGTGGTCATGGATGTCTTCAAAGATGATGACCAAAATCAGCATCTCGCAGTGTTGCACAAGGGATTGAAACTTCTTGAAAACGACTACCTTGGTGGGCAAGGGACTCGTGGATATGGATGGGTGCGGATAAAGGATATTGAAGCCGTCGAGGTGGACATTCCTACGATGAAGTCAACAAAGTTCGACCTAAACGACCTATTGGAAAAGACAGAATCGGAGGGAAGCAGTGGATAGCTACCTGTTTATCCTAAAACCTGTTAGCCCCACGCTTACAAAGCGCCACGATGTCACAGACCTATTCTTTCACTCTGATACCTTGAGCTCTGCGCTATTGAGCGTAGCCGCTAACGCTGGGGAGGATGTCGATAATCTGGTGCAACAAGGCTGGTTCAGGGTTAGTTCTATACTTCCTGCTGTTTACAAAGGAAGCGGGTGGTGCGTCTTTTACCCCATGCCCGACATATTTAAAGAAGCGCTCAAGAACAGGCTCGACTATAAACTTGCAAAGAACATCGTGTTTGCGGACGATGAGTTTTTGAAATGGGTGATTCAGGGTCGCGAGGAACAATTTAGGGGTCAAGTGTATGTTAAAGGGAGAGAACTACGATTGCTAGACCTTTCAAAAAATCAAGAAGAGGTGCACGCGTGGGTTAGCGTGCGGATGGGTCTTGCTGTGGACAGGGTTAGCGGCGGACCTATCCAGGACATGCTCTTCGAGGTTGGTGACATCATAACAGCCCACACGCTTAGGCTTGCTATTATCGCCAAAGTCGAACCGGAAAAGATTTCCAAGTTTGAAGAATACTTGCGTCTCCTTGGAATGGCAGGCATTGGCTCAAGCAGGTCCAGAGGCCGAGGTCAGTTTGATGTGTTGCTACGGCAAAGATTTGTCCCACCTGACTTTGGTTCTGATTCCAAAGCGCATCTCTTGCTGTCCCTTTGGCACCCTACAAGAGGCGAGTTTGCAAAAGGCTTTATGGCTAAATCTTTTTATCGCCTCATCCAACGGGGTGGGTATGTCACAAAGGCTCCCTACATGACCTTGCGAAGAAACCCTGTGACCATGCTTAGCGAGGGTTCGGTTATTGTCGGTGATTCTCCGATAGGTGAGTGGCTTACAGTTTTGAAAGCAGGGGAGGCTAAAAACCTTCCTTACTCAGTTTACCGTGATGGGCGAGCAACTTCCATTCCGATTCGTCTTCCACTATCATTGCGAGGTGCGCCGTGAAGACAATGTATTTCAAGCTGACTGTCTTATCGCCTGTGCATGTTGGTTGCGGACTTGGCTTGTCTCGTAACTTAGATTTCTTTACGGAAAAGAATACTACATTCCTTCTGGATATCGATTCAGCCATCCATGCCTTTCCAGACCTGTGGCTAAAACAAGACACCTTAGATGCAAGAAGGCTGAAAGATCTGTTGGTCAAGGCGGGAGGCGCAAAGTTTGTGCGCATGGTAACTCCACCGATAATGGCTGATGAGATACGGCTTCAAATGAGGGATGGGAGGGGGGCAGTTTTGATCCCGGGTTCCACAATAAAAGGGGCACTGAGGACAGCGTTTTTAAGTTACCTTGCATTTCAGGATATTGGGTCTAAGAAAAAGCTTGTGAGCGAAACGATACAGGAAGGAGATGTAAACCGCCCAGGCGAGATGGCAAAACTGTTTGAAGCGCGTTTTCTTTGTGGTCGCCCTGAAAGAGGGGGTAGCCCTGGGCCACGGGAGGATCTTTTTAGGGCGGTCCTGGTTGGCGATTGCGCAATATCGCAAGATTTTTTAGAGATTTTTGAGGTCCGTGTGAGGTCGCCACTGAAGAACGAGCCAAGGCGGGAAAAGGAGTTCGTGCTTGCGTGTGAGGGGGTGCGAAGTGGGGCAACAGGATATATGCGCATAGGTGTGGACGACTTTTTACTGGAAAAGAAGAGCCGAAGTCGGACAGGGCTACCAGACTGTGAGATAGGTTTTGCGAGGCTCGCTCAGGCCACGAGAGAACACATGCTTCGAATAATAGATGAAGAGCGAAGGTATTTCGAGTGGGTTGGGCTTCAGGAAGCAGTCAACTTTCTTGACCTCGTAAAAAAGGAAATCGGAGCAGCAAGCGGAAACACAATGTACTTGAGGCTCGGGTGGGGGATCGGGTGGTGCGGAACCACTGGGGCGATCCTTGACCCCGACGAAAGACTCAATCTTTTATACAGGTTTGAACGAGAACAAAAGACTTTGGGGAAAAGGGACGCGAAGATCTACGACAACCACACAATCATCTTCCCGAAGTCGAGGCGCTACATTGCAAGCAACAAACATCCGCCCTTGTTTGGGTTCGTAAGATTAGAAGAGGCGAAAGAAGAAGAGGTGTTCATGACCAAATTCCAGCCCTGCACATTCCCTCAAGCCGAGATAAAAGAAGTTCCCAGAGAGGAAGAGAAAAAGCCATCGCTTGAAGTCGAAACCGTAGCCCGTGCCCCAGAGGTAAAGAAGCCAAGTTATGTAGAAGTGTTGATCTCATCACTAAAACCACGGGAAATCAAGCCAAGGTTTCAAGGACTATTGCTCGAGATCCAGAGCCTAAAAGACCCTGACGAGAGGATGCAAGGGCTTAGGGCGTTGAAAGAGATGGTTCTAAAGTATGTGCCAAAGACCGATGAGGCGTTTTATTCAAGACCTGATGTAGTAAAACTATTGGAAGAGGTCAAAGACAACAGTGATACATAAGGGGTTGTTTGGGGTAAGGGAGGTATAAGATATGCCAAGAGGCATGGTTATTACAGTCGGGATAGGGAAGGGAATTGAACATGCAATCGCCCTATCCATTCGTTACAGCAATCCCGAGCAAGTGGTATTCGTTGTTTCCAAACAGAGCGAAGCCACACTATCACGGATTCAACAAATCGCGCAGGAGCTAGGGATTCCCTTGCCTCCCTACGAGGTCGAGACTGTATCGGACGAGAACAAAGTGGAAATCGCTTATATTCACGCGGCTAACGCCATAAAAAAACTCGTTAGTAAAGGCATTTCTCCATCCGAAATAACTGTTGACTACACCAGCGGGAGCAAGCCGATGTCAGCTGGTGCCTTGTATGCCGCAACTATGCAAGGATGTGGTTCGATTATGTATATTGGAGGGATACGAGAGCGTGATACTGGTAGGGTGATCTCGGGCACAGAGGAATTCTTGACATACCGGCCTTTGGAGCTTTTTGCCCTACGCACCTACTCTGAAGCGACCAAACTCTTCGATGCACACCACTTTCGTGCAGCGAGAGAGCTAATCGAGCATTTCCTAGGACCGTATCAATTACATTATGCATCACAGATCTGTCGGGAGCTAACCGTTATCCGGGACTTGTGTGCAGCCTATGGTGCTTGGGATGCCTTCGACCATATCTCAGCGCACGAGGCATTTTCCAAAGTGGATGATATGCTGTTGGAGGGGTTGGCAGCGGCTAGTCGGATCCAGATGAACCGGACATGGGTAGGCAGGATCGTAAGCAAGCTGAAGTCGGATGACCCCATGAAGCGGCTATGTGTAGAGTTGCTTGTGGATTTGTGGGCAAACGCGTTGAGACGACTGGAAGAACGGCGCTTTGTTGACGCTGTGGCAAGGTTTTATCGTCTGACAGAGCTGGTTGCCCAGTTCAGGTTGTGGGAAAAGTTCAAAATCAACACAAGCAATGTTGA
>Ga0197143_1001449_pt1 | contig 19936 bp, 24 predicted proteins | sample GBS70_MetaG_FD_148603 | JGI IMG/M metagenome (GOLD analysis project Ga0197143, IMG submission 148603) | Sediment microbial communities from Great Boiling Springs, Gerlach, Nevada, United States - GBS 70_MetaG | ecosystem: Environmental > Aquatic > Thermal springs > Hot (42-90C) > Sediment...
CTTTGCTGTTGGGACCTATCACACAGAAGCTGGTGTGCCCGTCTATGAGCGTAAGAGCTATGGAACCTAATGCCCAAAACTCATCACCTAAGAATTGGTAAAGTTCCTCTGAAAACTCAAGGCTTTGAACTGTGCCAGGAAAGCTCATTGCCCGTAAAAGACTTTTAAACACCTTCTGAGTGAAAAATACCTCTCTCTGCATGGCTTTACCTTTTTACCATTGTTTCAAATTGGACTTTGGTCTTTGCTATAAGCTTTCTCTCTTTTTCCCAGCTTTCTTCAATCTTTTTCTTTTCCTTACTCAAGAACCGATAGAGTTTTTTCTTTAGGCTTTCCTCCTCCGATTTAAAGATCGCTTCTAAGACAGCGACCGCAACAGCTTTTTCCTCTTCCTCCGCCAAAACCAAACCATAGCCCTCAATACCTTTATACTCTACCTCCGCTTCAAAGACCAGTGCCTCTCCCAAACAAAAATCTACACCAAAGCAATCTTTTGCCTTTATCATCAAACACCCAGGCTGTGGTCCCCTCTTTACCTTTACCTCCTCCATAGGCAAAATATTCAGAAGCCTTTTCAGGGCTCTTTTATCCATTTGAACGACCACTTCCCTAAGGTCCAGCTCCATCATACCAATCTCCTCCTCAGATAACCGGAAAAATAGTCTATGAGCACTAAGGTAAGTAGTATAACTAATATCATTACGGATACCTTTTCAAACTCAAGGAGTTTTATCCTCATCACAAGCTCAAAACCTATTCCCCCTGCCCCTACCACCCCCATTACGGTGGCAGCTCTTACGTTCCTGTCCAGTATGTAAAGGTTGTAGCTATTGAAGAGTGGAAGGATCATGGGTATTACCGCATGTCTTATGGTCTGGGTTAGCCTGGCTCCTACAGCTTCTAAGGCTTCTATTGGTCTGTAGTCCAAGTTCTCTATAGCTTCTGCGTAAAACTTAGACAAAAAGCCCGTCGTATGCAAGGCTATGGCCAAGACACCCGCAAAGGGACCAAGCCCCACTGCGCTAACAAAGATCAAAGCCATCACAAGTTCAGGTACAGCCCTCAAAAAGTTTGCTATTTCCCTTGCAACATTATTCACGAAGAAGTTAGTTATCAAATTTCTAGCCATAAGCATTCCCAAAGGAACGGACAGTAAAACCGCTATGGCTGTCCCGGTTATGCCGATAGCTACAGTTTCAAGCATGAGCAGGACGTAAGTTTTGAGCTCGCTAAAGTCAAGTTTGAAAAACTCTCCAATCAAGGGCAGTAGATTTTTAAAACCTCTTATCAGCTCTGAAGTATCAATGGGTAAAAACTTCAAGGACACTAAGGCAACTATGAAGGTAGATGCAAGTAGAATTAGGTCTTTGGTCTTTGTGTGGTAGGCCAAGAGCTTATACTGCTGTATGTCCTCTCTTAGCTTGGCGGAAAACCTGTCTATTAAGGAGATCGCTAACACTATCACTACAAGTATAGCTCCCACCTGAGGATAGTTAAAGGCTCTCATCTGGCTGTAAAGCTCAACTCCAAGGCCACCTGCTCCCACCACTCCTAAAACTATAGCCACTCTGATGTTGTGGTCTAAAAGGTATAGATTGTATCCAACGAAAAGGGGAAGTATCTGGGGTATTATGGCATGTCTAAAGACCGCAATGCTTCTGCTACCTGTAGATTGCAAAGCTTCCACGGGCTTTTGGTCTACGCTTTCTATTGCCTCCGAATAGAACTTGCCGAGAAGACCAACCGTAGAAATAGCAAGGGCTATAATTCCGGGCAAAGGTCCAACGCCAAAGGCTATAACCAAAATGAGTGCATAGAGAAGTTCTGGAATAGACCTTAAGAAATTCACCAGCCCGCGAAAGGTGTAATAAACAAGAAGGTTTGGTGAAGTGTTTCTGGCAGACAAAAAACCCACCGGAAGGGAAAGAATGCTTCCTATTATGGTTCCCCAAAGACCTATGGCTACAGTCTGGAAAGTAAGATTTATTATGTTTTCCAGGTTACTAAACTGCGGTGGTATCATTTCCTCAATTAGAGCCAAGGAGTTGGAAAATCCCTCCACCAGGGCAAAGACGTCAAACTTTGAAAAGCTAAAGGAGTAGTAAAGGACTACTAAAAACAAGAGCCACCAAAGGTATTTGAAGGAAGGACTTGGAAGACTATACCTCAAAGTATACTTCCTCCAACTCTGTTTCGTAAAGCTCCCTTGCCATGTCTAAGCTAAAGTCTGACTGAGGTCCGTCAAAGTATAGCTTTCCATTCTTTAGTGCCACCACTCTGTTAAACTCTTGAACGTAGTAAAGATGATGAAGCACACAGATCAGGGTTATACCTTTTTCCGCACTTATTCTCAGAAGCAGGTTTATTATCTTTCTGCTTGTCCCTGGGTCTAAGTTGGAGATAGGTTCATCCGCAAGCAAGACCTCTGGGTCCTGCATAAGCGCCCTGGCTATGGCTACCCTTTGCTTTTGACCACCGCTCAGCCTATCTACTCTGGTGTATGCGTGGTCTGCAAGACCTACGTATTCCAAAAGATAGAGAGCCTTTTCTTTAACTTCCTTTGGGAAAAAGCCTATGCTGGTCATTAGATAATCTATTCCTTTGTCGTATTTACCCAAAGCTCCCATCATCACGTTTTCTAAAGCGGTCACCCTTTCCACGAGGTTAAACTGCTGGTAGATTTTCCCAATTCTTTTGCGGATGTTTCTTAGCATTTCCTTTTTGCTAAAATCCACCTTCGTGCCATCAAAATAAAAGTCCCCCCCATCGGGGAGGACAAAGCCGTTGATAACTCTCAAAAGGGTGGTCTTACCAGACCCGCTTGGACCAATGAGGGCAAGGACCTCTCCTCTCTTGACCTGCAAGGAAACATCATCCAACACCTTCTTTTTACCAAAGCTTTTGTTTATGTTGTTAAGGAACAGCATTCCTTGTACCTCCATTTACTTGCCCTTTTGAGCGTCTATAAACTTCTTCACTTCCTTTATGAGCGCAAAGTCTTCATCTGAGACGAGCTTATATCCTACTATCCTTCCGTATCCTGCCACCACATCCCTTGGTACTCTGGTGATAGACCTTCTGAGAGCTTCCTTGACGTTTTCTGGCAAGTCCTTTCTGTAAGCCATAGGAGGACCTGGTATTTCTGGAGACATCCATATAACCACGTTGTTCTGCCTTGTGATCTTGCCTTCCCTTAAGAGCTTGTCGTAGGTTATGTCGTTGTCAGCTACCATATCCAAAGTCTTTTTGAAGATTGCTAACTCCGCTGCATCGTGGGTTCCAACAAAGCTTACACTCTTGAAGTATTCCTTGGGCTCAATACCAGTCTTGGCTATGTAGTAGTAAGGGATAGCGTATCCAGAGGTGGATGCCGGGTCTGTAAAAGCAAATTTGAATTTTCCTTTGTGTTTTTCAAGCCTTTCCTTTAGGACTTTAAGGCCACTTTCTCCTTCAAGGGGCTTGGTAATACCAAGAGCTTTTGCTACCTCTGGCGTTGCCACAAGATAAGATCTGTAGGTACTCCTTCCCTTTTCATTAACTCCAACTGCAAAAGCTTCTGCACCCGCTCTCTCGTTTGCCAGCACATAAGAGAAAGCTCCAAACCACGCAAAATCCACTTTCTTTGCCCTCATAGCTTCAATAACTCCCGTGTAGTCAGTTGCTGTGAACATCTCAATGCACATCCCCATGTCCTTTTCCATCCACTCTTTCATAGGCTTGTAGCGCTCAATCATGGACTTAGGGTCCTCTGCAGGTATAAGACCCATTACCAAACACTTTTTCTCTGAGGCATAAGATGCACTCCACACAAGCGCACTCAAGAGAATTACAAGTAAGGTTCTAAGCATTTCCCTCATAGCTGTGCCTCCAATACAGTTTTGCAAACATTTTAGGAGCCTTTTGTTAAGAAACTGTTAAGATTTAAAATGTTACTTATGAAAGCAAGGTTTCTCATTTTAATATTCACAGTTTTTTTGATAAGCTGTGCTCCTTCTACAAGTTCCTCTTTTACTCTCCTTCCAGAAAGAAAGGAAATAGAAATAGGACAAAGCTATATCCCGGTTGCCATAGAAGAGTTTGACGGCTTATACCCACAAGAAGAAGTTCAAGATTACATCAGCAAATTAGGAAATACTCTGGTAAAGCACACCTACAGAAGACTGCCTTACAAGTTTTACTTGGTAAATTCGGAGCAAGTTAATGCCTTTGCTCTTCCTGGAGGACCTGTCTTTATAACAAGAGGACTACTTTTGGAGCTTGAAAACGAAAGCCAATTGGTGGGTGTTTTGGGTCACGAACTTGGACACATAAACGCAAGACACCATGCGAGATTTCTTGAAAAGATGGTGGCTTTAAACATTCTTTTGGGAATAGGTTCTGTATTGCTTTCGGACAAACCCTATGGACAAGCTCTCATACAGTTTGGTCAAATAGGAGGAATGCTTTTAGCTCTCAAGTTTAGCAGAGACCAAGAAAGGGAAGCGGATAAACTTGGTATAGAATTTACCATAAAAGCTGGATATGATCCAAACGGTTTAATAGAGGTGTTTCACATATTCAAAAGATTAGAGAAAAATAGGCCCCCGGAGTGGTTGTCTACTCACCCACTTCCCGAAAGCAGAATAAAGGAAAATACGCGGTTTATAAAGTCCCTATCTATTTCCGGGACGCTGATTAAGGATAGTGAAGAATTTCACAAGATAAAAAGAGCAGTTCTAAGCACAAAACCCTCCTTTGAAGAGTTCAGCAGAGGAAAGAAACTTTACCACGAGGGGAGTAAGGACTTGGCTTACAGACACTTTTTGAAATCTGTAGAACTTTGGGAAAGAAACTATGTAGCGATGCTTTATCTATCTCTGATACTGTTGGAATATGGGAAATTAGACGAGTCTTTTAAATACGCAAACAAGGCTTATGCAATTCTTCCCAATGTGTTCTCTACCAACTACGTAATGGGACTTGTTCAATTCAAAAGAGGGCAATACAGAGAATCTATTAGATACCTTGAAGAAGCTCGCAGGCTAATACCAAATAATCCAGACGTTTATTACTACTTGGGAAGAAACTGGGAAGCTTTGGGAGATAGGCGGAAGGCTTTTGAGAACTACAAAACGGCGGTTGAGCTTTCTGGCGGAAAAAGGCCGTGGGAATCGGATGCAAGGGAAAGGTTGAAGAGGTTGTAATTTAGGTTATATTTTAATATTATGAAATTTTTAACCATAATTTTAACTCTAAGCTTCTTTCTGTTTTCCTGCAAAAGAGCGCACGAGTTTCATGGTCACTTTTACGATGCACCAGCCTATGATTTTGAGCTAACTTCTCAAGAAGGTAAAAGGGTAAAGCTATCTGATTTTCTAAAAGAAAACAAGTTAGTTTTGCTCTTTTTTGGCTATACATTCTGTCCTGATGTTTGCCCCACTGCCCTGACAACCCTGGCAAACACTATGAAAGAGTTAAGCGAAAAGGAAAGGGAAAGGGTTCAGGTGATCTTTATAAGCGTAGATCCAGAAAGGGACAAACCCGAAGTGCTTAAAAGTTATGTTCCCTTTTTCTATCCAACTTTTATAGGACTTACTGGCTCTCCAGAAGAAATAGAAAGGACAGCGAGGGAATACAAAGCCTACTACAGAAAAGTGGAAGGGCAGTCTGAGGGTGGCTATCTTGTGGATCATACCGCTACCATTTACCTTATAACTCCGGACAAGAAAATAAAGCTTCTTTACACTGAGTCTAAGCAGGATCCAGAAAAGATGGCGGAGGATATAAAATACCTTCTGAAAATCTTTTAAGGGAAATCTTTGAAAGAAACGGTTTTTATCTGACGGAAGAGAAATTAGAAAAATTTTCCATTTATCTTGAACAGCTAAAAAGGTGGAACAAGATTCACAACTTGACCGCCATAGAAGATCCAAAAGAGATAGCTATCAGACACTTTTTAGACTCTTTGACTCTCACGCTCTGTTTTAAGGAAAAGGAAGTAAAGGTTGAAGGTAAGACTTTTTGCGATGTGGGAAGTGGTGCGGGCTTTCCGGGTGTCCCCCTGAGCATATACTACGGAGAAACCTTAGATATAACATTGATAGAGTCTGTTTCAAAGAAGTGTGCGTTTCTGGAGTTCTTAAGAGCTCACTTGGACCTAAACTACAAAGTCCTCTGCAAAAGGGCAGAAAGCTTAAACCAGCAGTTTGATTATGCCTTATGCAGAGCCTTGGGAAAACTGGAAGATATAAAACCTATGCTTTTGACCTTAGCTAAGGAAGGTGTGTTTATAATGAAAGGAAAAGAAATACCAGAAGGATACGATTATTGCAGAATAACTCTGAGGGACATAAAAGATAGCTACATTATCTTCATACCAAAGATCAGGTAGCCTGTATGGGCTACCATCCTATCCTCTGGTCTCAATCTTTCGTAGACGGGTTTATAATTTCTGAGAAGAATTTCCAAAACTTCAAGCCCACCAAATAACCCTTCCGCTTCTTTTAAAAGCTGGGAAACTTGGTTGGTGGTTGGTAGCAAAAATCCACAGACTGCCCCCCTTTTCAGGACCTTATGCACCTTTTCCAGATAGTGCCAAGGTTCCCTCACATCCACAAAGCACGCATCAAAGGACTCTTCCTGAACCTCTGCCTCCGCAAAGTCCATGTTTATAGCTTCCACGTTCTTACACAATCCAAAAGTTTCCCAATTTTTCAAAGCGTTTTTGTAGAACTCCTGAGATACTTCGTAGGCTATTACTTTGCCAGCCAATTGGGAAAGCACAGCGGTAAGGGCACCGCTTCCTATTCCAAATTCCAAAACGGTTGAGCTTTTGTCTATCCCGAGTTTAAAGGCTATGTAGAAGGCGTCCTTTGGATAGATTATTTGGGTTTTCCTTTTGAAGCCGTAAAGTATTATGCTTTCTAAGGTGGGCTTAAGGAGGTAAAAATCTCCAACCTTTGAACCGTATTCCTTTCCTACAATTTGTTCAAACTTTAAGGTTTTCTTTCCGTAGTTTATGCTAAAACCCTTTGTAAGCCTTTTCAAAAACCTCTTGTCTTCAATCTGGATTAAAACAAAATCCCCTTCTTGGATTTGCATTATCTTCTTATTTCAAATACCATGGGGATCAAAAGGGAGTATCCCATCTGTTGCCAATGGGCTATTTCTGTAATTGCTGAAGGCACAGTTTCCACAAAGGGATAAAGATCCTTTTCTGAATAGCCGTAAAGCTGAGTTAGGGCTATCCTGCAAAGCTTGAACTTTACTCCATACTGGGATAGGCTTTCCAACCTTTCCACTATATCTTGGTATTTATCTTTGTGTTCTTTGGCGAACACCTCCAATTCTCTACCGTGAGAGACCACCACTATGTCAATGTCTTCAAGGTTGAAGTTGTAAGGCGGATTGGTTAAAACGAATATAACATTTGAGATCCAACCAAGGGCAGGTCTTAACTTTTCTGGATGGTCCAAAAAAAGCTCATAAACTACCCTAAAGGGTTTTTTGTATTCCGTCTGAACAAACTTAGCTTCCTCTGTTGCAAAGGCGAAGGTAAAAAAGATGAGAAAACTTAAAAATGCCTTCAGCATAGAGAATAAATTTAATCCTAATCATGCGTGTTGCAGTTGGTATGAGCGGTGGTGTGGATAGCAGTGTTAGTGCTCTTCTTTTGAAGGAAAAAGGCTATGAAGTTATAGGCATTACTCTGAGGTTTCACAAAGAGGTGTGCGATGAACTCAGGGTTTGCTGTTCTCCAAAGGACGTGCAGGATGCGGTTAAGGTTTCCCAAAGGCTTGGTATTCCGCACCTTACCTTAGATTGGGAAAAACTCTTTGAGGAAAAGGTGATAGCTCCTTTTGTTAAAGCACATATGGAAGGTAAAACGCCCAATCCCTGTGCTGTGTGCAATAGGGATGTAAAAACAGGCTTTCTTGCAAGATACCTAAGACAAGTGGCGCTTATAGATAAACTGGCAACAGGACATTATGCCAAGATTGTAGATTACAAAGGAAGGAAATTAATTGCAAGGGCTAAGGACTTAAAAAGGGATCAATCTTACTTTATGGCTCTTTTGAGGGAAGAAGACATAGAACTTTTGGAATTCCCGTTGGGAGATTTGACAAAGGAAGAGGTTAGAGCTTTGGCAGTCAAATACGGGCTTGAGGTAGCCCAAAAACCGGACTCTCAGGATGTTTGCTTTTTGATGGGGAAGGATGTGGGCGCTTTTTTGATGGAAAGAGTAGGAAAGATGGAAGGAGTGTTTGTCTATGAAGGGAAAGTGGTGGGCAAACATGATGGGTTTTACAAATACACAGTGGGGCAAAGAAAGGGCTTAGGAGTTGCTATTGGCAAACCAGTTTATGTTATAGGCACAGATCCGCAAAAAAACACAGTCTATTTGGGGGACGCGCAAGACCTCTATAAAGATTGGCTTATCTTGAGGGATTTAAACATTCATCTTCCTCTGTCCATGTGGGATAGGCCTTTGGCTCAGGTAAGGTATAGGAACCCTCCTGTTGGTGTAAAGGACATAAAGAAGTTAGAGGATGGAAGATACAAGGTCTTTTTTGAAGAAAAAGTTAAAGGAATAACACCTGGTCAGATTTGTGCCTTTTATGAAGAGAGCATACTTATTGCAGGTGGTATAATAGAGGAATAAATTTACATGCATGGAAAAAAAGAGAGAAGAGCTGAAAGTAGAGAGTTTGGAGCAGGAGGTAAAGGAAATAAGGGAAGAAGCAAGTAAGATTTTTGAACTGCTTTTGCCCCCAAAGGAAGTAAGAAGGGAAATAATAAAGAACCTATACACCATTGAGCTGTCTTTTCTTAAGATCTTCAAAACCCTTATAGACTACAAAACTCAAGAGCTTGAAAAGAAAATAGAAGGTAGAGAGGAGGCCAAGAAGGAAAAGACTAAAAGGATACAAGTAGAGTAAAAAACCCGGGGAGGGTAGCGCATGAGGCATGCCTCGGGGTGCATAAGTTAGAATCTATAAGAAGCGTTTAAGAAGAAAGTCCTTCCAGGTTCTGGCACTGTTTGCTATTCCACCTTTGCGGAATTTGGAAAGCCCGCTTATTTTGGTCAGCGATTCTCCCACATCCTTAGCAGAGCTTTCTCTTACTTCCCTAACTTCCAAACTGTCCTCAAAGCTTTCTTTCTTACCCTTTACTTCAATCTCTTTCAGCAAGAGTTCTTGGGCATAAGCTTGGCTAAAGATAGCACCCAGCAGTGCTAACTTGAGAAATTTCCCACCCTTCAAATTCACAAAGAAAGGAAAGCGGATTAAATCTGATTTCTAATGGAAGGCTTATAATTTAAAACTTTGGGCAATGATTAAACTCGGCATAGTTGGTTCTACTGGATCGGTGGGAAGTCAAGCGCTTGATGTGGTTAGAGCATACAGAGATGAATTTGAGCTCATAGGCATTGTGGCAAAAAGAGCATCTGATAAGCTTTTAAAGCAGGCTATAGAATTCAAGCCAAACTTTGTGGTTTCCTACGAAGAGCCGTCAAAAGATTGGCTTTCAAGCTTACCAAAAGAGTGTAAGTATTTAAAAGGAGAAGAGGGGCTTTTGGCTGTAATAGAAGAGTCAGAGAGAATCTTAAACGCAGTGGGAGGAGTAGACGGACTTTTGCCTACCTTTCATACACTCTCTAAGAATAAAATCCTGCTTGCAAGCAACAAGGAATCCATAGTCTGTTTGGAAAATCTGGTAAGGGAAAAGTCCGAAAAAGTAATACCGGTTGATAGTGAGCATAACGCCACCTTTCAGCTCCTTTCAATGGTAAAGAGGGAAGATATAACTAAAATCTATCTAACCGCCTCTGGGGGGCCATTCAAGGATACACCTTTAGAAGAACTTTCAAAGGTAAAACCGGAGCAAGCCCTTTGCCATCCAAGATGGAAGATGGGCAAAAAGATAACCGTAGATTCTGCAACTCTTATGAACAAGGGGATTGAGCTTTTGGAGGCAAAAGCGCTATTTAACATAGACCCAGACCTTATACAAATAGTCATACATCCCCAAAGTCTTGTGCATGGAGCGGTAAAGTTAAAAGATGGGAACTTTTTCTTCTGCGTTTCTCCAACGGACATGAGAATACCTCTAATAAACGCCTTGTTTTATCCAGAGAGATTTTACAATCCTTTCAACCAAGCGGATATTTTTGAGTTTTCTCCGATAACCTTTGAGAGGATAGACAGGGAGAGGTTTATGTCAATAGAGCTTTGTGAGTGGGTTGCTAGAATTGGTGGTGTTTATGTGCCGGTCTTGCTGGGAGCAGACGAAAGGGCTGTGGAGCTTTTCTTAGAAGAAAAGATAACCTTTGATAGCATTGTCCCTTTGGTTAGAGAGGTGTTATCCTGTGTGGATTTAAAGGATCCCAAAACCTTAGAGGAGATAAAATATGCAGTTCAGTGGGGCTACAGAAAAGTGGATGAGTTTGTCTTGAAAAAGGCGCTATGAGAGAATTTGTTTATGGGGTTTTATTTGTATTTTTGGTTTTCTTGCCTTTTTACATCCTATCTTCTCCAAAGGGTCAGTCTGTAAGCATGAAGTCTTCAGACCCGGGAAGCTTTGAGTTAAAACAGGGCAAAGAAGGAGGAACCCTTTACTTTATCCTAAACGGTGATCCCAAAACCCTTAACCCAGTCCTTGCCCAAGAAACCACATCCACTGCGGTTATATCAGACGTGTTTAGTGGCTTAACAAAAATAAACTTAAAAACTATGGAATATGAGCCGGACCTTGCGGAGAGTATAAAAATCCTTGATGATGGGAAAAGGTATATTGTAAAGCTAAAAAGAAACGTCAAATGGAACGACGGAGTAGATTTTAGCGCAATGGATGTAGTATTTACGTATAAGGACGTTTATCTTAACAAGAACATACCCAACTCCACCGCAGATATGTTAAGGGGGGTTTTGAAAGATGAAAAAGATATGGAAAGCTTTGTAAAGCTTATAGAAAAATATACCGTTGAGTTTAACCTTCCTAAACCCTTTGCACCTTTTCTTGGAATCCTTTCCGCTCCGATTCTTCCTAAGCATAAGCTGGAAAAATTTGTCAAAGAAGGTACTTTTATGCAAGCTTGGAACGTAAATACAAAACCGGAGGAAATAGTAGGAACAGGACCATACAGAATTAAAAGGTACTTAAAGGGTCAACTGGTTGAATACGAGGTCAATCCTTATTACTACGAAAAGGATGCAGAAGGTAAAACAGTGCCATACATAAAGGAAAGAATAGGATACATAGTCCAGGACCCAGATACCGCGCTGCTTATGTTTTCCACCAAAAAAGTAGATTATATAGGAGTTAGACCTACTGATCTACTGACTTTGTCCAAGCTTAGTAACATCACACTCTTTGACCTTGGGCCCACTCCTTCTACTACCTTCCTTGTCTTTAATCAGAACCCACAGGCAGATATACCAAAGCACAAGCTGGAGTGGTTCAAAAACCGTGAGTTTCGTAGAGCCATATCCATGGCTATAGATAGGTTTGGCATAAGTATGCTCGTATATAATGGCTTGGCTCAGCCCCTCTATGGGCCAATAACACCAGCCAATAAGCCTTACTATACGGAGGGACTCTTTCCCGAAATTCCATACGACCTAAAAAAAGCGAGGGAGATTCTTGAAAGCATTGGCTTTAAGGATAGAAACAGTGATGGATGGCTGGAAGACAAGGACGGAAACACCCTGGAAATCATTCTTCTTACCAACGCAGGCAACAAAGAAAGAGAAGCTATAGGAAACATGATAAAGCAAGATTTAGAAAGTATAGGCATCAAGGTTTTGTTCAGACCTATAGATTTTAATGCCTTGGTCCAAAGGCTTACCGCGCTCCCCTATCAGTGGGAAGCGGTGATAATAGGTCTAACCGGTTCCTTAGACCCACACTTTGGTAGGAACGTATGGCATTCTTCTGGCACCCTTCATATGTGGAACCCAAGACAGAAGAGCCCTGCCACAGATTGGGAAAAAAAGGTAGATGAGCTTTTTGACTTAGCATCCTCCACTATAGACAGTGAAAAGAGAGTAGAGTTATACAGGGAAGCTTACAAAATCATAGCCCAAGAGCAACCACTTATTTTCTTGGCCACTCCCAAAAGCATGCTTTCAGTCCGTAACAAGTTTGAAAACTTCTTTCCCACAGTCTGGGGCCAATACAAAGAAGAGTATATGTTTTTTAGGTAATTAACTCTCTTAGTCTTTCTTTTAGAGCCTGATAGGCCACTTCTCTAATCATATTCTCCAATGGTATGGATTCTATTGACCTTCTTATTTCCTCCCTAAGAGTTTTTTGTAGGTTTTCCTCTATGGCTTCCTTCAAGGCTTTTCTGATGATCTCATCAATCGGACCAAGATCTTTTATCGCTTGATATATTGCCTTTTCTATTTTCTCATCAGGAATGAGAACTTGACTTGGGTGATCCTTTTCCCTTTCTTGTGTCAAAGAAATCTCTTCCAATTGTATTTCTTTTATTTCCTCATAGGGAGGAGCTTCCTCAGTAGGAATAAATGGAAAAGATTCTTCCTTCTTCTCTACTTCAAAGATCTCATCCACTGGACTTATGCTTTCTTCAGCCTCCAATGCTTCTTCTTTGCTTTCCATTATGGTTATGCCTTCCAAGATCTTTTCCAAGGGTTCTTCCTCTTCTTTTTCTTGCATAGCCTTCTCAAGAATCTGCATGGGGCCTATACCTTCATTAACTACTGGCTTTGTTTCCTCTGAAGTTAGTATTTCCATTATTTTTTCAGATATTTTTTCTGGGCTATCTGCCCTATGGGTTGCATATTTTTTAGCGAGTGGGATATCTTCTACCTCTATGCTAAACAGCTCATCTATTACTATAATGAACGGCTTTGAAGATACAATTGGATCCTTTGATAATTCCACCAATCGCTTTTTAGCAGTGAGCCCAGATATGGCATCAAACACAACTAAATCTTGATCTTTTAAGGCATCTTCTAAATTTCTGAAAGATTTTACGGGGTATACTTCCACATCCTTAGGAAGTAAGGATACAATGCTATCAATAAACGTGCTATCAAAAGAAACTATAGCTACCTTCCTATTTGATATAACAGGTTCTTCTTGAGGTAGCGATTGTTCCAACGAAAGATGTTCGCTTTCTAATTCAGAAATTTTTACCTCTTCGGGATATGATTCTTGCACAATTTCTTGTATTCCCTCTTCTGTCAGCAAAGTACTTTCGATCTCAAACTCAGAAGGCATAGTTGGAGGTGGTTCCATACTTTCTCCCAAGGGCTTTTCAATAGCATCCAATATTTCTTGCACTGAGTTTTCTCTTTTCATTAATAGTTTCTTATGAGGTTTAAGATTTCTTTCATTTATAGGGAATAGATCATCTATCAGTACTATAAATATTGCATCCCTAAATCTCTCCTCATACATATTATTTATGTCTTCTTCAGAAATAGCTCCAGATATAGCATCGTAGATTACTATATCAAAGTACTGGGTAGCAAGGTTGAGCGCTTCTTCGCCATTTTTGACGTCTACTACTTCGTAATCTTTTAATGCTTCTTTTAGTTGCTTTATCAGGCTTTTATCAAAGGATACGATCAAGATTTTCATTTCCTTCCCTCCATTTCTTTAAGTATATCATCAAGTATCTTTTTTGCCTCATTGCTACTCTCTTGGGGTATTATCTTGTGAGTAGCAAGAGTCAACCTAAGCGCTTTCAACTTTTTTTCCAAATTCAATGGATATTCCTTCCTTTTCTGGCTCGTTACTTCTTTTGCCTGGTAAAATGTTTTTTGAAGGAGCATGTAAAAAACACCTATGAGGAATAATATTATTCCTGATAGGGCTATACCTAAAATAGTTGGATTTTTCATTAATTCGGCTACATATTCTGCGAAACTATACTTTTTTACATAAATATACACTTCAGTATTGGAGGGATCTTTTTTAGAATAGGATATATATGCGCCTCCATCCATAGGTATTAATAGGATTTCACCAGTTACTGATATTTTACCTTCAGAAGACTTAAAAATAAAAAATCCTTGATCGGGATAATCCAATTTTTTAATCTTTTCATTCTTTAATGTAGATAGAAAGAAAGTTGCAAAATTTGCGTTTATCTTTTCCTGTTTTCTTGTAGCGTATATTTCAAGAGATGCATAAATACCCCATCCAAAGAGGATAAAGCCTAGAAGTGTAATTACCAGAGATATAAGATTTCTCATCTTTAGCTCCCAACAGTTATACCTTCAATCAGTAAAGAGGGCGAGCCAACATGCCCGTACATTCTAAGATCTTTCCCTATCCCAACCAACTTACCCCATAAATCCTTTACATTCCCCCCAATAACTACCCCTCTCACCGCTTTTTCCTTCCTACCTTTTTTTAAAATTATACCTGATGCTCCTAAGGAAAAGTCTCCAGAGATTGGATCAACCGTATGCAACCCCATAAGATCTAATACCAAAAAGGTCTCATCATGTGCATTCAACAAATCGTCCAAAGAGTATGTTCCTTTTTCTATGTATAGGTTTCTTATTCCAGAGGTGGGCAAGCTTTTAAAACTGTTCCTTACAGAATTTCCTGTAGGTTCCACACCACATTTAACAGCAGTATATAAACTATGCAAAAATCCCTTAAAAACCCCCTTCTCTATCACCGGATTTTTACAAGAAGGAATACCTTCTGCGTCTAACTCTAAGGATCCTAAACCGTTTTCTAACAAACCATCGTCTATTATGGTTAGCATCGGACTTCCTACTATCGTATTTTCCTTACCTTTGAGCATAGTCTTATCCTTTACCAACGAATCCCCAAGAAACATGGGGCTGAAAGCTTCCAAGAGCAAAGCAGCCGAGTCTCTAAAGAATACCACAGGGATCACCTTTGTTTCGTAAGAGGATGCTCCAAGCTGAGAAACTGCCTTGAAGGAAACGTCTTTTGCCATTTCTTCAAAGTCTATGTCTTTTATGAACCTTCCAGCTCTGTATTCGTAAGAAATTGCCTCCTCTCCATTCTCTACAGCCAAGGCAGACGTGAAGCACGAAAAATAGGTGGTTTTGTAACTGTATTCAAGACCGTAAGAATTCAAGCAGTAGACTTCCACTTTCAGCTCCTTTAGACTGCTTTTTCTTGAACCAACTATCCTCCTGTCAAATTTCTTAGCTAATCTTTCAAGATTTATTAGCATTTCTATCCTATCATCCACACTGATGGAAGCTCCTTCGCTATCGTAAATTGCTTTCAGTTCAACCTTTGATGGATTTTTATTCAATACAAAACCTTTATCCTCTGGAGTAAGCTCCAAAGATTCTATTGCCCTTTTTACACATTTTATTACGGACTCTTGAGATATTTCTGTCGTATAAGCAAAGCCCTGTTTAAAATCCTTTAGAACTCTAATACCTAAACCCAACTCTTTTGACTTGGAAAGATTTTCCTGTTGTTCATTTGAAGTTTCAACCAACAGCTTTTCTGTACTTTCTAAATACACCTCATAATCGTATCCATCCTTTAGATCTGCCTCTACCCATTTTCTTAAATTTTCCATGGATAGAAAAGATTTTATAATAGATTTCTGATGGCTGAAGAAAAAGTAGAAGAAAAAAAGGGAGGTAGGAAGAAGATTCTGTTTATCCTGCCAGTTTTTGTATTACTCTTGGTTGGTGCTGGTGGTGGGGCTTACGTATTTCTGTTAAAGAAACCCAACCAAGAGAAAGAAGATAAAGTAAGTTTAGCTCAGATTGGTGTTATGTATGATTTGGGTGTATTTACAGTAAATCTGGCAGATGCCAACACGGACGCTTATGCGAGAGTAGCAATAACCTTAGAGTTGTCCAACGAAAAGGTAAGGCAAGAAGTAGATAAGAGGCTGCCTATTATTAAGGATGCCATAATTGACGTGATAAGTAGTAAGACCTCTGATTTTGTCAAAACTCCAGAAGGCAGAGAATCTCTGAGGTTGGAACTCATAAAAAGGTTAAACATAATACTGGTAGAAGGTGGCGTCAGGAATATATACTTTACTGAGTTTGTGGTTCAAACTTCGTGATGGACTTTTTTTATAGCCTCTTAAAAGTTCTCCTATCGCTGGCAATAGTGATAGTTCTCATACTCATAGTCATACCTTATATTCAGCCCATGCTGGTTAGGTTTAGCCTGAAGGGAAGGTCAAAAGGTAATGTAAAGATTATAAACGTCTTACCCCTTCTAAGGGGTGCATTTATAGTGGAATTAGAGGTAAAGGGAATTTATATGGTCATTCTTATTACTGAAAGAGGGGCCGATGTTATACACAGGGATAGCGCTAATACTTAGCCTATTATTAGGAGAAGTGAGCTACGCTCAGAATCAGCTTCTGCCAAATATTGAAATAAAGGTAGGCACTGGGCAGTTAGACACATCCATAAGACTTTTAATCCTTTTGACTATCCTTTCCCTTGCTCCTTCCATTCTTATAATGACCACCTCCTTTATAAGGATCGTGATAGTTCTCTCTTTGATAAGACAAGCCTTGGGTGTTCCCACAGTCCCCCCAAACCAGGTGATAGTTTCCCTTGCTCTATTTTTAACCTTCTTTGTTATGAAACCTGTGTTTGAAAGGACCAACCAGGAGGCTTTACAGCCACTGTTAAGAAACGAAATAACTGATCAGGTTTTCTTTGAGAGAACCTCGCTAATCCTGAAGGAGTTCATGGCTAAGCATACCAAAAAAGAGAGCATCAAGGTTCTACTGGATGTGTCTGATATGAAGGAAGAAGAAAAGAAGAGTATCAAGTCCTACCAGGATATACCTCTAAGTGTGCTAATACCTGCCTTTATGATAAGCGAAATAAGTATAGCCTTTCAGATAGTGTTCCTGCTTTATTTACCTTTTCTCATAATAGACCTTGTAGTAGCCTCCGTCCTTATATCCATGGGTATTCTCATGATTCCGCCCCAGATCATATCCTTACCCTTTAAGCTCATGCTTTTTGTCCTGGCCAATGGTTGGGAACTTGTTATACTTTCTCTAGTAAGGAGCTACCAATGAGCCCTGAGCTTATTCTATCTATGGCACAGAGAATGTTAGAAATGGCTTTTATACTGGCTGCTCCTGTACTGATCGCAACCTTTTTAGTAGGCTTAATCGTTAGCATACTTCAATCAGCTACCCAAATACAGGAGATGACCCTTAGTTATATTCCAAAGCTAATAGCAGCTTACGTTACAATTCTTGTTCTTGGTGCATGGATGTTGAATAAGCTCTTAGATTTTACCAAGGAGCTTATCATAAACATCCCCGTTTGGCTGAAATGATAATCTTTGATCTGAATAGCCTTCTAACTCTTTTTTTGCTATATGTAAGGATCCTATCTTTCCTTTTAGTAGTTCCCTTTTTTGGCAGGGAACTCCTTCCCAATACGTTCAAAGTTTTTTTAGCCACAGCCCTTTCCCTAACGCTTTTTATGTATGCGGATATAAAACCTCTGGATTTTCCAACCATAGGACATTTTTATTTTTCTGTGTTGAAGGAGTTTCTGTTTGGATTTTTCAGTGGCCTCTTCCTCAGGTTCATTTTTGACGCAGTAATGATAGCAGGGGAGGTAATAAGCGCAAACATGGGTATAGCTATAGCCACACTTTTTTTGCCACAACAGCCTCAAACCTCTGTTATGTCTGTCTTTTTCATGCTACTCTTTACTTCCCTTTTTCTTGCCATTGGTGGTCCAGAGATGGTATTTCTGGCTTTGGTTAACAGTCTAAAAAAAGTACCCTTAGGGGGTTTTTATCTCTACTCTGTGAACTTAGAAACTTTTCTAAGCTTATTTTATGAAAGCTTTAACTTGGGAGTGTGGTTGTCCCTTCCCATAGTTTTAAGCATGCTTTTACTAAATTTGGTGCTTGCTGTGGTCAATAGGTTTATTCCCCAAGTAAATGTGTTCATAGTGGGTTTACCTTTGCAAATATTTTTGGGCTTTTTATTACTTGTAGTTCTTTTCCCTCTCTTATCCTACCTCTTGTCCAGTCATCTAAAAGAGTATATGATAGAGTTTATTAAAGTAGTTGGGGGTTAGATAAGTATGCCAGAAGAGAATAAAACGGAGAGAGCTACCCCGTATCGGAGGAAGAAGTTAAGAGAAGAGGGCAACGTAGCCAAGAGTATAGAAATAGCTACAGCAAGCACTATTTTAGTGGGAACAATAGTTATTTTCTTTATAGGTTATGCTATTTTTGAGAAGACCTTAAGGCTCTTTTGGAGTGTATCTTCCAACCCACTTGCGGATGCTTCTATCGTGTTTGCTCATTTTAAGGAAGAGGTCATACCTTTCATATTCCCTTTTTTTGTTTTAACCATACTTGTGGTTTTCTTGACCCATGTAGCCCAATTCGGTTTTATTTTTACATTAAAACCTATCCAGCCAAAACTTGAAAGGTTAAATCCTTTTGAAGGCATTAAAAGAATCTTTTCTCTCACCACTCTTTTTGAGCTTACAAAAAACATTCTAAAGGTCTTTCTCCTAATCTTGGTTGCTTATTTTTTCTTCAGATCTGAAATGGGAAAACTCATGGGAATTTATTCCAGCGACCTATCCCTTAGTATAAAAAATTTTCTTATTTTTACTTTCAAGTTAATAATTTTCATAGGTGTGATTGCTCTTTTTATAGCTTTTTTAGATTATGCATACAAACGTTGGGATTATGAGAGGAAGATCAGAATGAGTAAGGAAGAGGTCAAAGAAGAGTATAAACAGCATGAAGGTCATCCCATAATAAAGAGTGCGATAAGAAAGAGAATGAGACAACTATCCAGAGGTAGGATGCTGCAAGAAGTGCCAAAGGCAAGCGTGGTAATAACCAACCCTACACACATAGCTATAGCTTTGCGCTACAATCCAGAAAAGGGAGACAAAGCTCCCATAGTTTTGGCAAAGGGTAAAGGAAAGATAGCGGAAAAAATAGTAGAGGTCGCCATGATAAACGGTGTGGTTGTGGTAAGGAGGGAAGCCTTGGCAAGAGCCCTATACCCTGTAGTAGAAATTGGTGAAGAGATACCTCCCAAGTTTTACAGAGCTGTTGCGGAGATAATAGCTTTCGTCATGGCTCGTAGGAAAAGGATAGTGGCTTGATGGAAATGGGAAAGCTCCTTATTTTATTAGGGACATTCTTGATAATCTTTGGACTGATTTTCATTCTATTTGAAAAGGCACCCTTTGGCTTTGGAAAGCTGCCGGGAGATATAGTGTTTAAGAAGGATGGCTTTACCTTTTACTTTCCTATCATTACATCACTGTTGATAAGCCTTATTCTTACTCTTATCCTCAACCTTGTGTTTTGGTTGTTTAGAAAGTAAGTGGCGGAGCCGACGGGACTTGAACCCGCGACCTCCGGCTTGACAGGCCGGCGTTCTGACCTGGCTGAACTACGGCTCCTCAAATTTATATTATAACACAGATGGAAGTGTTTGACCAATACGCTAAGAACTACGATCTTTGGTATGAAAAACCCTTCGGAAGCAGTGCCTTTAGGCTTGAGCTATCCTGTATGGAGAGAGTTTTAGATCCTTTTTCCTCATCCCTTGAGGTGGGGGTAGGAAGTGGTAGGTTTGCCAAGGCCCTTGGAGTTCCCTATGGCTTGGACCCTTCAATAGAGCTTCTAAGGTTGGCAAAGCGAAGGGGCATTGTTGGGATTCTCGGAAGGGCAGAGGCTTTGCCCTTCAAAAGCTTAAGCTTTGACTTGGTTCTCATGGTAGTTTCTGTATGCTTTTTTCAAAAGCCCTTACGTGCCTTTGAAGAAGCTTGGAGGGTTTTAAAAAAGGATGGGGGCTTGGTGCTTGGGCTTGTTCTCTCAGAAAGCCCTTGGGCGAACTTTTACAGAGAAAAGGCAAAGAAAGGGCATCCCATTTACTCCCACGCAAGGTTTTACTCCTTTGGAGAACTCTCCTACATGCTAAACCAAACCCACTTCAGAATTG
>Ga0197143_1001450_pt1 | contig 19932 bp, 20 predicted proteins | sample GBS70_MetaG_FD_148603 | JGI IMG/M metagenome (GOLD analysis project Ga0197143, IMG submission 148603) | Sediment microbial communities from Great Boiling Springs, Gerlach, Nevada, United States - GBS 70_MetaG | ecosystem: Environmental > Aquatic > Thermal springs > Hot (42-90C) > Sediment...
TCTGAATCCGGGTAAAAGCCTCAAGTACATTGAACTCATTTACTTTGACCCTCAGCTCCTGCGCATAAGGGCAGGGTGCTAACCAGAGTGCTCCTTTTTCCTTAAAAAGGTAGGCAGTATGGGAAAAGGCCGGGCAGGCAAGGTCAAACAGCCATGCATAACCTGAGGCATTGAAATCTGTAGCTAAGCTTGTAGAGCGAAGAAATTTGATCCTGTTTAAAAGCATTTCAACTTGGTGCTTAAACGTATGTTTAGTCCGCTTCAGATTTTCCTGTTCGTTTCCGGTCACCAGCGGTGACAGACGAAGATAACCTGCTCCGTTCCTTACGGCAAAGGCAAATATGTCAGCAATTTCATTGAGGTTGAGTTCGCTGACAGTTGACGAGATTCCGAAAAAACATCTTCTTTCTTTTATGCTTTCTATAAAGGTAATCACATGACGATATGCATCATTTTTATTTCTGATATATGCAATTACTTCGGGTTGGAGCGATTCAATGCTTACCCTTACCTGGGCAATGTTAGGATAATCAGCAAGCATACCGGCAAGATACCCCGAGTTTGGCGGGGCTGAGGTGAGTATGCTTACATATAGCCTTAGATTAAATGCTGCTTCAAAGATCTCGTTAAGTTCTGGATGAAGTAGAGGTTCTCCTCCGGAAAGAAAAATATCTGTCAGTCCGTGTTCTTTAAGCGGAGCCATCAGATTTTGTAATTCGGCAGCTGAAATTCTTTCGCGTCCCTTTTTATTAGATTGCTTATGATAGCAGTGCAGGCATGAATAACTGCAGGTGTTGTTAACGTCTACGGTAAGAACTTTAAGCATTTTGCCTCCCCATCTGCACCTGTTTTTTGAAATGGCAGCTCTCATACGAGAGAGCCTTCTTTATCATTCTTCGCAGACAACCATTGCAGTAAGAAAACTGCTCGCATCTGTTACAGCCAAGTGCCGCAGGACCGGAGGACCCGGCCAAAAATCCAATTCTTTCGGGAGCTAAAACCGTTTCAATTCCTTCCCCAAAAATATTTCCCATCGAAAAATTACTTTCAAAAAGCACGCACGGTCTTATGTTTCCGTCGGGCGAGACAGCAACCGTGCGCGTTCCTGCTCCACAGGTGTAGTGGTAGATTTCCTTGAGAACCGGTTCTGGCAGTACAAATACTTTTTCAGGAAAGGTGCGCTTGAGATCTAAAAAAGCTCTGTCAAAACTATCCCAGTCTTCGCCTTCTTTTAAGCAAATGCCGGAGTTTTCAGCCCGGCCCTCTTCGTTGACCGGTGCAGCCGCAAAGATTGTGGCTCCGTTTTTAAAAGCAACCTCAGCAGTAGCTTTCATTTCATGAAGGTTATCTTTAGTTACGTTCATTGATACGCGAACAGGGATGCCAGCTGCTGAAAGCTGTCTGATCGATTGCAATACTTTTTGATAGGAACCTTTGAGGCCGACAAAGTTATCATGTTTTTCTTCATAGCAGGAGTTAAGGGTAAGGCTTACCAGAATTTTTGAGGCATGTTGATTAAGCTCTTTAATGGTGCCAATAATTTTTCGGTCTAGGAGCGTTCCGTTAGTTATAAGCGAAACCGTTTCCATGTACTCACATGCAAGTGCAAGCATCTCTGGAAAGTCGGGGTGCAACAATGGCTCTCCACCCGTGAATTCAACTACCAGGGTTCCCTCCAGACCAAGAGTTTCTATAAGACCGGCAAAATTTTCTTTATCCATAAAGGAACTTTTTTGCGGTGAAGATTCTCTGTAGCAATGCTGGCAGACCTGATTGCAGCGATCGGTGAGCTCAATAAAAAGGTGGAGGGGCACGAAGTAGTCCCTTGAACCTCCGAAGGAGGGGAAGGTTAGGGAAAACATGGGTTCAAAGGCATAGTTTATCAATCCTTTATGAAGAAGGGAATCAAGAGTCAGGTAGATTTTCTGTTCGGAAACCCTGTAGACCTGATAAAGGACTTTAACAATGTTTTTGAGCGGAGTTTTACCATCGCAAGAAAAAATGATTTCTTCATCAAGGTGGTCTATTTTTAATACCTCGTAAGTTTGAAACACGTTCGCGTCGCTTTTCTCACCGGCATAAAAAAGCCAGGAGTCAATAGGTGTAGTGTGGATATGGCATTCTTTAGCTATGTATGGATAAGCCCTTTCTGGTTTGATCTCTTTAAAAGAACTGATAGATTTTTCCGGATTCACAGCTCTCATTTCGTGCCCCTCCTTTTTTTGATGTTTTTACCATGCAGTCAGACCAGCGACAGAGATGGAAGAGGTTGCGGCATATCTTGTGCCGCACCAGATGGCTGCCAGCGAGCAAGCAGCGCAGGCGGCGCAACCGGTGCACCAGGCTGGCATTTTTATCACCCCCTTTGCAGCTTTTATCTTTTTTGACGTATATGGATAATTTAAGGGTGGGATGAAGGAGGGGTAAATAAATATAAGATTCTAATGAAGTAGCGCTTTTTAACTATGGATGCTTACCGAAAGCTGCCTTTTAATTACTGACTTTACTTCTTTAGCGGTACAGCTTTTATTCCTGGTCTATGTAAACCTCTTCCGCATCGGCGTTGTAACCGATCAATTCGGCAAAACGACCCCAGTCGATAATAACGTTTAAAAGTTTTTCTGCTTCTTCATGGGTTAGACCTTCTTCAAAGATATCGGTGATTTTTTCGCGGTCAAGCATCAGGTCCTCTTCTTTGTGAAGGAGGGAGAGCAGCTGCTTAAATATCTTAATTTTTTTCAGCCTATCCTTGAAAAGGAGCTTTCTTTTGTTAATATCCGCATCAACAAACTCCTTGCCGATATCGGTAAGCATGATGTCACCGTTTTCTACCTTTACAAATCCGAGGGTTTCAGCAGCATCCACGATCGGTGAGAGGCTGTCAATGTCCATATTGAACATTTTGGCCAGTTCATAGAGGTCTTCACGCTGGCCCTTGAAGTCGTTTAAAAATTCCAGCAGACCGATAATTTCTCCAATAGTAGCTGCAGGTAAAGGTTCTACTGACATTCGTTTATTCTCACCTCGCTGAGATATATTATATTAAATAAGCTTTGCATATATCTGGTCTACAATCTCCAGCAGTTCTTTTGATTTGTATTTTCTGGGTCGTGGTAGCGGGACTTTTACCTGTCCGATCGTTCGTCCAGGTTTTTCAGAAATTAAAATAACCCTGTCGCTCATATAAACAGCTTCTTCAATGGAATTTGTGACCATCAAAATACTTTTGAGGTTAAATTCGGGATCCTGCCAGAGATCAAGTAATTCCTCCTGAAGATTTCTGGCTGAAAAAATGTCAAGGTTGGAAAAGGGCTCATCAAGAAGAAGAAGCTCGGGTTGCACAACAAGAGCGCGGGCAATGCCCACCCTCTGTTTTATTCCACGAGAAAGTTCACGCGGATAGGCTTCCTCAAATCCTTCGAGGCCGACCTTGTCAATAAAAAACTCGCTCAGCCTTATAGCTTCCTTTTTAGGTATGCCCCGTGCTTCAAGAGGCAAAATGATATTTTCAAGTACCGTTAACCATGGTATAAGGGCAAAATTTTGAAAAACCAGGGAAACTTTGTCATTATGGCCTGTTACTTTGACACCGTTAAAATAAACATTTCCAGAGGTTGGCTTTTCCAGTCCTGCGATTATTCGAAGCAGCGTGCTCTTTCCAGAATCGGAAGGTCCGACAAGGCTAACGAATTCGCCATCGTAAACGGAAAAGTTAAAGTCCTTGATAACCGTGTGCTCTTTTCCGCCCTCCACAAACTTCTTTTCAACGTGTTCAACCTTTAACAGCGGCTGTTTTCGTGGCAACCAGAATCACTCCAGCTCAAGTGTATATTTCTTTTCTGCATAATCATAAAGCTTCTGCCAAACAAGATTGTTGATTAAGATTATAACCGCGATCATAACCGCCAGACAGAGCGTTAGAAGAACTGTATCACCTTTGATGATAGCAGCGTAGTCAATAAGGTAACCAATTCCGTCGACTTTATATATTTTATGCCTGAAAATTGAAAATTCGGCAACCACCAGAGCATTCCAGCCTGCTCCAACTGCAGCAAAAGAGCCAGTTACAATACCCGGAAAAGATGCAGGAAGGACGAGCTTTTTCAGAATGAAGCTTTTTGAACGGGCAAACAGATGAACAGGTTCTTTGAGTTCTTTTGGTATGGTATAGATTCGGGAAGCAGCAGGGAAAATGTTATACCAGATCATGGTGGAAAACAGGACGATAAAGGTGACCAGTTCGAGGTTAAACCGGGTAGCATTGCCCGCAATCAATGAGAGTAAAAAAGGCTTAAGGGCAGTGCCGGGTAAAGAGGATAGCACCCTTAATAACGCCATCATCAGATCGCTTGCCCGGCGGCTGGAGAAATAAAGGTAAAGGGAAGCCAAAGCTACGATGACAAAACAGCTTAGCTGGACAAGAAAAAGCCTTGCCATAGAATATATGAGGTAGAGGGGAATGATGTCGGCTTCTTCCGGAAGAGGCCTTGTAAAAAGGAAATAGGTAAACTTTACGATGACAGCAGAAACATAAATTACAGTTGCTAGGAGCAAAAGCCTGAGCATAACAAAAAAAAATTTCTTCAACCTTTTGTTTGAAAGGATATATTCTATGTTGCGTGCAGCAGCATCCAGCATGGTGGTTTTTTGCAGTCTCAGCTTTAATTTTTCTTCAAAGTTTTTGCCTATCGGGGAGATTAATTGCGCCAGGTCTTTAAACTTCGAAAGAATATAGTTATCGGCAATTTCTTCACCATAGGGTAGCATTTGAAATGAAAATTTTGTTGACCAGGTTGTAAGTGGTTCCCATATGAAGATACTCATGGCCAGAACAGTAATAATGATAGCAAGAAAGCCGGCCATGACCCCATAAAGGTCACCATTTTCTGATGATTTCCAGAGAATGTAACCGATGCCTGGAAGTTCAAACTGTTTTGCGCCGATGGCAAACACCTCTGATGCCATCAAAAAGTACCAGCTATTTCCCCATGAGACGTTGGAATTAAAGACAAGTGATGGAATGGTAGCAGGAAGATAAACTTTTCTCAGTGCAATCCAGCCTTTAATATCATACGCCTTCAGTACTCTTTTGATGTCTTTAGGTAAAACCTTTAAAGATTCATAGACACCAAAAATCATATTCCAGGCCTGTGAGGTAAAAATAAGAAAAATTGAGGCAAGCTCGACTCCTAATCTTTCACCCCTGAAGAGAGCAACAAAGATGCCGATGGCGGCTGGAAAAAATCCGACAACCGGGACGCTCTGCATGATGTCAAGAAAAGGCAGAAGAATCCTTTCGGCTGTCCGGTTTCGCCACATTAAAAAGCCGATAGCAACTGCGGCAATTAGCGATATAACATAGGAGACTGCTATTCGGGCTACTGAGTAGCCAGTGTAGAGGATTATCTTTAAAAGATCGTATGGAGCCCTTAAAAAAATCTGGTAAGCTAAAAGAAAAAACAAAAGGGCAAGTGCCAGCAAAAAAACAAGGCGCAAAATGTTTAATGCTGGTAGGTTAGGTTTTAAGCGGTTAAGCATAAATTGAATTTTACCAGTAAAATCAATAGTCAGAGTTAAAAAATGGGATTTTAATTCATGGTCTTAGAAAAAATGAAAGTTTTGATAAGTAGGTGTCGTCTTTTTAAAAGGTACCTGCGAATTTTTGCAGTATCTTTTTTTAACAGGCTACCAATTGTTGCAAATTCAAATGTTTCTGACAAATCAGTTCTGGATTTTAGTTTTTTTCAGCGCCCTTTTTTTAGCAAAATCATTCAGCCTATCTGTCAGGTAAGAGAAAGAAAATCCGGTAACCGAAATTTACTGGCAACGCGGTGAATACCAGGTGTACGATAAGTTGAATTTAAAATTTTTAGAGAGATTTTTTAATTATCTGGCACTGTTAACAGAGGCATCGATTATCATCACTGTTTACGTTGGGTTGATTTATTTTGTGGTAACAGGCAGAACTACAGTTCTTGCAGCGCTTTTTTTTGCCCTGCTTTCTTTTTTTCTGTTTGTCCTGCCTGCCCTTTTAAGCCTGAGGGCCCCCGGTTCAATAGGACTTCTTTACCTGCTTTTAGGTTCAGGTGGCATGTGGGTGATGGCGGGGTTGCCGGTTAAGTATCTATTTGTGCTCAGCCTGTTGCTATTTTTAGCCGGAGTTTTTCTTGTTCTTTCTTTACTTGCGCGGAAAGCTTTTGAAAGAGAGGTGTCAGGCAGATGAAAAATCTGCCCAACATGATAACCTTGCTGCGCCTTCTATCTGCTCCGGTGATTTTTTATTTTCTGGCCACCTCTAAAGCCATTGCTGCTTTCGTGCTTGCTCTGACTGCGTTTGTTTCTGACTGGATTGACGGTTATCTTGCAAGGAAAATGGGAACTGTATCGAGGTTTGGAGAACTTGCTGACCCACTTGCCGATAGACTTCTTGTACTTTCCGTGCTTGCCGGCCAGGTTTTTGGCGGGAAGCTTCCGGCAATTATTTTTTTTCTGGTGGTTTTAAGAGAACTGATTGCTGTTGCGGGTTTCTTAATTGTGCGCAATTTTCTTGCACCAGAGTTTCGGGTTATCCGTGAGGGTAAAATCATAGCAGCGGTAGTGTATGTTTTTTTAACGGCTTCTATTATTATCGATTTTCCTGATGAACTTTTCTGGCTGCTTGTTTGCTTCTATTACCTGGCGTTTGTTTTTTATTTAAAATCTATTAAGGAAACACAAAAATTAGGGGGAAAACAGAAATGAGAATCAAGTGGCTTGGGCATGCCATGTTTGAAATCAACGACGAAGCTTCAGGTGCTGTTATTATAACTGATCCCTATGCTGAAGAGGTTGGCTATCCGGTTAAGGAACGCGAAGCCGATATCGTTACCGTTAGCCATGATCATTATGACCACAACAACCTTAAATCTGTAAAGGCTGAAAAAAAGTTGAAAATGAACGTTGATGAGGTTTTTAAAGGTGTAAGGATTGCTTCATTTCAAACCTATCACGATGAAGCAATGGGAAAAAAGAGAGGAAACAATTTTATTTTCAAGTTTTACGGAGAGTTGATAGTTGCTCATCTGGGAGATTATGGTGAGCCTTATTTGAGAACCGAGGTAAAGGATTTTCTTTCCGACGCTGATGTTGTTCTTTTGCCCGTTGGTGGAATTTATACGATAGGACCCGGGGAAGCGTTAAACATGGTAGAAGCTTTGCAGCCTAAGGTGGTTATTCCGATGCATTACAAAACACCTTATCTGAAGTTTGAGCTTTTTGGTGTTGACGAATTTCTTAAGAGAACCAATCTTCCATCAAGGCAGGTTTCTGAGCTTCAAATTAGCAAGGAGTCCCTTCCTTCAGAAACAACCATTTTTGTATTGGACTGTGCTGTATGAGTAATTTTTCAAGGCAAAATCGCAACAAGCGCTACGCCTTTGCATTACTTACGGTTTTTTTTGCCTTTGTGTCCGGCTTTATGTTGATGGTGGCATTAAAAAGCTCAGCTGCAACAAGACCGGTCAGGCAGAACATCAAAGTCATTTCAGAGAAAATAAGAGATCTTGAAAAGGAAAGAGAGCGCCTTAAAAAAGAAATTGAAGTTTTAAACTTAAAGCTTAATGAAGTTGAAAAGAAAGCAGCCCTTAATGACCGGAAATTTAAAAAGTTAAAAGATGAACTCGACAGGCTAAGGGCATTAGCCGGGCTTACAGAACTTGAAGGGCCAGGTGTCGAGATAACCTTGAGAGATGCATCATTAAATTCAATATCACCTTTTGTTCCTGATGAACAAAAGGTCGTTCATGATTCAGATTTACGTCTAATTGTTAACGGGCTCAATCTGGGAGGTGCTGAAGCTATAAGCATCAATAATGAAAGGATAGTGTCCGTTTCATCCATCCGGTGTGTAGGACCTACCATCCTTATAAACAATAAACCCGTTTCTTCGCCCTTCGTGATAAGAGCAATAGGTGATCCAGACCGCCTGGTGGAGGGGTTGTACCAGGAGCAAACCCTAAAATACTACCTGGAAGAAGTCTATCCTTACATAGGGATTGACATTAAAATCAGAAGACTGGAAAAAGGAAGGATTCCCGCTTATAGCGGATATATGAAGCTTGATTTAAGTGAAGTAAGGGTTGTTGAACGGTGATTTGGATAGCAACTTTCTCTGGTATTGTTTTCGGAATACTGCTTGGTATCTTTGTTTCCCTGGAAATACCAGTATCCATAGCAAAATATGTTTCACTGGCTCTGCTTGCTTCTTTTGATACGCTTATAGGCGGCCTGAAATCTTATCTGCGACACGAGTTTGATGAATGGGTTTTTGTTTCGGGATTTATAGCCAACTCGCTACTGGCTGCGTTGATTGCCTTTCTTGGAGACCGTTTGGGTATAGAACTTTACCTCGCAGTTATTCTTGTCTTTGGAATGAGGATTTTTCAGAACCTCGCCGAGCTAAGGCATGTTTTAATTGAATGGATTAGAAGGCATGGAAAAAAGAAATGAGAGCTAAAGCAAAAACTCCAGCTGCAATAACATTTATGATAGCTGCATTTATACTTGGGTTTTTCATGACGGTACAGATTAGGGTGTTTGGCGATGAAAAGCGCTATGAAAGTCTTCCTCCACAGGAATTGAATGCAATTTATAGCCAGCTCAATCTAGAAGTTTACGAACTTAAAAGTAACTATCTTGAATTAAAAAACAGATTTGAGCAATATTCGGCAATTTCAGTAAATACAGAAAAATTTATCGAGGAAGCAAATAAGGAAATCCGTGCGCTAAAGGTTTATACTGGACAGACAGCTGTGGAAGGTAGGGGAATTATTATTCAAATTCAGGATAACAAGAATAATCTTCTAGCTGGGGATCTTGTTGATCTCATTAATGAACTGAGAGCTGCCGGAGCACTGGCAATTGCGGTGAACAACGTTAGAATAAATTCTTTTAGCGGAATTGCTAAAAAGGATGACGGCTTTGTGATCGATGGAAAGTATATCCGTTCGCCGTATAGCGTTGAAGCTCTAGGGGATGTTGATACTCTTTTTTCGGCTATAATCATTCCTGGTGGAATTATGGACAATCTAAAGGGTATTCCCGGAATGGTTGTTAGCGTGGAAAAGAGTGAAAGAATAATATTTCCGCGCGGGAAAAAATTTGAATTCAGATACGCAAGAATTGTAAAACCCTAGATGGGAAACGTCTTTTTTAGAATCTTCACAAAGAAACTGAAAACTACCCTTGCTGCTCTACTTGCGCTGGTTTTAATTTTTCTGAGTATGCCAGCTGCATTCTATGCTGCCGGACGCTTTCCCATCAGGCTGACGCTAAATGGAGAAAAAATAGGCGGAATGCCCGTTAAACAGGCCAAAGAAAGAATAATCTTTTATTCTTCCTCCCGAAACAGAGCACATTGCTATTTTTTGGTAAATGGAGAAAAGCAGGAATTTATACCTGAAGAAATAGGAGTTATTGTTGACGCTGAGAAATCTGCAGCCAGAGTAAGATCACTTTTCTTTGGTAATCCGGATTTAAAGCTTTGTAAGCTCTGGTTAAAAGCTTTTTATCTGGGGATGGAGGTTGAGCCGGTTTTAGAAATTAACGAAAAAAACCTGACGGCTTTTTTGCGGGCAATAAACGATCGTTTTGGTCGGCCTCCGCTAAATGCTCTGGTAACCTTTGATGAAAAAGGTAACCCTCGCTATCAGAAGGAAAAGTTCGGGTTGCAGGTAAGCCGGAGTGATGTTGTAGAGTCAGCTAAAAAGGCAATTCTTACGGGCAAACCCGTAGAACTTAAACTAAAAAAGGCAGAACCTTCAATCATTCTTTCGGACCTTAAGCAACTTGTAGACGAGCAGGCAGAGCTTTTTAAGACAAAAAAACTTATTCTTTCCAGCAATAACCGGGAGCTTGTCATAGAAGGAGATAATTTGCTTTCTTTGCTGAAATCAGGAACTGTGAATGGAAAGCTGACGTTTGTTGTGGATCCCCGGATATTAAGTAAGGTGGCAGGTTCATTTTTTAAACAGCTTGAAGTGAAGCCAAAAAATGCATCATTTGACGTAATTAACGGAGAGGTCGTTATCGTTCCTGAAAAGAAAGGGCTGGTTGTTAATGCCACAGAAACCGCCAGACAGGCAACGCTTGAGCTTTATTTTTCACAGCATGCACATATAAAACCAGTATTAATGGAGGTTGAGCCAGAAATAACAGCGGATGAGGCAAAGGGGTTTGGTATCAAAGAATTGATATCATCTTATACCACCTCTTACAATCCGTCCCAGACAGCGCGGGTTTCAAATATTAAGCTGCTGGCAAGAATTTTAGATGGAATGTTGATTGCACCTGGAGAAACTTTTTCCCTTAATGAAAGAGTAGGCCCGAGGACGCTTGATAGAGGCTTTTTGCCAGCCCCCACGATAATTGGTGGTCGTTTGGTTGATACCGCAGGAGGGGGTGCCTGCCAGGTGGGTACCACCCTGTTCAATGCCGCATTTTTTGCTGGTCTGAAAATAGTTGAGCGCCACAACCACAGCTTTTACATCAGCCACTATCCTGCCGGCAGGGATGCTACTGTCTCTTACGGTGGCTATGACCTCAAGTTCAGGAATGACTACAAAAACTGGATTTTAATTAAAGCGCAGGCAACTCAGAGCCGGATTACAATAAGTTTGTACGGTACTTCCGAAGCAAGGAAGGTGCAGTACGTAACAAATGGTCCCTACGATTTTAAGCCTTACCGCACCGAAGTAATTGAAGACCCAACTCTTCCTTTAGGTTACAGAAAGGTAGAGGATAAAGGAATAGCCGGAAGGCGCTATGTGGTCATAAGGTATGTTTACGATAGCTTGGGCAGGCTTTTGCATAAAGACAGTTTTGTAAGTGTTTACCGACCCAAAAATGAGATTGTTCGCGTCGGAACAAAGAAGACTTCAGAATCAACGAGCTCAACTCAAGCTGCCGTTAATTGATGATTAAGGCTTTGATGCCTCCCTGTATGCCCACCAGGAAAAAAGGGCTGCGGCCACAAGGATGATTAATGTTACTATATGCTGCCACATCAACAATATCACTCCCTCTCAATCAATAAAATCATAGCCTCTTCGCCGCATTCAGGGAACTGGGTGCAGTTCAGACAATCTTTCCAGATTTTGTGGGGAAGCTTTTTCTTGCTGATTTTTTTAAAGCCTGCTTTCTTGAAGAAATCGGTGGAATAGGTGAGGGTAAAAACCTTCTTTATTCCCATAAGTTCAGCTTCCTTTAGGGCTGACTCAAGAAGCAGGCTACCGATTTTTTGATTCTGTCTACTTTCCTGCACTGCCAGAGACCTGATTTCTGCCAGATCTTCCCAGATTATATGGAGGGCCACACATCCAACAATAGTTCCGTTTTCTTCGGCAACAGTGAAGTCACGGATGTTTTCGTAAAGGTCTGAAATCGAGCGGGGAAGAAGAAGTTTTTTTTCAGCATAAAAATCGAGAAGATTTTTGATTGCTTTTACATCTTTAATGTTTGCTTTCCTGATTTTCACTGTAAGGTTGCCCATGGATTTATAATAATAAAACCAGCACGATCAAAAAAGGAGGAATTAATTTGTCCGGAATAAAAGACAGAGGCACCAGGCTGAATTTTTCTGACGTCCTTCTTCTTTTCGTCGAAAATCTTTTGGCTTTCAGAGTGGTTTTATCCTATCTCGGTGCTAGGGATACGGTTATTCACCGTTTTTCCGATATCTTTCTTTTTCCTTTTAAGCCATTAATAGCCTTAACCAGCTTTGTATCCGATTCTAGCATACTGGAGCTTTTGCCTGCAGTTCTTGTGATCGTGTTATTTTTTGTTCATCGCTTTCTGGACAGCTACCGTGAGGGTGAGGTGACATAAAAAATGAAAAGAGCGCTGCTCATTATTGACATGCTAAATGATTTTATCAGGGAGAATGGAGCCTTGCCTGTGCCGGGAGCCGAAAGGATTGTTCCTTCGATTAAAAGCTTGCTCTCAGCTTTCAGGGAAAAACAGCAGCCTGTAATCTACATCTGTGATTCGCATCAGCCTGAAGATGCTGAATTTGAGGTCTGGGGTTCACATGCAGTTAAAGGTACCTGGGGGAGTGAGATAATTGAAGAGCTTAAGCCTGAAAGCGGTGAACCCGTGATCTACAAACGGCGTTTTTCTGGTTTTTTTGGTACAGACCTTGACCTGACACTCCGCGAAAAGAAAGCAGAAGAAGTTGTGGTTACGGGTGTGCTCACCAATATCTGTGTGCTTTATACAGCTTCCGATGCTTATCAGCGTGGCTACAGGGTAGTAGTGCCTTCAGATTGTGTGGCCGCTGCAGATCCTGAAATGCATCGGTTTGCTCTCAGACAGCTAAAAGAGGTTGTTGGGGCAACTGTCGTTGATTTTCACAGAGAAATAATTTAACGTCTTGTATTATTTTTTAATTAGTTTTAAAATTACGCTTAACCTTTAAACCGGTCCTGCGAGGCCGGTAAGGAAGGAGCTGATAGGAAATCAATAAACCGCACCGCATATCGCCTAAAACAGCGGTGCGGTTTTTTTATGTGCCTATGAAAGAAAAAGTAATCCTCGGTGAGGAAGAAATTAAAAGAAGCCTGATCCGAATTGCCCATGAAATCCTTGAAAAAAATAAGGGTGCCCGGAACCTTGCGCTCATAGGTATCTGGACTAGGGGAGCTTACCTTGCAAGAAGGCTGGCAACCCTGATTGAGCAGTTCGAACAGGAAAAAGTCAGGCTCGGATCTCTGGATGTTACCTTTTATAGAGATGATGTCCGTTTGAGGGGGCTGAAGGAACCTGGAAAAACTTTAATTGACTTTGACCTTACAGACCTGAATGTTGTCCTTGTTGATGACGTTCTTTTTACGGGAAGAACAGTTCGTGCAGCCCTGAACGCTCTTATGGATTTCGGACGCCCCCTAAAAGTGCAGCTTGCGGTTCTTGTCGATAGAGGGCACCGTGAGCTTCCCATAAAAGCTGACTTTGTTGGCAAAAACATTCCTACCTCAAAATCAGAAGAAGTAAAAGTGTTTTTAAAGGAAGTTGACGGCAAAGAACAGGTGGTAATCAGGAGCAGCGAAAAATGAGGCATTTAATCACCATCAACGACATGACAGCAGAGGATATACAGGCTATCTTTAAGCTTGCAGATTCTTTTTACGAGCAGCTGGATGGCAGAATGGTAAAGAAGGTACCCCTGCTTTCCGGTGCCACTGTTGTTCTGCTTTTTGTGGAGCCCTCGACGCGAACACAGATAAGTTTTGAGGTTGCTGCTAAAAGGCTATCAGCTGATGTAATTTCTTTAACTGCGTCGGCTTCTTCCCTTAAAAAGGGTGAGAGTCTGATTGATACTGCCCTTACGCTCAGTCAGTATGGCATAGATATTATGGTAGTGCGACATCCGAGTGCAGGTGCACCAGACCTGCTTGCAGAGCCTGACCTTTTTGGAGTCATCAATGCCGGTGATGGCATGCGAGCACACCCAACCCAGGCTCTCTTAGATGCATACACCGTCTATCGAGAGCTCGGTCAGGTTAAAGATGTACGCATTGCTTTTATTGGTGATATACTGCATTCGAGGGTTGTCAGGTCAAACTTTGAGCTTTTTGGAATGCTGGGCGCAAGGCTTTATGCTGTTGCCCCGCCTTCCATGCTGCCAGACTATCTACCTCCCGGTGTGGAAATTCTCTCAGATGTGAATGAGGCAATTAACAGGTGTGACGTGCTTTACTTTTTGAGAATCCAGTATGAACGAATGATGAAGAGTGAAGCGGTTGACCTTAACTTCTACAGATCTGCTTTTTCGCTTACACAGGAAAAGCTTCCGAGGCTGGGCAAAGATAAGTTCATCATGCATCCTGGTCCGGTAAACAGGGGCATTGAACTGGATTCGGAAGCTGTCGAGCATCGTAATTCGTTGATTCTCAAACAGGTAAGGTACGGTCTTTATGTAAGAATGGGAGTTTTAACGAGGCTTCTGGACGAAAGGAGCGGTGGACTTGAACTACCTTATTAAAGGCTGCGAAATCTGGGAAATTAAGGGAGTCAAGGAAGCAGATATTTACATTGAAGAGGGGGTTATAAAAGAAATTGGTCCGGGATTGAAGCGCGACCATGTCCGGATCGTTGAAGGTAAAGGAAAGGTCTGTGTTCCACTTTTCATTGACCTTCATGCACACCTGCGAACACCGGGCGAGGAGGAAAAGGAAGACCTTTCTTCCGGACTCAAAGCTGCTCTCAAAGGTGGTTTTCACACTGTTGTTTGCATGCCCAATACAAAACCCGTGATTGATCGACCTGAAATTGTTGATTGGCTAAAGAAAAATTCCCGCCAAATTCTAGGCGCCGACCTGAAAGTGGCAGCTGCTATCAGTGAAGGGTTAGAGGGAAAGCGGAAAAACCCGCTCACTCTGCTTGCTGCTCGGGGCGCTGATGCGTTTTCAGATGATGGCTGTGGATTGAATAACTTAGAGGTTTTATACCAGGCTTTTCGCGAGGCTGCCAACCTTGGTTGCCTGCTTTTACTGCACGAGGAGGATTCTCACCTTTCAAGGTCTTCATGTATTAATGAGGGTGAACCAGCATACAGAACAGGAATACCCGGCAACCATTACTTAAGTGAGGCTTTGCCGGCAGTTAGGGACATGCTTCTTGCTGCAGCAACCGGTGCAAGGATTCACATCCAGCATGTTTCTTCACGCGAAACGGTCCGGTTTCTTCGCGTTTTTAAAGGTAGCAGGGTTACAGCTGAGGTTACCCCGCACCACCTTCTCTTTGATGAAACACATACTCTTGGACTGGACCCTTTATTCAAGGTAAATCCGCCCCTCAGGTCAAAAGAAGACCGGGAGGCTTTGCTTGAAGCTTTGATAGAAGGAACAATTGATTGCATTGCCACCGATCATGCTCCCCATACTTTTGAGGAAAAGCTGATTCCTTACGAAGAGGCAAAACCTGGTATGGCCTGGTTTGAACTGGTTTTTCCAGCCCTCTATACAGAGCTTATAAGTAAGGGTCTGCTGGAACCCCAGACTCTGATCAGGGCTCTTAATCTGGCTCCTGCAAGCATTCTCGGTATCGACCGTCCGGCCATTGAAGAAGGAAAACCGGCTAACCTTGCTCTCTTTGACGTCTCAATAAAACAGAAAATTACTTCCGGGGAATTAGTTTCAAAAGGTAAAAACAATCCGCTGTTGGGTACCGAACTTTATGGGGCAACAGCAGCTGTATTTAAGAACGGTAATCTCGTTTTTTTTGAAGGAAAGTTTCTTGAGGAGGATGAATTAGCTTGAAAAAGAAAGCGGCAATCATAGCTCTTGAGGATGGATACTACGAAGCTGGATATGCCTGCGGTGCCGAAGGTGAAACCGCCGGTGAGCTAATTTTTAATACCTCTATGACCGGCTACCAGGAAATTTTTACCGATCCTTCATATGCTGGCCAGATAATCATCATGACTTATCCGCAGATAGGAAATTACGGGGTCAATTTTGAAGACGAGGAATCAGATGCACCCAGAATAGAAGGTCTGGTTGTAAGGGAGCTTACAGACTATCCATCCAACTGGCGTAGTCAGATGAGCCTGCGCAGTTATCTGGAAAAGCACGGGATTGTCGGCATAGAGGGGGTGGACACCCGGGAGCTGGTAAGACGTATTCGAGATAAGGGAGCTATGAATGCGGTTATATCAACCGTTGATCTTGACCCGGGCAGCCTGGTCGAGAAAGCAAGAAACTTTCCAAGAATGGAAGGACGCGATCTGGTAAAAGAAGTGACAACCAAAAAGCCCTATGTTTTTAGAGACGGAGGCGACCTGAAAGTTGCGGTACTCGACGGTGGCGTTAAAAGGACAATTTTAAAACTTCTGGCCGAGCAGGGGTTTACGGTTGAGGTACTTCCGGCAGATACCCCTGCCGAAACCATTCTTAACGGCAATTATCATGGGCTGTTTATTTCAAATGGACCCGGAGACCCGGCTGTACTCGATTACATGATTGAGACAGTTAGGGCTCTTCTGGGAAAGTTACCAGCATTTGGTATTTGCCTCGGTCATCAGATTATTTCACTTGCTGCCGGCCTGAAAACTGCCAAGCTTAAATTCGGTCACCACGGCGCTAATCAGCCGGTTAAAAACCTGAAAACCGGCAGAATTGAAATTGCTTCTGAAAACCACGGTTTTGCGGTTACCAGGGAATCTTTAAAACTGAAACCCTTTGCATACGTTCCCGGCGAGGTTTCACGGTTAAAGCCTGAAATAGGAAAAACCGATTTTGGTGAAGTTGAGCTAACCTACATGAATCTTAATGATGGAACCATTGAAGGCTTCAGGTTTCTTGAGATTCCCTGCTTTTGTATTCAGTTTCATCCGGAAGCAGCTCCGGGTCCGCACGATACCCGCTATTTATTCAGGGAGTTCAGAAAACTAGTGGAGGAGAATCAATAGTGCCAAAGCGAAAAGACATTAAGAAAATTTTGATAATCGGTTCCGGACCGATAGTCATTGGTCAGGCATGCGAGTTTGATTACTCAGGTACCCAGGCACTAAAAGCGCTGAAGGAAGAAGGATATGAGGTGGTGCTTGTTAACTCAAATCCGGCTACCATCATGACCGACCCTGAACTTGCGGACAGAACATATGTTGAGCCTTTAACACCGGAATTTCTGGAAAAAATCATTGCCCGGGAAAGACCCGATGCTTTGCTACCCACTCTTGGTGGGCAGACTGGCCTTAACCTTAGCGTGTTTCTGGCAGAAGAGGGAGTTTTGCACCGTTATGGCGTGGAAATGATAGGTGCCAGAGTTGAGGTCATAAAAAAAGCTGAAGATCGTCTTCTATTTAAGCAGGCAATGAGAAACATAGGCCTTGAAGTACCTCCTTCGGGGTATGCCCGCAGTCTTAAGGATGCTTTCGAAATACTTGACAAAGTCGGCTTTCCTGCCATTATTAGACCCTCCTTTACGCTCGGTGGTTCAGGAGGGGGTATTGCCTACAACCAGGAAGAATTTGAACGGATTGTATCTCATGGACTGATGGAGTCGCCGTTCCACGAGGTCCTCATTGAAAAGTCGGTAATAGGCTGGAAAGAATATGAACTTGAAGTGATGAGAGATAAAAATGATAACGTTGTAATTGTTTGTTCAATTGAAAACTTCGATCCCATGGGGGTTCATACCGGTGATTCGATCACTGTTGCTCCTGCCCAGACTTTAACGGACGTTGAATACCAGCGCTTAAGGAATTATGCCATAGCCATCATGCGCGAGATTGGAGTAGAGACAGGTGGTTCCAATATTCAGTTTGCAGTTGATCCTGAAACCGGACAGGTATATGTAATTGAAATGAATCCGCGTGTATCCCGCTCATCTGCCCTGGCAAGCAAGGCTACCGGCTTTCCAATTGCGAAGTTTGCCGCCAAGCTAGCAGTTGGATATACGTTAGATGAGCTTGCCAATGATATTACAGGTAAGACCCCGGCTTCCTTTGAGCCAACGATCGACTATGTGGTAACCAAGATACCTCGTTTTACTTTTGAAAAGTTTCCAGGGGCACAACCTGTTCTCGGTACCCAGATGAAATCGGTTGGCGAGGTTATGGCAATCGGACGCACCTTCAGGGAATCAGTGATGAAGGCATTGAGGTCGCTTGAAACAAATACTTACGGATGGGACGACTCAAAACTGCCATCTGACCGCAAAACCGTGATTGAAAAACTGACGACACCTGGTCCGGACAGGATTTACTACATTAAAAAAGCCTTCAGACTTGGATTCAGTGTGGAGGAAATCAGTGACTATTCAAAGATAGACCCATGGTTTATTGACCAGCTCAGAGAGATTTTTGAGTTTGAAAAATATTTTGTTCAAGCGAAAGAGTTAACGCCAGAAATATTGCTTGAGGCTAAAAGAAATGGTTTTTCCGATAAAGAAATTGCTACGCTTACCGGGCTAACAGAGAAAGAAGTAAGAAACCTGCGCCGGAAACACGGTATCAGGACTACCTTTAAAATGGTTGATACATGTGCCGGTGAGTTTGAAGCAAAAACACCATATTTCTACTCTACTTATGAACGAACCTGCGATGCTTCGCCATTAAAAAAGAAGAAGGTAGTCATTCTCGGTAGCGGTCCAAATCGCATCGGACAGGGAATCGAGTTTGATTACATTTGCGTTCACGCCTCGCTTGCTCTCAAAGAAATGAACATCGATTCCATAATGATTAACTGCAATCCCGAAACTGTTTCAACAGATTATGACATATCAAGCCGCCTTTACTTTGAGCCGCTTTCACTTGAAGATGTTCTCGAGGTCATCGATTATGAAAAGCCCGATGGTGTTATCGTTCAGTTCGGCGGTCAAACGCCGTTGAAGCTGGCCATACCTCTAGCTGAGGAAGGCGTAAAGATTCTTGGTACCAGCCCGTACAGTATTGACCTTGCTGAAGACAGAAAGCGTTTTGCCGTTGTTGTGGAGAAGCTCGGTTTTAAACAGGCACCTTTCGGAACAACAACCTCGCTTGAAGAAGCCATCCAGCTGGCAGAAAAGATAGGTTATCCTGTGCTTGTAAGGCCCTCCTATGTCCTTGGGGGCCGGGCAATGGAAATAGTTGACAGCAGCGAGATGCTGATTGAATACTTTAAGCAGGCCAGTGAGGTTTCAGAAGAAAAGCCGGTTTTAATTGACAGATTTTTAGAAGATGCTCTGGAAGTGGATGTTGATGCGCTTTCTGACGGCAAAGAGGTTTTCATTGCAGGAATAATGGAGCACATAGAAGAGGCAGGCATTCATTCAGGGGACAGTGCCTGCGTACTGCCGCCGGTTTCTCTTGACAGAAAAACTGTTGAGAGAATTACAGAAATTGTTACGGCCTTAGCGATGGAGTTGAAGGTGGTTGGATTCCTAAATGTACAGCTTGCATTGAAAGACGGAGAAATCTATATTCTTGAAGCAAATCCGAGGGCTTCAAGGACTGTTCCATTTGTTTCTAAGGCTATCGGGTTGCCGCTTCCTAAAATTGCCACCGGTCTTTTGCTTGGAAAAACCCTAAGGGATTACGGATTGCCACGGGAAATAAAGCCGCCAATGGTGGCGGTTAAGGAGGTTGTTTTGCCCTTTAAAAAATTTCCTGGAGTTGACATCCTGCTTGGACCGGAGATGCGCTCAACCGGTGAGGTTATGGGCATCGACTCAAACTTTCCCCTTGCTTTTGCCAAAGCTCAAATTGCAGCTGGCCAGAAGCTTCCGCTTGAGGGTACTGTCTTCATAAGTGTTGCTGACAGGGACAAACCTAAGGTAATAGATCTTGTCAGAGGTTTTAAAGAGCTGGGCTTTAGGGTCCTGGCTACGGCCGGAACAGCTTCCTACTTAACTGATAGGGGCATTAAAGTTGAAAGGGTCAAAAAACTCAGGGAAGGGCGCCCTAATGTTATTGACCTTTTAAAGTCAGGAGAAATAAACCTGGTAATCAACACGCCATTTGGAAGGGAAACCAGAAGTGATGGATACTATATCCGCACCACGGCACTCAATCAGATGGTTCCCTGCATAACTACAATGTCCGGTGCCTATGCGGTGCTGAATGCAATACGGGCTGTTCGTGAAAGCGAGATGAAGGTCTATTCTCTTCAGGAAATTCACAGGAAGGAACTGAATCTATGATCAACAGGCCGGTTATAACGAAGGCAACAATAGTTGAGCTCGAGCAGGTTGCTCCTTCGGTTTATTCGCTTTTACTTGAAACTGAAAAAGCGTTTCCTGAGCCCCATCCTTTCCAATTTGTCCTGATTCATTATGGCAGCTTCCAGCTCAGAAGACCATTTTCCGTGGCTGGTTACAGCGATAACAGACTGCGCCTGGTTTTTAAGGTAAAAGGAAGGATGACATCCGCACTTTCACGGGCAAAAGCAGGGGATAGATTAAGCGTTATTGGTCCTCTTG
>Ga0197143_1001453_pt1 | contig 19910 bp, 20 predicted proteins | sample GBS70_MetaG_FD_148603 | JGI IMG/M metagenome (GOLD analysis project Ga0197143, IMG submission 148603) | Sediment microbial communities from Great Boiling Springs, Gerlach, Nevada, United States - GBS 70_MetaG | ecosystem: Environmental > Aquatic > Thermal springs > Hot (42-90C) > Sediment...
GCGCCGGGGCGGGGTGGCCGTGGCCAGCTACGATTCGGTGGCCACCATGGAAGGGGGCGAAAAGATCATCAAAACCGCCCTGGACAATTTCGGCCGCATCGACATCCTGGTCTGCTGCGCCGGCATCCTCCGGGACCGGATGATCTTCAACATGACCGAAGAGGAGTGGGATGAAGTTATTCAGGTCCACCTTAAGGGCCACTTCACCGTGATGAAGCCGGCCTCGGTCCTGATGCGCCAGCAGCGCTACGGCCGAATAATTACGTTCACGTCGACCAGCGGCCTTATCGGCAACGCCGGCCAGGCCAATTACGGGGCGGCCAAGGCCGGGATCGCCGGCCTCACCCGGGTGGCCGCCCTGGACCTGGGCCGCTACGGGGTGACCGTAAACAGCATCGCCCCGGCCGCCAACACCCGGATGACGGCCACCATCCCCGACCGGGCCCGCCAGCTCCGCCAGCAGATGGGCACCGGGGCCTCGGCCCTCCTCGGGGAGGGGGACCACCCGGCCCTGACCCGGCGGGAACCCGACGACATCGCCCCGATGGTCGTCTACCTGGCCAGTGAGGAAGCCGGCTGGATCAACGGCCAGGTATTCTTCGTAAGCGGCGGGCTCATTGCCCTGGTCGCCCAGCCCAGGCCCGCCCGCACCATTTTCAAGCCGGGCCGGTGGACCATCGACGAACTGCGAACCTTTGTGCCGGCCAGGCTCTTTGAGCCGGGCTTTGTTTCGCCCGGCCTGCCCAGACCGGAGGCGCAGCAGGCAGCCCCCCAGGCCGGCGGTCAGCCGGCGGCCGGGCCGTCCCCGGGCGGCTAGACCCGCCCGTTTGCCCGCCCCGGGTCTGGGGGGTCGGGCCGGGGGAGGTGTTTAGTTTCATGGTGGAGATGGTGGTGGAGGGAGTCGGAACCACGTTAGAGGGCACGGGCTATGTCGTTACCCTGCGGGAAAAAGGCGGCCACGCCCGATTCCCCATCGCCGTGGGGTTTGCCGAGGCCCGGGCCATAAAGACGGCCCTGCGCCGGGACCCCTGGCCCCAGCCCCACGACCTCATCCTCGCCCTGCTTAAAAGCTTCGACGCCGTCCTTACCCAGGTGGAGATCCGGACCCTCGCCGGGGGGGTGTGCCAGGCCTATCTTTGCATCTACTGGAAGGGCCGCTGGGTGGAGGTCGGCTGTCGCCCCAGCGACGGCATCGCGCTGGCCGTCCGGGCAGGCTGCCCCATTATGGCTGCCGAGGACGTCCTGGCCAAGGCCGGCTGGGTCCTTTCCGGCATCGGCTCCGCCCGGCCGGCCCCGCCGGCCGACGACGAATCCCTGGCCCTCTTCCGGGATTTTATCAACTCCTTAAAGTTCGACGACCCCGACCGTCCCGCCCGGCCATAGGGGCCGGCCCTTAAACCCGGCGCTTAAGGGCCTCCTGAATGCGCCGCCTGGCCTCCCGTTCGGCCTCGTCCCGCCGCTTGTCGTAGGCCTTCTTGCCCCGGCCCAGGCCGATTTCGACCTTTATCTTGTTATCTTTCTCGTAAAGCCTTAACGGGATGCAGGTGTAGCCCTTCTGGGCGAGCTTGCCGATTATATAGTCGATCTCGTCCTTGTGAAGAAGTAGTTTCCGGGGCCGCTCCGGCTCGTGGCCGAAGGGGCCCGCCGGCTGCCAGGGCGAAATGTGGGCGTTCCAGAGGTAAAGCTCCCCGTCGATGGGCCGGACGTAGGCCTCCCGCAGGTTCACCCGCCCCGCCCGGATGGACTTCACCTCGCTCCCCGTAAGGGCCAGGCCGGCCTCAAAGGTCTCTTCGATGTCGTAATCGTAGTGGGCCCGCCGGTTTACGGCGAAAACCCGCCCGATGCCCGTCTTCCCGGCCATTATTTGACCGCCTTAAGAAACTCCACCAGCAGCCGGTTGAAGGCCTCCGCCGATTCCTCCTGGGTCATGTGCCGGCCGAGCAAGATCTCCAGCCGGGCACCGGGAATGTTGGCCGCAATCTCTTTCGCCATGGCCGGGGGCGTCCCCGGGTCGTCTTCCCCGACGATGACGAGGGTGGGGACCCTTATCGACCCGAGCCGGGAGGTCAGGTCGAGCTGGGCGATGGCCCGGGCCGCGGCGGCGTAGGCCCTCGGGTCGTTGGCCAGCAGCATCTGGCGGTATTTTTCCACCACCTCGGGGTGGGCCTGGTGAAACCCCGGGCTGAACCACCGCTCCAGGGTGGCCTCCACCAAAGGCCCCATCCCCTGGGTTTCGGCAACCCTCGCCCGCTCTTCAAACTGCCGGCGGCTCTCAGGAGGATACCGGCTGGAGGTATCGGCCAGGACCAGGGATTTCACCCGCTCCGGGTAGCTCAGGGCGAAGGTCTGGGCGATCATTCCGCCCATGGAAAGGCCCACCAGGTGGGCGGCCGCAATCCCCAGGGCATCCAGCAGGGCCGCCAGGTCCCGGGCGAAAAGCTCCAGGGAGTAGGGTCCTGGCGGCTTATCGGTCTGGCCGTGGCCCCGGACATCGTAGCGGAGGACCCGGAAATGGGGCTTAAGCGCCTCCACCTGCCGGTCCCACATCCGGTGGTCGGTCCCCAGGGCATGAATCAGGACGACCACCTGGTCTCCTTCGCCCGTCAGTTGGTAAAAGCACCGAATACCGTTCACTTCGACAAACATGCGCGGCTCCTTAAAAGGCAGCCTGTGGGGGATCCTGTCCCCGGTAAGTTTACCAGACGGGGGCCAGGACCCGGTAAACGTGGGCGTAAAACTTTCCCAGCTCCCGGCCGAAGGTGATGGGGTCGACGGCCTTGGTTGGCTGAACGTGCTCGAAGAATTCAAATTCGGTGTAAACCAGCCGGTCCGGATACGGGAATTCCCGGACCAGCCGGCGGGCCTGGGCCACCGGGATGTTGTTGTCGTCCCGGTCGTGCATGACGTAGACCCGGGCCCGGATGCGCCCCAGCTTCCCCTTCGGGGAGAGCAGGTCGACCTCCCGCCGGACGGCCTCGGGGAGTTGGGCGACCAGCCGGCGGGCGGTGGGGAGGTCCGGGGCGGCCGCCAGCTGGTCCGCCACCGGGCCGGCCCCGGCCGCCCGGGCCCGTTCCAGAAGCTGGCCGAAGATCTTGCGGGTGAGGGGACTGGGCGTCCACGGCACCACCTTTCCGTCGGCCTCGAACTGGCGGGAGGCGATCTGGGCCAGAAGTTCCTCCCCGTCGTAGTAGGGCGTAAGGGCGTTGACGAAGGCCACCCGGTCGGCGATGCGGGGGTCCGAGGCGGCCAGCAGGGCGAGGGCCGCCCCGACGCAGAAGCCGGCAAACCCGACCCGCTCGGGGTCCACCGCCGGGTGGCGGGCCACCACCTCGAAGGCGTCCACTAGCCCCGCCACTTCCTCGGGCAGGATCTGCTCGGCCACCAGGTGGGGCGACTCCAGGACGGCCAGAACCAGGCCGGTCCGGGCCAGGCCCTCGGCGACCTGGACCACCCGCGGGTCCCGGCTGGCCAGGGGCGCCACCCCGAGGAAAAATAGGACGGCCGGATACCGGCCCGGGTCCGGCGGCCGGTAAAGGTCGATGCGGCCGGTGGCCGAGGGGTAGCTGAACGTAAGCTCCTCCCGGGCCGGGGCGGGACTGAGGAGGTCCAGGGGCCGGAACTGGTTTCCGGGAAAGAGGTGGGGCAAAAGCAGGGCCGTCTTTACGGCCGCCCGTCCGGGGGGCCAGGCCGCGCCGGCCGCCCCCACCAGCACCCCCAGGAGCAGGAGCAGAAGGCCGGCCCTTCGCATCAGTGGGGGAGGATGCCCCCGTCCACCACCACCGTCTGCCCGGTGATGTACCGGGCCTCATCGCTGGCCAGAAAGAGGACCACGGCCGCCACCTCCTCCGGGGTGCCCACCCGGCCGAGGGGGACGAGCCGGGCGAAACGCTCCCGGACCTCGGCCGGCATGGGGGTGGGCTTCGAATCGATTATACCCGGGGCCACCCCGTTCACCCGCACCTTCGGGGCCCACTCCAGGGCAAGCCGGCGGGTGAGCATGACCACCCCGGCCTTGGACGCCCCGTAGGCGGCCGAAATCTCATAGCCGGGCCGGGGGTGAAGGCCGCCCCCGGAAGCCAGGTTGACGATCACCCCCCCTTCGGGTTGGGCCAGCATCAGCCGGGCGGCCGCCTGGCAGCAGAAAAACACGGCCGAAAGGTTGACCCCCAGGACGTGGCCCCACTCCTCGGCCGAAAGCTCCAGGGCCGGGGTTCGGGTGAAGACGGCGGCGTTGTTGACTAGGATGTCTAGGCCCCCAAAGCGGGCGGCGACCCCGGCGAAGAGGGCCTCCACCTGGGAACGGTCGGCCAGGTCGGCCCGAAAGAGCTCGGCCTCGCCCCCGAGCCCCCGGATGGCCCCGGCCACCTCCCGGGCCCCCGCCTCCGACCGGTTGTAATGGACCCCGACCCGGACCCCCTGTTCGGCCAGGGCCAGGGCGACGGCCCGCCCGATGCCCCGCCCCGCCCCCGTCACCAGGGCAATCCGGCCCCGCAGGGAAGGGTAAACCGCCATTCCGGATGAGTCTACGCCGCGGCCGGGAGCGGCCGCAACGGCCGGCACCCCCCCACCCTTGACGGGTGCGGGCCGGCGGCCCAATATTAAAGCCGGTGTCAGCCGTGCCGACCGAAAACGACCGGGCCATCAAACTCGGCCGCCCGTCCTACGTCTGGGGCTTCGGCCAGGAGCGGCGCTTTAAGCTCATCGCCGCGGCCGCGCCCCCGGCCGGGGCCCGGGTCCTGGATATCGGCTGCGGCATCGGGGCCTTCCTCGGCCGGTTCCAGAAGGCCGCGGCCGAGGCCTTCGGTCTGGAGGTGGACCGGGCGCGGGCGGTTCTGGCCGGCCGGGTGGTTCCGGCCGTGGTCCAGGGGGTGGGGGAGCACCTGCCCTTTAAGGCCGGGGTTTTCGACCTGGTCCTCCTCCACGAGGTCTTAGAGCACGTGGACGACGACCGGCAGGTCCTGGCCGAGGCCTGGCGGGTTCTCCGGCCGGGGGGACGGCTGGTGATTTTCGTTCCGAACCGGCTCTGGCCCTTCGAAACCCACGGCATCTTCTGGCGGGGCAGATATTACTTTGGCAACTACCCCTTTGTTAATTACCTGCCCGACCCCCTCCGCAACCGCCTGGCGCCCCACGTCCGGGTCTACACCCGGGGCGGCCTTCGCCGGCTGCTGGCCGGCCTCCCCGGCCGGGTGGTCGCCCACCGGGGGGTCTTTCCCGGGTTTGATAAGGTCGCCCGCCGAAGCCGGCTCCTGGCCGGCCTGCTTCGGCTTCTCCTTTACGCCCTGGAGCACACCCCGGCCCACCGGTTCGGCCTCTCCCACTTTGTCGTTTTCGTCAAGGACCCGGGAACTGAGCCGGGGCCTTCCGGTCCTCGGGGCTGAAGCGGCCGGGCGATTCGGCCTTTCGTTCACCATTTTGCAGCCCCAAAACCTTCGGGACGGCCGGTATGGCGGGAAGGTGGGGCAACCGGCGGCCCCGGCGGGCCGCCGAAGGTGGCCGAACCCGGCGATGGTTCACGGCCTTTACCAATTTCTGGCGAAGTTTTTACCGAATTTTTACCTGTTTCCGCCCGGGGGCCGTTAAGCTCAAGGGGCTGACCCTGGGGAACGGGGTTACGGCCAGGCTTCCGTGATACTCGGATGGGAGGGGAAGAGGATGCCGGAACGTCAAACCCAAATCAGCGGCCACACCGGGCAGGTTGCCCCCAAAAGCGGCGAATACCGCTGCGAGGAACATCCCGAGCAAACCATCACCCTGGACGAGAATGAACGCTTTCCGCCGTGCCCCTCGGGCCGGCACGGCGCCAACTGGATTTTAGTCACCCAGCGCGGCCGGAAGTAACACCCGGTCGACCACGAAGGTTTTTGCGGCCGTAACCCCGTTCCACCGGGGGCCTACAGGTAGTTTTCTACCTCGGCCCGAACCCGTCCGATGAACTCCTCGACGGGCATCGGGCCCAGGTTCTCCCCCGTCCGGAGGCGGACGGCCACCGTCTTCCCTTCGACCTCCCGGTCGCCAACGACGAGCATGTAGGGTATCTTCTGAAGCTGGGCATCCCGAATCTTCTGGTTCATCCGGTCGGGGCGGTCGTCGGTCTCGACCCGAAGCCCCGCCGCCCGGAGCCGGCCCTCGACCTGGTAGGCATACTCCAGGTGGCGGTCCGTTATCGGGATGACGACGGCCTGGACGGGGGCCAGCCAGACGGGGAAAGCCCCGGCGTAGTGCTCGATGAGGATTCCGAAGAACCGTTCCATCGAGCCCAGGAGGGCCCGGTGAATCATGATGGGCCGGTGCTCCCGGCCGTCGGGGCCGGTGTACTTCAGGTCGAACCGCTCCGGCAGGTTGAAGTCCAGCTGGACGGTGGTGCACTGCCAGGCCCGGCCGATGGCGTCCCGGAACCAGAGGTCCACCTTCGGCCCGTAGAAGGCCCCGCCCCCCTCGTCTATCTTGAAGTCAAGGCCCCGGTCCCGGAGGGCCTGTTTGAGGGCCTCGGTGGCCCGGTCCCAGTCCTCCACCCGCCCGACGAACTTTTCCGGCCGGGTCGCCAGGTAGACTTCGAACTCCTTGAACCCGAAGGCCTCCCACAGGCGGAAGTTAAGGTCGAGGACCCCGATAATCTCGGCCTCGATCTGGTCGGGGCGGCAGAAGATGTGGGCGTCGTCCTGGGTGAATCCCCGCACCCGCAAAAGGCCGTGGAGCACCCCGGACCGCTCGTACCGGTAGACCGTGCCCAGCTCCCCCAGCCGGATGGGAAGCTCCCGGTAAGACCTCACCCGGCTCTTGTAGATATAAATGTGGAAGGGGCAGTTCATCGGCTTAAGGTAGTATTTCTGGCCCTCCACCTCGATGGGCTCGTACATGTTCTCCCGGTAGGTCTCCAGGTGGCCGCTGATTTCCCAGAGCCGGGCCCGGCCGATGTGGGGGGTGTAGACCAGCTCATAGCCGGCCTCCCGGTGGAGGCGCCGCCAGAGGTCCTCGACCAGCTGCCGGATCCGGCCCCCCTTGGGGTGCCAGAGAATGAGGCCGGCCCCGACCTCCTCGTGGTGGATGCTGAAGAGGTCCAGCTCCCGCCCGAGCCGCCGGTGGTCCCGGCGGGCGGCCTCCTCCAGCCGCTTAAGGTAAGCCTGAAGCTCTTCTTCGGTCTCAAAGGCCGTGCCGTAAATGCGCTGGAGCATCGGCCGGCGCTCGTCCCCCCGCCAGTAAGCCCCGGCGACGCTCAGCAACTTAAAGGCCCGGATCTTGCCGGTGGATTCCACGTGGGGGCCCCGGCAGAGGTCCACGAACTTGCCGTGGCGGTAGATGCTGACCTTCTCGTCCGGGATCTCCGCCAGGATCTCGAGCTTATACGGCTGGTTGGCAAATAGTCGGCGGGCCTCTTCCTTGGAGACCTCCCCCCGGACGAAGGGGTAATCGGCGGCGATGATTTCCCGCATCCTGGCCTCGATCCGCCCCAGGTCCTCGGGGGTGAGGGGCCGGGGCAGCTCGAAGTCGTAGTAAAAACCGTCTTCAATGGGCGGGCCGATGGCCAGTTTCGCCTCCGGGAAAAGCTCCAGGACCGCATCGGCCATCACGTGGGCGGCCGAGTGCCGCAAAGGGTCCAGCGGCGACCTGACCTTGACTTCGCCCGTCATTTCGCCCATGGCAAGTTACCCTCCCGTAAAAAATTTTTCGCCTCTGCCCTTGGGGCGAGAGGCGACACCCGCGGTTCCACCCAAGTTCTTCCGGCCCAGGGCCGGAAGCCCTCCTTCGGGGCCGCTAACGGGGCCCCCGCCGGCCGAGCCTACTCCCGGGGGCGGTTTCGGTCGGCGGCTCCGAGGCGGTTTTCACCGGGGTGAGGCCGGGGCGTTTACAGCCCGGGACGCCCCGTCTCTGGAGCCATCCCGCCGGCTACTCGTCCTCTTCGCGGCCTTTGACGGCCGTGTATAATTAAAAGACCTGCCTGGATGGCAGGGTGGGCGGCAGAGGACTCGAACCTCTGACCTCAGCGATGTCAACGCTGCGCTCTAACCGGCTGAGCTAGCCGCCCGCTCCAAAAAGATGATAAATACCCGAAACCTACAAAGTCAAGGGGGAGGTTGTGCGAGGTGACCGGGAGGAGGACTAATCGGTCTTCGGCCTTTGCCTGGGACGACCCTGGGGCCGGGCAGGCCGAGGGATCGAACCCCGAGGAGGCGCCGGCCGGCGACGAACCCTCGGATATCGTCGGCGCTTACCTGCGGGATATATCCCGGCTGAGGCTCCTTACCCCCGAAGAGGAGCAGACCCTCGGCCGCCTCATCAGCGAGGCCCAGGAGGCCGGGCAGAAGCTGGCCTCGGGCCGGTTCGACCCCGAAGAGCGGGCGGGGCTGGAGGCGGCGGTGGCCCGGGGGGCGGAGGCCCGCCGGCAGCTGCTTGAGGCGAACCTGCGGCTGGTGGTAAGCATCGCCAAGCGCTACGTCGGCCACGGCCTTCCCCTCCCCGACCTGATTCAGGAGGGCACCATCGGCCTTACCCGGGCCATCGAAAAGTTCGACTACCGGCGGGGCTTTAAGTTCAGCACCTACGCCACCTGGTGGGTCCGGCAGGCGATAAGCCGGGCCCTGGCCGACCAGGGCCGCACCATCCGCCTCCCCATCCACGTGGTCGAGGATGTAAGCCGGCTTCGGCGCAAGCGGCTGGAGCTTTCCCAGACCCTGGGCCGGGAGCCCACCAACGCGGAGGTGGCCCAGGCCCTGGACCTGCCCGCCGAGCGGGTGGACGAGCTGGTTCAGGCGATGACCCAGCCGGTGTCCCTCGAGGCCCAGGTCGGGGACGACGAAGGGGCCACCCTGGCCGACCTGATCCAGGACCCGAACAGCGTCGAGCCGACCGATGCCATGGCCAACACCTTCTTGCGCCAGCAGCTGGAGGAGATCCTGACTCAGCTTGGGCCCCGGGAACAGCTGGTGCTGCGCCTGCGCTACGGCCTGGACGGGGGCGGCGGGATGACCCTCGAAGAGGTGAGCCGGGTGCTCAACACGACCCGGGAGCGGGCCCGTCAGATCGAAAGCCGGGCCCTGCGGAAGTTGCGGGACCCGAAGCTCAAACAAACTTTCGAAGACTGCTGAAGGGCCTTCCGGCCGCCGGCTACGCCGGGCAGGGGCAACGTTTAAGGACCGGCGACAACGGCGCCGCCGATAAAGGCCAGGACTTTCCTTTCCCGGCACAGCCTTTCGGCTTCGGGTCCGGTCTCACGGCCGGCTACGGCCGCCAGGGCCGGGACCCTTTCTTCGGCCAAGCCCGGCCGGCGGCCGACCTCCTCAAGGCCCGCCGCCAGGCCGTCCACCCTCGGCCTGAGCTCAAGCTGGGCCTGGGCCAGGGTAAGGATTTTTAGTTTTCTTCTAAGAGTTCGAGGAGCTGGCGGGTTATCATGGCCGTGGCCCCGAAGATCCGGTGACCCCGGTAATAATAAGTTGGGGCGAGAATCCACTCCCCCCGGACCTGGCGGGGTTCTAAGACCACGTTTTCCGGCCTGAAAAGCTCCTCCAGGGGGACCTCGATAATTTCGGCCACCTCCGTCGGGTTGGGCCGGAAGGGGTAGGGGCCGTCCACCACCCCCACCACCGGGGTGACGATAAAGTTGCTCCGGGTTATGATTTCGTCCAGCTCCCCCAGCACCTCCACATCGGCCGGGTTCACCCCGATCTCCTCCCAGGTCTCCCGCAGGGCGGTCCAAACCGGGTCGGAATCCCCCGCCTCGCAGGCCCCGCCCGGGAACGAGACCTCCCCCTTATGGTGCAGGACCTGGTCGGTGCGCCGGGTATAAACCAGCCTGGGCCCGTCCGGGTGCCGGACGATGAGGACCAGGACGGCCGCCCGGGCGTAGCCGGCTTCGGGGCCCGCAAACCGGGCCGGGGGCCGGTGCCGCAACGCCTCGGCCAGCTTCCCCAGGGGGGCCGGCCGCAGGGTCATCCCGGAACGAGCCCCTCCCCCCGGAAGACCTTCCGGGCCTCCTCAAAGGTGAGGTCCGGGGGCGGGATGATAACGTCCGAGGGTACCACCTCGTCGGCCGGCACCCGCTCGCCCCGGCTCCGGACCCACTCGATGAGCTCCCGGAAGCGGGTGTAAAAACCGGCTTCGTCCCGGGCCTCCACCAGCCGCACCAGCTCGTTGTCCAGCTCGTTAAGATGCCTGGCGGCGTCGGCGTTGAGCCGATACTGACCTTCCCCGGAAATTCGGACGATCAACCCTCACCCTCCTTAAGGGCCGGCCGCTGGCCGGGCTGAAGTTCGGCTTTGAGGCGGGCCAGCTCCGCCTCCACCCCCGCCTGGAGCTGGGCCTGCCCCAGCTCCCGCTCCAGGACGTCCCGGCCCGTCAGGTAATCGGGCAGGGCCCCCACCGCCAGCAGCTCGTCAATGGCCTCGGCCCGGGCCTTAAGGCGGGCCGTCTTCTCCTCGGCCCGCTCGATGGCCAGGCCCACGTCGGCCAGCTCCTCGGAAAGGCCCGTGATGGCCTCGTTGATCCGGGCCTGGGCCTCGGCGGCGCTGTACTGGGCCTTGATGATCTCCTTGCGGGTCCGGAAGGCCTCCACCCTCTGCCGCAGCCGCTGTTCGGCCTCGATGAGCCGGTTCTGCTGTTCGGCCAGGTCCCGAACCTGGGCCTCCAGGGCGGCGACCTGCTGCTGGGCGAAGACCTTCCGCTCCAGGGCGAGCCGGGCCAGGTCTTCCCGGCCGGCCTGAAGGGCCTGGCGGGCCTGCTCGTCCAGCCGGCTAAGCTGGTTTTCCAGGCTGGCCAGCTGGGCCTCCAGGCGGCGCTTGGCAGCTACCACGTTCACCATGTTCATTCGGACCTTCTGCAGAAGCTCCAACTGCCGCTGGTAGGCGTACTCGAGGGTTTCTTCCGGATTCTCGGCCCCGGAGAGCAGGGCGCTTATCTTCGCCCGGAGGATGGTCATCATCTGTCCGAAAAGGCTCATCTTTTCCCTCCCTTATCCGGCCGGCTTGGAACCCATCCGCCTTTAGGCATTATACGCCATCCGACGCCGGCCGCGGCGAATGCCGTATAATCCCTAAAGGCTATCCCGCGCCGAGGAGTCGGAGGTGAACCACTGGCAGGAGCTTGAGCGCCGCTATTACCTTCAGGTGGCCCGCCGCCTACCGGTGACCCTGGTTCGGGGCCAGGGGGCCCGGGTCTGGGACGACAGCGGCAAGGGGTATTTAGATTTCGTCGCCGGCTGGGCCGTCAACAACCTGGGCCACTGCCACCCGGCCGTGGTCGAGGCCATCACCGAGCAGGCCCGAACCCTCATCCACACCTCCAACCAGTTTTACACGATACCCCAGATTAAGCTGGCCCAGCTTCTGGTGGAGAATTCGGCCTTTGACCGGGTCTTTTTCTGCAACAGCGGGGCCGAGGCCAACGAGGGGGCGGTCAAGCTCGCCCGGAAATACGGCCGGCTCCGGCGCAACGGCGCCTACGAGGTGGTCACCACCCTGAATTCCTTCCACGGCCGGACCCTGGCCATGGTGGCGGCCACGGGCAAGCCCCACTACCAGGAGCCCTTTAAACCCCTGCCTCCCGGCTTTGTGAACGTGCCCTTTAACTCCCTGGAGGCCATTCAGGCGGCCACCAACGAGCGGACCTGCGCCGTGATGCTGGAGCTGATCCAGGGGGAGGGGGGCGTTTACGAGGCCGACCCCGAATACGTCCGGGGGGTGAGCCGCTGGTGCCGGGAAAACGGCCTGCTCTTCATCGTCGACGAGGTTCAGACCGGCATCGGCCGGACGGGCACCCTTTTCGCCTACCAGCAGTACGGGGTCGAGCCCGACGTGATGACCCTGGCCAAGGGGCTGGGGGGCGGGGTGCCCATCGGGGCCTTGCTGGTAAAAGAAGCGGCGGCGGTTCTGGAGCCCGGCGACCACGGCTCCACCTTCGGGGGAAACCCCCTCGCCTGCGCCGCCGGCTTTGCAACCCTGAAATACGTCATCGAAAATAACGTCCCCGAAAACGCCGCCCGGGTCGGCGCCTACCTGAAGGCCCGGCTCAACGAGCTCCGGTCCCGCTACGAGTGGGTGACGGAGGTCCGGGGCCGGGGCCTGCTCCTGGCCGTGCAGTTCGACCGGGATATCTCGGAGCGGGTGGTTCTGGGCTGTCTGGAGGCCGGCCTGCTGGTGAACGGCGTCACCCCCTCGGCCGTCCGGCTGATGCCCCCCCTCATCATCACCGAGGCCGAGGCCGACGAGGCCGTCGCCATCCTCGACTCGGTCCTGGCCCGGGTGGGCCGGGAGGCCGGGGGCTAGGCCGGCCAAAGATATTTTGCGAGGAAAGTAGCCATGGCGGGGAAGGTTGTTCTGGCCTACAGCGGCGGACTGGACACGTCGGTGGCCATCCGCTGGATTCAGGAAAAATACGGCCTGGACGTCGTCGCCCTGACGGTGGATGTGGGCAACGAGAAGGACCTTAAGGCTGTCCAGGAAAAGGCCCTGCGCATCGGGGCGGTTAAGGCCCTGGTGGTCGACGCCAAGGAGTTGTTCGTTAAATACTTTGTCTTTCCGGCCCTCCAGGCTAACGCCCTTTACCAGGGCAAATATCCCCTGGCCACGGCCCTGGCCCGGCCCCTCATCGTGAAGCTTCTGGTGGATGTGGCCCGGGAAGAGGGGGCGGTGGCGGTCGCCCACGGCTGCACGGGCAAGGGCAACGACCAGGTCCGCTTCGACGTGGGGATCATGACCCTGGCCCCTGATTTAAAGATCATCGCCCCCGTCCGGGAGTGGCGGATGACCCGGGACGAGGAGATCGAGTATGCCGCCCGCCACGGAATTCCCGTCCCGGCCACCATCGAAAGCCCCTATTCCGTGGACCAAAACCTCTGGGGCCGCAGCATCGAGGCCGGCGTCCTGGAGGACCCCTGGGCCGAGCCCCCCGAGGAGGTCTTCGCCTGGACCCGCAACCCCGCCGACGCCCCCGACGAGCCGGCTTACTTAGAGATTGAGTTCGAGCGGGGCATTCCCGTCGCCTTGGACGGGGAGCCCCTGGACGGGGTGACCCTCATCGACCGGCTCAACCGCATCGCCGGGGAGCACGGCATCGGCCGCATCGACCACATCGAGGACCGGGTGGTGGGGATCAAGTCCCGGGAGGTCTACGAGGCCCCGGCGGCCACGGTGCTCATCACCGCCCACCAGGACCTGGAGCAGATTACTTTAAGCAAAGACCAGCTGCGCTTTAAGGCCCTGGTAAGCCAGGCCTACGCCGAGATGGTCTACAACGGCCTCTGGTACAGCGCCTTCCACCAGGACCTGGCCGCCTACATTCAGTCGTCCCAGCGGTTCGTCAACGGCACCGTCCGGGTAAAGCTCCACAAGGGGACCTGCCGGGTGGTGGGCCGCAAGTCGCCCAACCCCCTCTACAGCTTCGCCCTGGCCACCTACGACCGGGCCGACCAGTTCGACCACTCGGCCGCGGTGGGCTTCATCAAGCTCTGGGGCCTCCAGACCCAGGTCCAGGCCCAGACCCAGTTTCTGGCCCAGCCCGAGGCTGCCCAGAGCCTGCTGCCGCCCCGGGCCGAGGCCGAAGGCTCCTGACCTATGTCGGCGGATACCGTCTGGGGCGGCCGGTTTGAGCGGCCCCCGGCCGAGCAGGTTTTAAAGTTTACGGCCTCGGTTGCCTTCGACCGGCGGCTCTACCGGCAGGACATCGCCGGCAGTATCGCCCACGCCCGGATGCTGGCCCGCCAGGGCATCATCTCGGCCGAGGACTGCGACCTCATCGTCCGGGGCCTGGAGGAGGTCCGGGCCGAGATCGAGCGGGGCGAATTCCCCTTCCGGCCCGAGCTGGAAGACATCCACCTCAACATCGAGGCCCGGCTCCGGGAAAAGATCGGGGAGGCCGCCGGCCGCCTCCACACCGCCCGCTCCCGCAACGACCAGGTCGCCCTGGACCTGCGGCTCTATCTAAAAGAGGCGATCTGCCAGACGGCCGACCAGGTCCGGGCCCTCCAGGGGGTCCTCCTCGACCTGGCCGAGGCCCACCTGGAGACGGTGGCCCCGGGCTACACCCACCTCCAGCGGGCCCAGCCGGTCCTGCTGGCCCACCACTTCCTGGCCTACTACGAGATGCTGGACCGGGACCTGGACCGCTATGCCGACGCCTACCGCCGGGCGGACGTCCTGCCCCTGGGGAGCGGGGCCCTGGCCGGGGTTCCCTATCCCATCGACCGGGAGTTCGTCGCCCGGGAGCTGGGCTTCGGGCAGATAAGCCGCAACAGCATCGACGCCGTCGCCGACCGGGACTTTATTCTTGATTACCTGAGCGCCTCGGCCGTCTTGATGATGCACCTTTCCCGCCTGGCCGAGGAGCTGGTGCTCTGGAGCACGGCCGAATTCGGGTTCGTCGAAATCGACGACGCCTACGCCACCGGCAGCAGCATCATGCCCCAGAAGAAGAACCCCGACGTGGCCGAGCTTATCCGGGCCAAAACCGGCCGGGTCTACGGCCACCTGCAGGGGCTGCTGGTGGTCCTCAAGGGCCTCCCCCTGGCCTACAACCGGGACCTTCAGGAGGACAAAGAGGCCCTCTTCGACACGGTGGATACGGTCCTGGCCTGCCTGCCCCTGATGGCCGGGATGCTGGCCACCCTCAAGGTCAACCGGGCCCGCCTGGCCCGGGCGGCCGAGGAGAGCTACGCCCTGGCCACCGACCTGGCCGATTACCTGGTGGGAAAAGGGGTGCCCTTCCGGGAGGCCCACCAGATAGTCGGCCGGCTGGTAAAGTATGCGGCCGCCCGGGGGAAGACCTTCGGCGAGCTCAGACTAGAAGAATACCGGAAGTTCTCCGAGAAGTTCGAAGCCGACGTGTTTGATATAACCGTGGAAAGGGCGATTGCGGCCCGGGATGTGCCCGGGGGCACGGCCCCGGGCCGGGTCCGGGCCGCCCTGGCCGAAGCCCGGGCCCGGCTGGCCGCCGACCGGCGCCCCCTCGGGGCCTGAGGCCGGCCTCAAGCGGACCTGCCGAGATGCTCGGGCCTCTGGCGCGCCTCGTTTACCGGTTCCGCTACCCGGTGGTAGCCGGCTGGGTCCTTCTGCTGGCCGTCGGGGCCCTCTTCGCCCCCCGGGCCCCGGCCATTTTAAAGCCCGGGGGCATCGAGGTGGCCGACAGCCCGGCCCTGCGGGCCCGGGACATCCTGGTCGAGAAATTCGACGCCCCCCGGGAGGTGCTCATCGTCGTCCTGACCGGGCCGGACGGGGCCGCCGACCCCCAGCTTAAAGAGACGGCCGCCCGGCTGGCCGACAGGCTCCGAACCCTCCCCGCCGTCAAGGCCGTCTCGGAGCCCCAGACGGGACAGGCCGGCCGGTCGCTGTACCTGCTGGTGAACCTGGACGCCTCCCTGGACCGGGCGATGGGCCTGGTTCCGGAGGTGAACGCCGCCCTGGAGGAAAGCCTTCCCCGGGACGGCCGGATTCGGGGCTACCTGACCGGGGGGCCGGCGGTCTACCGGGCCTTCACCGACGTGACGGAGGAGGACCTGCGTCGGGCCGAGCTTTACACCTTCCCCGTGGCGATGCTGGTTTTACTTTTCGTTTTCGGGTCGGTGGTGGCCGCCCTGATGCCCCTGGCGGTGGGGCTGGCGGCCGTCACCATCACCCTGGCCGCCCTTTTCGGCCTGGGCCACCTGACGGACGTCTCCGTCTTCGCCCTCAACACCGCCTCCATGGTGGGGCTGGGGGTGGCCATCGACTACTCCCTCCTGATCGTGAGCCGCTTCCGGGAGGAGCTGGCCGCCCACCCCCTCCCCGAGGCCCTGGCCCGGACGGTGGAGACGGCCGGTGAGGCGGTCCTCTTTTCGGGCCTGGCGGTGGTTATCGGCCTGAGCGGCCTGCTCTGGGTGGGCTTCAGGTTCATCCAGTCCATCGGCCTGGCCGGGGCCATCGTCGTGGCCGTCTCCATCGGGGCGGCCCTCACCCTGCTTCCGGCCCTGCTGGGGATCCTCGGGCCGAGGGTCAACCTGCTGACGGTGGCCCGGCCCCGGGCGGCCGAGCGGTTCTGGGGGGCCGTGGCCCGGCGGGTGGTTCGGTGGGCCTGGGTGGTCTTCCTGGTGGTGACGGCCCTGCTTCTGGGCCTGGCCTCCCCGGTCCGGCGGATGGAGGTGGGGGTGCCCGGGGTCGAGAACCTGCCGGCCCACATCCCGGCCCGGGTGGGCTGGGAGCTTTTCCGGGCCGAGGTTCCGGAGCAGGAGGCCTCGCCCCTGCTGGTGGTGGTCCGGACCGGCTCGCCCTGGCTCACCCAGGAAAAGCTCAACGGCCTCTTTGAACTGGCCCAGAAGCTTTCGGCCGACCCCGGCGTCGACCGGGTGCAGGGGCTGACCACCCTGGTGCCCGGGGCCGACCCGGCGCGGCTGGGGCAGATTCTGGCCCTTCAGGCCATCCGGCCGGACCCCCAGCTTACGGCGGCCGTGAGCCGCTTTTACCGGGACGACGTTTTCGTTTTCCGGGTCATTCCGAAGGACCCGCCCGGCTCCCAGGCGGCCCGGGAGCTGGCCGACCGCCTTCAGGCCCTGCCGGTGCCCAACGGCTGGGAGCTGCTGGTGGGCGGACAGAGCGCCGGGGAGCGGGATTTTATCAGGCGGCTGTACGGGGATTTTCCCAAGGCGGTAGCCTTCGTCCTGGCCCTCATGTACCTGGTCCTGCTGGTCACCTTCCGGTCGGCGGTGCTGCCCCTCAAGGCCGTCATAATGAACAGCCTCTCCATCCTGGGGGCCTACGGGGTACTGGTTTTAATTTTTCAAGATGGGCGGCTTACAGGCCTGCTCAATTACACCCCGACCGGCTGGGTGGACGCCATCGTGCCGGTGCTGATGTTCTGTGTTCTCTTTGGGCTGAGCATGGACTACGAGGTCTTTCTCTTAAGCCGGATTCGGGAAGAGTACCTGGCCGGCGGGGACAACAACGGGGCGGTGGCGGCCGGGCTTGAGAAGACCGGCCGGATTGTGACCAGCGCGGCCTTCATCCTGATCGTCGTGGCCCTCTCCTTCGGCCTCGGGGGGCTTCTCACCATCAAGAAAATGGGGGTCGGCCTGGCCGCGGCCATCGCCCTGGATGCCAGCGTCGTCCGGGCCCTCCTGGTCCCGGCGACCATGGCCTTACTCGGCCGATGGAACTGGTGGTTGCCCTTTAGAAAAATGGGGTAAAAAAATAAACTGCTATGAAGCTTGCGGCGTCGATCCTTTCGGCGGATTTCGGCCGGCTTGAGGAGCAGGTCCGGGAGGCCCTTGCCGGCGGCTGTGACTGGATTCACTTTGACGTGATGGACGGTTTTTCGTCCCCCAGATAAGTTTTGGGGTGCCCATCGTGGCCAGCTTAAGGCCCCGGTTCGACGCCCCCTTCGACGTCCACCTGATGGTGGAGCGGCCCGAATATCAGGTGGAGAAGTTTATCGAGGCCGGGGCCGACCTGGTCACCTTCCACTGGGAGGCCACGGCCCACCCCCACCGCCTGGCCCGCCTTATTCGGGAGGCGGGGCGGCGGGCCGGAATCGCCGTTAACCCGGGCACGCCCGTGGAGGTTTTAACCGACCTGCTGGAGGAAGTGGACGTGGTGCTGGTGATGTCGGTGGACCCGGGGTATGCCGGCCAGGCCTTTCTGCCCCGAAGTCTGGGGCGGATCCGGCGGCTGCGGCGGCTCATCGAAAACGCGGGCCTGCCCGCCGAAATCGAGGTGGATGGGGGGATAAGCCCGGCCAACGCCCGGGCAGTCTACGAAGCCGGGGCCGAAATCCTGGTGGCGGCCTCAGCCATCTTCAACCCGAGGGTATCCCCCAAGGCCGCGGCCGAACAGCTTAAGGCGGCGGTGCGGGCCGAGGCCTAAATCTGGCCCTTGCGGGAGAGGGTCCGCAGACAGCGGGTGCAGATGTGGACCCGACGCCGCACGCCCGCAATCACCAGGCGCCGGTACTGGACGTTGGGCTCCCAGTCCCGGGGCGTCCGGTGCTTCGAGTGGCTTACGTTACGGCCGAAAGACCGGTGCTTGCCGCAGAAATCGCACTGTGCCATCCCAGGTCACCGTCCGGAATTATACCATAGGCCTCAGGCCGGCCGGCGGGCCACCACGAGCCGGACCGGCTCAGGCTCGGCGGCTTCCAGCAGCCTGGGGTCCGCAAATCCGGCAACCCCAAGCCAGCCGAAAACCTCCCCGACGGTGTGGGCCCGGCCCCGGTCGGTGGAAACCAGCATGTGCAGGTCGAACAGCACGGCGTCGAGGGGTCCCGTCCGGTCCTCTTCGAGAAAGAACTCCCGGACGGCGACCGTCCCGCCGGGCTTAAGGGCCGAAAAGGTTTTGCCTAAAAGCCGGCGAATTTCGGCTTCGTCTTCGGCCACCAGGACCCCGAAGAGCAAGGCCAGGTCGAACTCGGCCGTCCCCAGGGAATCGACCTTAAAGTCGCCGGCCCGGGTCCGGACCCGGCCGCCCAGCCTAGCCCGGGCGATGAGCTCCTCGGCGACCTCCACCGCCGGGGGCAGGTCGAAGACGACCGCCTCAAGGTTAGGGTATCGGCGGGCCAGGGCGATGCTGTAGGCCCCGTGGCCCCCGCCCACATCGATGACCCGCACCGGCCGGTCCTGGGAGATAAAGGGGCCTAAGAGTTCGGCGACGACGGGGGCGGCCGTTCGGGCCAGGTCGTAAAGGCCGAGTTCAAAGCCCCGAACCCAGCCCGGCTCGGGCTCGTCCTGGACGTTGCCCGGCGGCCGTCCCCCGAGCCGGACCGCCTGGTCGAGCCGGGCCCACCGGCGGTAAAAGGTGCCCTCCCGCCGGACCAGGTTTCCCAAACTTGACATAAACTAGATGGTTTATGTCAAGTTTCGTCTCCCGGGCCAGGCAGGCGAGGGCCGCCGGGCCGTTGGCGTAGCCTTCCGGCCGTTTTTCCAGAAGGCCCAGGCCGACGGCGGCGTTGAGCAGTCGGGTCAGCCCGGCCGGGTCGGCCCCGGTCCGGCGGGCCAGCTCGGCGGCGTCCAGGACCTCGGACCCAAGGGCGTCAAAGACGCCCAGTTCGGCGCAGGCAATGAGGACCCGGGCGGGCCGGTAGGCCCGCAGCAGGCCCAGGAGGAAGCGGCGGTGCTCGTAGCTCACGGCCAATTTTAGCAGAGGCCGGGTCCGGCCGCGGCTTTAATCTTCCAGTGTTACCGTCTCGGGAAGGACCGCCGGCCCGTGGCCCTCCAGCACCAGCCCGACCTTAAGCTCGGACGCCGCCCTGATAACGGACCGGTCGGCGGTGAGGCCGAAGACTACCGGCCACACCGGCCCAACCACACCCTCGGCCCGGAGCCGCGCCCTTACGGCCGGCCGGTCCAGCAGCCTTCTGAAAGCTTTGATATCCGCAGGTTTGGCCCGGGCCTTGGCCGAGACCACCACCCAGACGTGCCCCGCCGGTCCCTCGGCCCGGGCGACGCCGTCAAACTCGGCGGCCCCGTCGAGGGTCCAGGCGACCAGCGGGTCGATAAGCCTAAATCCCAGACTTTCAAGCCACTCCCGGATGGCCGGCCGCATTCGGGCCTCGGCGGTGGCCCCAACGACCTGGCCGAACCGGTCCTGGGTGGCTTTAAACCTTTCCATCATCCTGGAGAGCTCCTTAAGGCTGACGGTCAACCGTTCCACCTCCTGCTCGGTCCGGGCCTGGGCCTCAGCCAGGCGGGACAGGGCTTCTTCGACCCGGCCGAGTCGGTCCTCAACTTGGCCGACCCTTTCTTCAAGGTGGGCCACTCGCTCTTCGGTCCGGGCCTGGGCCTCAGCCAGGCGGGCAACGGCCTCTTCAAGGCGACTTACCCGCTCCTCCGTCCGGGCCTGGGCCTCGGCCAGCCGGGCAACGGCCTCTTCAAGGCGACTTACCCGCTCCTCCGTCCGGGCCTGGGCCTCAGCCAGGCGGGCAACGGCCTCTTCAAGGCGACTTACCCGCTCCTCCGTCCG
>Ga0197143_1001454_pt1 | contig 19908 bp, 17 predicted proteins | sample GBS70_MetaG_FD_148603 | JGI IMG/M metagenome (GOLD analysis project Ga0197143, IMG submission 148603) | Sediment microbial communities from Great Boiling Springs, Gerlach, Nevada, United States - GBS 70_MetaG | ecosystem: Environmental > Aquatic > Thermal springs > Hot (42-90C) > Sediment...
CAAATCCTGCAAAGAGTTTCGGATTTTTTACCGGCTCAAATCCGTAATCTTTTACCTTTCCAAAAAGGAAAGGAGTTAGTGCCACTATACTACATAGGATTTTATTAAACATTTTAACCTCCTTTTTAAGGTTTATATATAATTATACAGGATTAAAAAAAAAGTCAAGTCTATGTATAATGCCATAGCATTTTAGACTTTTTGTTTATTTTTAAAGATAAACAGAATCAATAATAGCGTCTTTTTCACTATTTTAAAGGGAGTTCTATAAAAAAATTCAAAACATCCTTCTTGCCCCTTCTAAAGAAAGGGGAAAGAGAATTGGCTTTCAAGAGATAAGGGGATATTTTAAAATTTTTATTTAGACTTGACCTTTGCTCTTTTAGGAGTTATAATTGAATTTAAAAGGAGGGAAAAATGGTTACACTTTCTATAATTGTTGGAGTTATACTATTTCTCATAATTTTTGCAATAGGAATTTATAACTCCCTTGTTAGGGAAAGAATGCAGGTTAAAAATGCATGGAGTCAAATAGATGTTCAACTTAAAAGAAGACATGATTTAATTCCGAATCTTGTTGAAGCAGTTAAGGGATATATGAAATATGAAAAAGAAACTTTAACACAGGTAATAGAGGCAAGGGCAAAAGCAGTTAGTGCAAGAGATAAGGGAGATTTAAAAGAAATTGGAAAGGCAGAAGGAGAACTTTCGGGTTTTCTTGGAAGACTTTTTGCCCTTTTTGAAAACTATCCTGAACTTAAAGCAAACCAAAATGTTATGATGCTTCAAGAAGAACTAATAAACACTGAAAATAGAATTGCATTTTCAAGACAATTTTATAACGATATGGTTATGAAATATAACACATCAATACAGGTTTTTCCAAAAAATATAATCGCAGGAATCTTTGGATTTAAACCCTTTGATTTCCTTGTAATTGAAAAACCGGAGGAAAAAGAACCACCAAGAGTTGATTTAAATGTATAAAAAATTAACCTTTTACGATTTACAAAAGATAAATAAAAGGAAAACAATAATCTTAATTTTATTTTTCATTTTAATTGCAGGGATTATGGGTTTTTTAATTGATAATCTATTTTTGGGTTTCCCTGAATATATAAAATTTCCCTTCTTAACAACTTTTGCCGTTTTTCTTTCAGCATTTCAATCCTTTATTTCCTATATGTATGGAGATAAAATAGTTTTAAAATCTTTAAGAGCAAGACCTGCAAATCCAAAAATTTTTGAAGAAAAACAACTTATAAACATAGTTGAAGAAATGAAAATTGCATCAGGACTCCCAATGCCAAAGATTTATATAATTGAAAGTGATATTCCAAATGCCTTTGCTACTGGGAGAGATCCTGAACACTCTTCAGTTGCTGTCACAAGAGGACTTATGAAACTTCTAAACAGAGAAGAAATGCAAGGAGTCATAGGTCATGAAATGGCTCACATTAAAAATAGAGATATTCTTACAATGACAGTTGCAGCCACTCTTTTAGGAATAATAGTTCTTCTTTCTGACCTTGCATCAAGAGGGTTGAGGTGGGGTGGTGGTAGTAGAAGAAGAGATATGGGAAAGGGTTCAGGAAGTGCAATAGTTTTAATTTTTCTTATTTTACTTGCAATTTTATCGCCTATAATTGCAAGACTTATATCCCTTGCAATATCAAGAAGCAGGGAATACCTTGCAGATGCAACTTCAGCAGAACTTACAAGAAATCCTCTTGCTCTTGCAAAAGCCCTTGAAAAACTTGCTTTAAATCAAACAGGAAAACCAATAGGCAACAAGGCAGTTTCTCATATGTGTATTGTATCACCTTTAAGAAGTTCTTTAATGGAAAAAGAAAATTTCTGGGCAAATCTATGGAGCACCCATCCACCTATTCAAAAGAGAATTTTCTATCTTAAAAGAATGGCACATGCAGCATAAAAAATAGAAAGGAATAGAAGTAGAAGAGTTTCCCTTATGAGCTTAAATCGGTGATTAGATTTCTTTGTTTTATATTTTTCACACCGGTTCATCTTCTTCAAATTTAAACTGAAAGCCATTGCCCCTCCAGCCCCTTCTGGTCTAATTAGAGAAAATCTCAGAAAATAGAGTGAGGAAAAAGTTTGTAGTTTTTTAAAAATTCAATGGCTCCTTTTATAATAAAATCACATTCCACATTTACATAATCTCCTTCCCTTTTGTATTTAAGATTTGTATTTTCAAAGGTATAGGGAATTATTGTAACTTTAAAAGTTTCTTTTTTTACTTCTTGAACTGTTAGAGAAACACCGTCTATTGCTATGGATACTTTTTTGAAAATGTATTTTTTAAACTCCTTCTTTAACTCAAATTCAAATTCGTATTCCTCCTTTAATTTTTTTATTTTCTTTATTTTTGTGAAAAAATCCACATGTCCCTGAATTAAATGCCCTCCTATGTATTTAGAAAGAGTAAGAGGCTCCTCTATATTCACCACCATTCCCCTTTTAAGAAATTTACCGAATTTCGTATCCCTTAAAGTTTTTTCTGAAATATAAAATGTATATTCTTCACCTTTTATTTTCTCAACGGTTAAACATACCCCATCAACATTTACACTGTCTCCAATTTTGAAATTTGCATTTTCAATTTTTATGATTATTTCTTTACCTTTCCCCCTTTCCTTTATCCTTTCTATTTTACCTTTCTTTTCTATTATTCCTGTAAACAATTTATCTCCAGAGATTCATTTTTTCCCTTACCTCTTCCATTGTCTTTTCTGCAAATTCTTTTGCCTTTTTTGTTCCTTCTTTAATAATTTCTATTACCTCTTTCTCCTTTAAACCTATTCTTTTTTCCCTTATAGGATTTAGAAATTCATTCATTTTAAAGGCACAGTTTTTTTTACATTCCACACAACCTAATTTTCCTGATTCACACCCTTTTCTTATTTCAGGGCTCTCTTCTTTATTTACTAAGTTATGATATGCGAAAACAACACATCCATCAGGATGTCCAGGGTCTCCAAGTTTTATTTTAAGAGGGTCTGTAAAAGCTCTTTTAATTTTACTTTTCACTTCTTCTTCTGAATCTGAAAGATATATTGCATTATTAAGAGATTTCGACATTTTCCTTCCGTCAATCCCAGGAACCCTGGGAGCAGGGGAGAGTATTGGTTCTGGAACTGGAAATGTTTCACCAAATAGATGGTTAAATCTTCTTGCAAGTTCCCTTGATAATTCAAGATGCGGAAGCTGGTCCTCCCCTACAGGAACTTTTTCAGGCTTGTATAAAAGAATATCAGCAGTCTGTAATACAGGATAACCTAAATGCCCATATGAAATTTTCTCCTCCTCTTTTTTGAGGTCTCTTAACTGCTCTTTTAAGGTAGGATTTCTTTGAAGACGGGGAACAGCTATAAGCATTGAAAGCAAAAGATGAAGTTCTGCATGCTCTTTTACACCAGATTGAACAAAAATAGTAGATTTTTCAGGTTTAATCCCCACAGAAATCCAATCAATCACTGTTTCAATTATATTTTTTTGCATTAAATCAAGATGCTCAATATCTGTTGTAAGAACATGCCAGTCTGCCACCTCATAATAACATTCATATTCCCTCTGAAATTCAACCCAGTTGATAAGTGCGCCAAAATAATTACCTATATGAACCTTACCAGTAGGTCTTAAACCTGATAGTATTCTTTTCAAATCTTAAAAAGTATTCCTACAGAAAAAGAAAAGCCTGTCGGTCCTTTTTCCTCATCAGAAAAATGAAATTCAACAGGAATTACAATTTTTTTTGTTAAAACAAAAAATATACCAAAACTCCCATGAGCTTCAAGTGAAGTGAAATTTTCAGTAGTTTTAACAGGACCTCCGGTTTCAAAGGTCACACTCTCTCCTCCTACACCTATAAGAAAATACGGAGTTATCTCAATGTTTTCTTCTTCAAGCATAAAAGGGAAATCAATTTCAATATTTCCTGAAAGAGAAAAATAAATTAAATTTTCCCCAAATCCCAGATTCAATAAAGGATAAATGGAGATATTAAAGGGGATATCAGGTTCTTTTTCGTGAATCAAAAAATTTATATCACCCTGAATTCCAAAAAAGGGTGTTGTATATAGAATTCCGTTAATTCCTATATCCGCTCTTCGCGATATTTTAGTTCTGAAATTCCCCATAAATCCTATATCACTACCTATAACAAGATGAGCACCAAAACCTCTTTCTGAAAAAAATTTAGCAGGTTTTATATGTGGCATTAATTGTAAAAAAATTAATAAGGCGAACATAATTAAGAATAAGACAATTTTTTAGTTTAAATCAAATTGAGATTTTATTCTTTGCACTCACAGGGAGATTTTTTACATCTTGGACAAAAGGGTACATATTTTTTCTTAAAAATCTCTTCAAGGTCTATATTCAGAAGATTACATATAGTTAAAAGCCAGGCAAAGACATCAGATATCTCTTCTTCTATTTTCTCCCTTTTATTTTTCCTTATTGCCTGCAATAATTCCCCCACTTCCTCTGCAAACCAGAGTGTATTTTTAAAAAGCCCTCTTTTTAAGTCCCTTTTAAAATAAGTGTCCCTTATATGTTTCTGGGCTTCTTTAACTTTTAATCCCTTTGATTTGATAAACTCAGTTTTACATAAATTTTCAAAATGTTCAAGTAAAGAAAAAGCTTCCTCTGGTGATTTTCCGAGAGAAAAACTCCCATGACCTTTTATGTGTATAATTTTTGTTTCTTCTTTTATTTTGTTTTTTACTTTTTCTTTCCAGTTTATTCTTTCAATAATAGTTAAATTCCCCTTTTTTATAGCCTCATCATAGGGAATCTTTCTTTTTTTTGTGAAATAAATACTTGTATAAAAGGTATGGGCATGAAAGATGGAATTTATATTTTTAAAATTTTTGTAAACCCATAGATGAAAATCTGCTTCACTGGATGCTTTTTCAGAGATTTTCCCTTTATTTAAATCAATTATAATTAGCTCTTTTTTAGAAAGACCTTCCTTTGGGGCTCCCGAGGGAGTAATATAGATTTTTTTACCTCTCCTTAAAGAAGCATTTCCTGCAAGCCCAAAAGATAACCCCTTCTGATATAAAAGATTATAATAAAATATGAACCTATTTAGGAGGGATTCTTTCAATTCCACCCATATAAGGTCTCAAAACCTCAGGTATTAAAATTGAACCATCCTTTTGCTGATAGTTTTCTATTAATGCTATAAATGTTCTGGGAGTTGCAAGTCCTGAACCGTTTAAGGTATGCACATATTCAATTTTCCCATTTTTTCTCCTGAATCTTGTATTTGTTCTTTTTGCCTGAAAATCCTCACAGTTTGAAACAGAAGAAGTTTCAAGCCATCTTTTAATTCCAGGTGCCCATACCTCTATATCATAAGTTTTTGCAGCTGCAAACCCCATATCACCTGTGCAGAGCAAAACAACTCTGTAAGGTATACCCAGTTTTTGAAGAATTCTTTCTGCATCATTTACCATTTTTTCAAGCTCCTCATAGGAGTCTTCTGGTTTTGTAAATTTAAATAATTCCACTTTATTGAATTGATGCTGCCTTATTATTCCTCTTACATCCTTTCCATAACTTCCTGCTTCTCTCCTGAAGCAAGGGGTGTAAGCTGTGTAATAAAGGGGTAAATTATCCTCTTTTAAGATTTCATCCCTGTGTAAATTTGCAAGCGCCATTTCTGCAGTAGGTAAAAGATAGAGTTTCTCATCGAGAGTTTTATACATTTCCTCATCAAATTTGGGAAGATGTGCACTCCCATAAGCACTCTCCGCTTTAACTAAGATGGGAGGAAAAACCTCTGTATACCCATGTTCTTTTGTTGCTATATCAAGAAAAAATTGAATTAATGCTCTCTCAAGAGATGCTCCATAACCTTTATATATTACAAATCTTGAACCAGAAATTTCCCCTGCTTTTTTAAAGTCAAGTATTCCAAGATTTTCTCCAATTTCCCAGTGAGGTTTCGGTTCAAACTCAAACTCTCTTTTTTCTCCCCATTCCCTTACAACAACATTTTCCTCAGAAGAAAAACCAACAGGGACACTTTCATGGGGAATATTCGGAATCTCAAGAAGCGCTTTTTTAATTTCTTCTTCAAAAACTTTTGTTTTCCTATCAATTTCATTTATCCTTTCTCCTATTCTTCTCGATTTTTCTATAAGTTCCTGAACATCCCCTCCCTCTGTTTTTAATCTCTTTATTTCCTCTGTTATCTTATTTCTTTCTGCTTTTAAATTGTTTATCTCGGTCAAGAGTATTCTATATTCATTATACTTTTTAAAAAGCATGTCAACATCAAACTCATATCCTCTTTTCTTGAGCCCTTCTTTTATTTTTTCATAATTTTTCCTTAATGTTTTTCCATCAATCATAATTTTTATTATAAATTAAAGGTCCTTTTATATTTCAATTTTTAATTCATTCAGGTCAAAAATAACTGTTAGAAAAATAAAGTTCAAAAGAATTATACTTTAAAATATGATAAAACTTAAAAAACCAATGGATGTTAAATATTTTGTGGGAATGATTGCAAGGGATGAAGATATAATGGAGAAAGCAGTAGAAATTTTAAAAGAAAGGTTCGGTGAAGTGGAATTTAAAAGCAATTTAATTCCCTTTACCCATACCAATTATTATGAAAGGGAAATGGGGAAAGATTTGAAGAAAAAATTTTATTCTTTTAAACCTTTGAAATCTCCTGCTGAACTTGTGAATTTAAAACTTTTTACAATTGAGGTTGAAAAAAAATTTATGGAAGGCTATAAAAGAAGAGTAAATATTGACCCAGGTTATGTGGAGCTTTCAAAGGTTGTACTTGCCAGCACAAAAAATTACTCCCATAGAATATATCTCAGAGATGGCATCTATGCTGAGGTTACTCTTTATTTTAAAAATGGAGAATTTCACGATTTTTTTTATACCTATCCCGATTATAGAACCCAGGAATATAAGGAGTTTTTCAAAAAAGTAAGAGAATCTTTAAAAAAATCTTTATTATGAGGAAGCTTAAAGTTGCCCTTATTCATGACTATTTAAATCAATGGGGTGGAGCGGAAAATGTTTTGAAAGAGCTTACAGAGATTTTCCCTGATGCCCCAATTTTTACTATTCTTGTTGATTACAAAAAAATAAAAAACAAATTAAAGGATAAAAAAATTTATACTTCCTTTGTCCAAAATTTACCTTTTAAATTAAAGCTTTATAGAGAATTTTCCTTTTTGTATCCAATTGCGGTGGAAACATTTGACCTGAGAGGTTTTGACCTTATTATAAGCTCTACAAGTGGATTTGCTCATGGAGTAATTCCTCACCCTTATGCTCTTCATATAAGCTACTGCCATACACCTTTGAGATATGCTTTCCATTTCTATCATGAGTATAGGAGAGGCCAAAGATCAGTTTCAAGACTCCTAAAGGATATCTTATTACATTACTATAGAATATGGAGTTATTCTGCTGGTAGAAGAGTTGATTATTTTATTGCCAATTCAAGAGAAACAAAAAGAAGAATTGAACTATACTATGGTAAGGAAGCAAGAGTTATTTATCCGCCTGTTGATACAGGCTTTTTTAAAATTTCAAATTCAGAAAAGGAAAACTTTTTTCTATTTGTAGGTAGATTGAGAGATTATAAACGCCTTGACCTTGCTATATCAGCCACTCGGGAACTTGGATACGGACTTATCGTTGTAGGTGAAGGGGAGAATTTAAACTCCCTTAAACTTAAGGCAGGAGAAGGAGTTAGATTTCTCGGGTGGGTAAGCAGAGAGAAACTGAGAGAACTCTATCAAAAAGCAAAAGCACTTCTTTTACCAGGACTTGAAGACTTCGGAATAGTTCCCCTTGAAGCAAATGCATGTGGTACACCTGTGATCGCCTTTAAAGGAGGCGGTGCACTTGATACAGTTATTGAAGGCGAAACAGGTATTTTTTTTGAAGAGCAGACCAAGGAATCTCTTATTGATGCAATTTTGAGATTTGAAAAAATGAAATTTGATAAAGAAAAAATGGTTGAAAATGCTTTAAGATTTTCCCCTGAAAAATTCAGGGAAAATATTAGAAATTTCATAAATGAGATTATTTAAATTTTTAATCCTCTTTTCGTTTTTATTTTATTCATGTAAGAAAAAAGTATCCCCCAATAATAAAAGTGATAACTCTCTTGATTTTGAAATTAATATTGTTTATAAGATATCAAAGAATGAAACACTTGAAAAAATTTTGCTCTGGAGAATTCCTTATCTTAGAGTTTCTGATGCCTATTATTTTCTTAAATTTTTCAGTGAAAAAATTGATTCCAGGTATTTAAAATCCGGTGATAAACTTGAGTTTACTTTTTTAAAGGGAAAAGAACTTTTAAGGGTAGATTATATTAAAAAAGACACACCTTTTGTAATATACAGGTTTGATAGAAAAGATGAGATTTATGAGTTTAAAAGGCTGAAAAAGAAAGTGAAGGTTGATACCGCAATTTACAAACTTAATATAAAATACCACCTTTTTGAGGCTTTTGAAAAGATAAAAAAGGGTGATTTTCTTGCTGACCGTGTTTCTGATATATTTGCATGGGTTATAGATTTTAATACAGAGACCAGAGAAGGAGATAGTGTTATTCTTCTGTGTGAAAAAAAGTTTATTGATGGTGAATTTTTTGATTATGGAAATATTCTTTATGTTCTTTATAAAGGAAAGTATACAGGGGAGAAGGAAGCTTTTTATTTTAAAGAAAGATATTATGATTCAACTGGAAGTTCTCTTGATAAGTATTTTTTGAAGTCTCCCTTACCCTATGGAAGAATATCATCAAGGTTTACTAAGAAAAGATTCCATCCTATATTAAGGATTATAAGACCACATCATGGAATTGATTATGCTGCTCCTTCTGGAACACCTGTATATGCTGTGGGTGAGGGCAGGGTAATATTTGCTGGCTGGAAGAAGGGCTATGGATATTTTGTAAGTATAAGTCATAAAAATGGTTATGTGACAGGCTATGGACATTTGAAAAGTATAAGAAATGGAATAAAGAAGGGAAGATGGGTAGAAGAAGGGGAGATAATAGGTTATGTGGGTTCAACAGGACTTTCAACAGGACCTCATCTTCATTTTGAAATAAAGAAAAATGGTAGATTTTTGAATTTTCTCGAAATGAGACCACCTTCAAAAAAATATCTCTCAGAAGAGGAAAAAGAGGAATTCTTCAAAGTAAAGCAGAAATTAAAATATATAGTGTATGAAAAATTAAAGAAAATTGCTTATAATAATTAGATGCAGAGAACTCACCTATCCTACTGTGAGGTAAACCTAAGAAATTTAAAATATAATTACAAATTAATAACAAAAAATATCCCTTTAAGTTTTTTTCCTGTTATTAAAACCGATGCTTATGGTGTTGGGATAAAAGAGGTTGCTTTATCACTTTACGAGGAGGGGAATAAATTTTTTTGTGTAGGGAGTTTAGAAGAAGCTATTCAGATTGAGGAAGCAGGGGTTAATTCTCAGATTATAATCTTAAATCCAATCTTATATCCAGAAATTTTGGAGTGTATAAAAAGGGGATATGTGTTTCCAGTATGGGAGAAGTCCCAGATAAAGGATATAGAGAAAATCTCAGGAAGAGAGAAGAGAAAGGCAATGGTGCAGGTGGAACTTGATACAGGTATGGGAAGATGTGGGGTTCCGATAGAAAAAGCCTATATGCTTGTTGAAGAGTTACTTAGAAGTGATTGCATTGAAAGATTTGGTATCTTTACTCACTTTTCAAAGGCAGAAGAGGATAAGAGGTTCACTGAAGACCAAATAGGTAAATTTATAAACTTTATAAATTCCCACTTTTCAAAAGATGATGTTCTCTTTAAATTTATTCATGCCTCAAACAGTGCTTCTTTTTTGGAATTAAAAGAAAAGGTTCTTTCCTTTCCCTTTAATTCCTTCAGACTTGGTATTTTACTTTACGGGGTGATGCCTTATGCTTATAACAAAGGTATGAAAAAAAAATTGAATTTGAAACCTGTAATTAGAATCAAATCAAAATTGATTAAAGTGGAAAATTTAAAAAGAGGAGCATATATAGGATATGGGGCAAGGGTGAGATTAAGAAAAAATACAAGAATTGGTGTTGTAGGTTTTGGCTACTCTAAGGGTATTCATAGGAGCGCATGGGAAAAAGGCTATTTTCTTGTAAATAAAAAGAGAGTTAAGATACTCGGAATGATAAGTATGGATTTAACTGTTTTAGATTTAAATTCCGTTCCAGAGACAAAGCCAGGCGATGATGTTATTATAGTAGGGAAAAATGGTAAAGAGGAGATAACCTTTGAAGAACTTTCCGAATGGTCAGATTCAATACCTCATGAGGTTTTTATTAAATTGACAAGTTCCTTGCCCAAAGTTTATAAAAGATGAAGGTTCAATTCCCTAAAAACTTTTTTAATAATATGAAAAAAATAGTTCCCCTATTCCTTTTAATTTTTCTATTTCAGGGAGAAAGAGTCCATACGGTAAAAAAAGGCGATACCTTATGGGATATAGCGGGATATTATTACAATAACCCCTTTTTCTGGGTTGCTATATGGAAGGTGAATATTGATAAAATTGAAGACCCTCATTGGATTTATCCAGGACAGGTTTTTTTAATACCTGAAATACCTCCTATTGAGGGTGTTCTTTATCCCGTTTACGGTGTTAAAGAGATAGAAAGGTTAAAACCTCCTCTCAGAGTTGAAGAAGAGGGTATTGTTGAAATAAAGGTTGTAAAGCCCCCTGTTCCTGCTGTAGCCAAGGAACTTGTTTTATCCTCAGGTTTCATAGCTAAAAGAGAGGAAGTTGATATTATTGGTATGGTGATAGGTTCGGAGGAAAATAAAAAGAGACTCTTTTACTGGGATAAACTTTATTTGAATAAAGGTGAAGCAGATGGAATAAAAAAAGATGACAGATTCATAGTTTTCAGATTCGGGAAGGAAATACGCTCACCTATGAAAGGTGTGCTGGGCACTCTATTTGAACCTCTTGGCATTGTCAGGGTTTTAAGAACAGAAAAGAATTCCTCACTTTCCCTCCTGGAAAAAACCTATGAGATAGTTAACGCTTCAGATAAAAATTATTTCCGTGAAATTGAGTTACCAGAGATTCCTTATGATGTAAAAATATATCCGGTAAGGGAAAGGAATATTCAGGCTCAAATTGTTCATATTAAGGAAGAACCTGGTTCTACTTTGGAACCTTTTGATATTGTATACATAGATGCCGGAGAAGATGACGGTGTTAAAATTGGTGACCTTTTTGAAATTTACAGAGAAGGTAAAGAAGTTAAGGATTCTCAGACAGGTAAAATAATAAAGTTACCTTACATTTTCTTGGGAACCCTTCAAGTTATGAATGTGAAAAAAAACTCCTCAACCTGCTATACAAGAGCAGTTGCTAAGGAAGGAATTAAAATAGGGGATAAAGTTAGACTTGTTGGGGAGATAAGAAAGGAATAAAAAACATTAATGGATGCTTTTGTTATTTTTGCTTCAGGAACAAATTGTGATGAAGAAACGCTTTATGCATTAAGAAAATCAGGCCTTAAAGCAGAAAGGCTTCTTTTAAAAGAATGGATTTGTAAGCCTGATAAAATTCTTAAAGTGAGATTAATTGTATTTCCCGGAGGATTCTCTTTTGGAGATTATATAAAAGCAGGGAAAATTTTTGCTTTTTATCTCAAGGAAAAGTTATGGGATGTGATTTTAGAGTTTTATAAAAGAAAAGGTTATATTATAGGTATATGTAATGGCTTTCAAGTGCTACTTAGAGCAGGAATACTCCCCTTTATGGATGGGAAAATTCATGCATATCTTGTCAGAAATGAAAACGGAGAATTTGAGGATAAATGGATTTTTTTAAAGGGAGAGGGAAAAAGCCTTTTTGTTAAAGGACTTGAAAATGTAAGCCCCTTTCCTGTTGCTCATGGTGAGGGCAGATTTTTTGCAACCAAAAAGGTAATTGATTTTCTTGAAAAAAATAAAATGATAGCCTTCAGGTATGTGGATGAAAAAGGGAATCCTTCTATGGAATACCCTTATAATCCCAATGGTTCAGTGAATTCAATAGCAGGTATTACAGATAAGACAGGAAGAGTTTTAGGAATGATGCCCCATCCTGAGAGAGCATTTGAAAAATTTCAGGTACCTTCAATTTTTAATATTAAAAAACCTCCAGGAAGTATTTTTTTTGAGAATGTTTATAAAGAAATTAAAAAGTAAATTTATAAGAAGATTTTCCCTTTTGTTGGTGTTGTGTTTTACTTCTGCGGTTTTATCGGTGTATTTTTTGATTTTTAAAGCATATTTCAATTTTGTGCTTTCTTTTTTTCTTTTTCTTTTCTTTTTCTATCTTATTTACCTGGAGTTAAAAAGGCTTTTTTCATTTATTGACTGGATTTTTAATCTGGATTATAAAAAAGAAATTCCTAAATCTCTGCTTGAAAAAGAGGATGACCTTAAAGAATTTATACTGAAATTAAGGGATAAATTTAAAGAAGAAGAGAAATTAATAGAAGAAAAAAAGATTCTTGAAGAATATAGAACCTCTTTCCTTTCAAGGATAACTCATGAACTTCTTTCTCCTATTTCCGTGATGAAGGGTTATTTGGCACTTTTAAGGATGGGGGAAGAGGATATTAAAAAACTGGATTATATTGAAAAGGTTTTAAGAAGTGTAGCGAGGCTTGAATCTATGATTAATAGTTTTGTGGTAAGTACGAGAGAGGGATATTATCCTAAATCTTTTGAATTTAAAATTTTTGATTTTACAGAACTTATATTTGAAATTTATGAAGAATATCTGCCTATTGCTCAGGGAAAAGGTATTAATTTTGTTATAAAGCTACCTCCTTTCCCCAATACTGTTATAGGTGATCCAGAGGCACTTAGATCTGCTATTTCAAATCTGGTTAGTAATGCGCTGAAATTTACAAGTTCTGGAGGAAAGGTTTCAATGGAGTCTGTAAAAGAGGATGGTAAAATCAAGTTTATAATTAGAGATACAGGTCCTGGGATAAGAAAAGAGGAAATTCCCTTTATTTTTAGACCCTATTTCCAAGGTAAATCTTCAAGGACAAAAAGTGGGGGGATGGGACTTGGTCTTACCATTGCAAAGGAAATTATTGAGGCTCATGGTTCAGAAATTTATGTGGATTCAGAGCCTGGAAAGGGGACAGCCTTTTATTTTTATTTACCTTTAAAAACCTGATTTGATAATTGTAAGAGTGCCTAACTGGATAGGTGATGCAGTGATAGCAAGAGGTTTTTTGAGGGCTCTTTGTGATAAGTATAATAGAAAAGTGCTTCTTACAGGTAAAAAGAATTTGAAAGCAATATTTTATGATTATGAATATATAGGTTTTTCTTCTTATTTAGAATATTTTAAAATACTTAAAGATTTGAAAAGGAAAGGTGGGGATGTTATATTTATTTTACCTCTTTCCTTTTCCTCTGCCTTTTTTCCTTTCATTGCGGGTATAAAGGAGAGGATAGGTTTTGTTGAAGATTTTAGAAATTATTTTCTTACAAAAAAAATATCACCTTACTTTTTAAAAAAAGAACATCTTCTTAAAAGTTATTTGAGATTAATTGGATTTGAGGATAAATTGGAGTTATATCCTCCTTTTATGAAAAATTTTTCAGATGAAAAAGAAAGAAGTGTTTTAATTGCACCTCATGCTTCTTATGGAGAGGCAAAGGAATGGATTTTTTTTAAGGATCTGGCACAATATTTTCTTGAAAGTAATTTTACTGTGAAAGTTATTGGGAGGGAGAAAAAGGGAAGTTTTCCTGAAGGTGTAAAGGACCTTAGAGGGGAAACTCATATAGAGGATGTTTTGAAAATTATATCCGAGTCCAGATATATATTTAGTAATGATTCGGGAATTGCTCACATAGGAGCTGCGATGGGGAAAAAAACCTTTGTTTTTTTCGGCTCCACTTTACCCTTATGGACAAGACCACTGGGCAAAAATGTTTATATTTTTTATAAAGGAGTTTTCTGTTCCCCCTGTTTTAAAAGAAAGTGTCAGTATGGTACCTATGAATGCCTAAGGAGAATTACTCTTAAAGAAGTTATAAAAGTTTTTGAGATTGTTGCAAAATGAAAAGATTTGTAAGAATAGAATCATCTGCAGGCGGTGGAAAGACAAGTGAACTTGTTAAAAGATATATTGAACTGCTTGAAGGAGGTGTAAAGTTTAATAGAATTCTTGCAATCACATTTACCAACAAGGCAAGCGAAGAAATGAAGAAGAGGATTTTGAAAAGATTAAAGGAACTTGCTTTAAAGGGTAATAAATTTGCACTTGCTATTCTTGATGGAAGGGATGGAATAATAGAGAATTTTTCTGATTTTGCTGTTAAAACAATTGATGCTTTTTTATTTTCCCTGCTTAAAAGCTGTGCTCTGGATATCGATATTCCACCAGAACCTGAAATGGAAAAGGATAGTTATGATATTCTTAGAGAGATAGTTGAGGAGCTTATCTTTGATACCTATAGAAATTCCCAATTAAAGGAAAAGGTTTTAAATTTTCTGAATTTTTTAGCCAAAAACTCTAATTCTCTTAATCCTGAAGGAGAGCTCATAGAATATTCAAAATCTTTTCTTGATATACAGAGATTGATACCAAATAAAAGTTGTATTTTTGAAAAAGAAGAATTGATGGAATTTTTATATGCTGTTAAAGATAGGTTGGAAATGAAAAAGAAAAAAGAGGGGATTTTGTTTTTATCGGATATTTCACCTTTAATGTTTCAGTATATTAAAAATTCCGAGATACCCTATCTTCTCTATAAGCTCGGGGAGAAGTTTTATCATTATTTAATTGATGAATTTCAGGATACAAGTTTAATTCAGTGGGAAAGTTTGAAACCTTTAATATTAAATGCTCTTGCAGGGGTTGATGAGGAAGGAAATAAGGGAACCTTTTTTTATGTGGGAGATCCGAAACAATCCATTTATAGATGGAGAGGAACAAGATGGGAACTTTTTAAAACTATTCATCTTGAATTTAAAAAGAACTTATCGCTTGATGATTTTGATTTTAAGTATATTGAGGAAAATAAAAGGAGTGCTCCTTTTATCGTTGAATTTGTGAATAAACTTTTTACAAAAGAAAATCTTAAAAACTATTTTAAAGAGATATCAAAAAATAATTACATAGCTTATTTTAAGGAAGTTGAAAAAGTTTATGAAAATACATTTCAAAAGCCCCGTAATGACTGGAATTACAAAGGATATGTTGAAATAAAGGTGATTGATAAAACAAAGGAAGAAGGAGAGGATGAAATCTTTTCCTATCTTGAGAATTTGCTTGATGATTTGATTAAAAGGAGAAACAGAAGATTTGGTGATATTGCAATTCTTGAGAGAATAAATAGTGACTGCGAAAAAGTTGTTAATTTTCTCCTTTCAAAAGGGTATCCCGTTTATACCTCCTATGATGTAAGTCTTGAAAACTTACCTTTGATAAAAACAGTTATATATTTCTTTAAGATTCTTGTAAATGATAAAGATAATCTCAGTTTTCTTAATCTTATTCAGATGGATTTCTTTAAAGGTTTATTTGGAATTCAAGAGAAAAGAATAAAAGAATTTCTTTTTTCTAAAGAGAGAGATATAGAAAAATTCTGCAGGTTTTTTCCTGAATTTGGTGGGGTGTATGTTTATTTTAAAAAACTTTCAAAAATATTTTCTACATATTATCTTCTCCTTGAATTTGATAGGATTTTTAAAATAGGTGAAAGGTTTAAAAAGGAGTATTTTCAATTTCTTTCTCTTTTAAAGGGAGTTTCAGAGGAGAAAGAGTATATTTCAATTTATGATTTCATTAAAAAATTTGAAAGAAGACCTTATATTTTTTGCCCCTCTTCAAAGGATGCAATAAATGTTCTTACAGTTCATAAAGCAAAGGGACTTGAGTTTAATGTTGTTATTTCCCTATTTACTTCAATTAGCAAATTCCCTGATAGAGAGAAATTTTTTATCTATGATAAAGATCCTGAGAGACCTGAGCTTGTTTTGAAAAACATAAAGGATGGAGAGAAAAAAGAATATTATAAGACTTTCAATGTGATTCAGGAATTAAATTTGCTTTATGTTACATTAACAAGGGCAAGGGAGGAAATTTATTTTGTTATAAATGATAAACACAAAAGATCCTGGGGAAAATTTATAATGGATAGTTTAAAGGAGAAATTTGAAGGGAAAGATATACTCAGAATTGGAGAAAAAAGGAGTTTTGAAAGAAGGAAAGAAGAGGAGATGAAATTTTCATGGGAAAGAAAGGAGCCTTTATCTGTGATTGATTTATCAAAAAGAATTTTTATAAAAAGGGAATTTGAAAGCGAAATAACAACCCATAATGAAATTTTGAGAGGAGAATGGATTCATCTTGTTTTGTCAAAAATAAAAAATTTAAAGGAAGAAAATTTTGATGAAGAAATAGAAAGGGCTTATGAAAAGGCGAAAAATGAATGGGAACTATATAAAACTTTTCAAGAGGATTTTCTTGAAGGTATCACATATTTTAAGGAAAAATTAAAAAGAGATTTTTTAAGGGAATTCTTTTTTACAGATAAAAAGATAAATACAGAGTTTGATGTTGTGGATGAAAGGGGAGATACCTATCGCATTGATAGGATAATTTTTGACAATGTTATTAAAATTCTCGAGTTTAAAACAGGAAAAGAAAAAGACGCTTCCCATACAAAACAGTTGAGAAATTACATGGATATTGTTAAAGGGATATATAACAAAGAGGTTAAAGGTTATCTTATTTATCTTGATAGGGAGGAAATTTATGAAATTTGAACCCAAGATAATTATTTATGAAACTCCATCTAATCTGCTTGAGGAAATTGCGAAAAAAATTATAGAAAGGGAGGATTATGATTATTCAAATATTGCGATTGTTTTTCCCAATAAAAGACCTATGTTATATCTAAAAAGGATTTTATCAGAGAAAATAAAAAGACCCTTTGTTTTGCCTTTAATGTTTTCCTTTCAGAATTTTGCCTTTAAAATTCTAAATGAAAGGTTTAATTATCAGTTTGTAGATTTACTTGATGCTGTTTATATTTTAAGAGAGGTCTTTGAAAGAAAAAATATAAGAATTTTTAAAACCTATAATTTTTCTGAGTTTTTTCCCTGGGGAGTAAGAATAATAAGAGCAATAGATGAGATGGAGATGAATGGGGTTAATTTTGAAAAGGTAAAAGAGTTAAAGGAATATGCAGAGGTTCCTGAAAATATAAAGGAGCTCTTTGAAATAATTGATGATTTGAGAAGGGAATTTTATGAAGAGATTTTGGATAGAGGGAAAATAACAAGGGGACTCTTGTTTAAGAGGTTAAAAGAAATTGATCTTGATTTGAATTTTGAAAAGGTTATATTTGCGGGATTTTATGCTCTTTTGCCCCTTGAGGAGTATTTTATAAAGAAAATCATGAATAAATGCAGTGCAGAGATGCTATTTATAAAAACAAGGGAAAGTAGAGCAATAGATGATTTTATAAAGAGAAATAATTTAAAGTGCGAAGTTATTAAATCACAAGGTAAAGCTCCTGAAGTTAAGTTCGTAAAACTCAAGGATTTTTATTTTCAGGCAATATTTTTAAGAGAAAAATTGAAGGAAGTTTTAAAGGAAGAAACTGACCCTGTTAAAGTAGGCTGTATTTTGCCTGATCCTTCTCATGTTGATTCTCTGCTTGGAGAACTGGGGACAGAACTTAAAACTGAGTTCAATGTGAGTATGGGATATCCTTTTAAATTAACGCCCACTTTTTCCTTTATTAAAAAATTCTTTGAACTTAAAAAGGAAATAAAAGAGGGGAAATTTTATTATAAAGCTCTTCTTTATTTTATTAATCATCCTTTTATTCTTTCCTGTTTCCCTAAGGAAGTGGCAGAGATAGAGAGGAGAATCAGGAAGCAGAATGAAAACTCAAGAAGAGTTTATTTTGATATTAAAGATATAATAGAAGAAAGATTTGAAAGGGATTTTGTTAAAATTCTTTATTTGGTCTCTTCTGAAATTAGTAATATTAAGGATTTTGTAAATATAATGAAAGAGATTTTGAAGATAATCAATAAAAAAGTTGAGAGGAATAAAAATATTTTACTTTCAATATTTTTGGAGGAGACCTTTGAAATTTTTGAAGGGATTTTGAAAACAGAAATTTCAGAAAAAAGTCTTGAAGTTGAAGATATTTCAAGGATAATTCTTCTATATCTTTCTTCATATTCAATACCTTTAAGAGGAGACCCTTTAAAAGGTTTTCAGATAATAGGTGTTCTTGAATCTCGTCTTGTTCCCTTTAAGAAGGTTTTTTTTCTTGATTTACTGGAGGGTATTTACCCAAAAAGTTACAAGTATGACCCGATTCTTCCTGAGAATTTAAGGAAAATTCTTGGTTTACCTTCATACAGGGAAAATGAAGCAGTTTATGCTTATAACTTCTATCAGATTGTAGAAAATGCTGAAGAGGTTTATCTTTTGTTTTATGAAACGGAGAAAGATGTTGATTCTCCTGAATCACGTTTTATTCATAAACTTTTGTGGGAAAGAGAAAAAAGGGAGGGGAAAATTTTATATGATGAGGTGCCCTTTTATACATATAATCCTTTATTAACAAAGGAGTCAAGGAAAGTAATAGAGAAGGATGAGAAAATAATGGAAATTCTTTATAAAAAGGCAAGGGAGGGATTCCATGTTACAGGGATAGATGAATATATAAGGTGTCCTTTTAAGTTTTATCAGTCAATAATATTGAAGAATGTGGGGGAAGAGGAGATAACAGAGGATATAGAAAGAAAATCACTTGGGACTTTCCTTCATGAAGTAATGGAAGAGTTTTACTCTCCTTTTAAGGGTAAAGTTTTTGAATGGAATGAGGATACGGAAAAAAGATTTTTTGAGTTTTTCTCGGAAAAGTTTGATGAGCGGTTTGGAAAAGAAGGGGAAACCTTGTGGTTAAGGAAGGAATATTTAATTTTGAAAATGAAAAGATTTATAGAGGAGTTAAAAGTTAAAGATAAAGGGGTTATAAGGGAGTTAGAAAAAGAAATAAGTGATGAACTTGAGATAGATGGAAAGTTGAGAGTAAAAATAAAGGGGAAAATTGATAGAATTAATGAAATTGATGGATATTACAGGATAATAGATTATAAGAGTTCATCAAGTAGTATAGATTCTCCTTTTAAACCTGGGAATTTGGAAAATAGGAGGGAAATAGCTTTAAAGGTTAAAAGTTTACAAGTGCCTGTTTATGCTTTTTTTTATAGTAAAAGGAGTAATGTTGATATAAAAGAGGGGGCTTACTACATTTTTGGTTCTTCAAAAATTAAAAGTTTTAGGTTTGGGGAAATTGTGAAAAAGGGGAAAAGAAGCGGTTTTAAGTATTTATCTCTTGAGGATACTGAAGTTGTTTTAAAAAATGTATTAAGAGAGATTTTTGATGAAAATGTTCCTTTTGAACCTGATTCAAAAACAGGAAACTGCACTTATTGTCCCTATAGGAGAATCTGTGGGGAATTTTAGACTATATTTCTTTATTATACAAGGACTTGACTTTTTTTAAAAAATCTTGTATAATATAACCTCATTTAAAAGGAGGTTAAAATGATATTTGCAAAAAAAGGAGAAAGCGAAGTTACAAGAGCAATTGTTGAAAGTTTTCTTTCAATGTTTAAAGAAGTTATAAAATCTGATGTTATAATTGTTGGTGGAGGTCCTGCAGGTCTTACATGTGCAAGAGAACTTTCAAAAAATAAATTAAATGTTCTTGTGATTGAAAGAAATAATTATATAGGTGGAGGATTTTGGATTGGTGGCTATTTTATGAATAAATTAACTTTTAGAAA
>Ga0197143_1001455_pt1 | contig 19904 bp, 20 predicted proteins | sample GBS70_MetaG_FD_148603 | JGI IMG/M metagenome (GOLD analysis project Ga0197143, IMG submission 148603) | Sediment microbial communities from Great Boiling Springs, Gerlach, Nevada, United States - GBS 70_MetaG | ecosystem: Environmental > Aquatic > Thermal springs > Hot (42-90C) > Sediment...
CCGCTCGAGGGCTCGGACGTGGATCCCGAAGCGGTGGGCGAGGTAGGAGGGGCCCAGCTCCCGGGCGAGTCCTTCCAGGGTGAACCCGACGGACTCTGAGAGGCGGCCCACCTGCCGGGCGAGGTGCCGCATCTCCTCCGCCAGGGCCGCGACGACCTCTTCCAGGCGTCCGACCCGTTCTTCGGTCTTGAGCTGGGCTTCGGCCAGACGCTCCAGGGCCGCTTCCAGCCGTTCGAGCCGCTCATCGGCCCGGGCCCCGGCTTCGCTCAGGCGGATGAGGGCCGACTCGAGCTGGTCTACCCGCCGATCGGTCCGATCCAGCCGGACCTTCATCGCGGCCACCGTGGGCCGTGCGCCCCTGCGTTGGGCTCCTCTGGACCGCCGCGTTGCCATCCTCCCTCCACCCCGTCTATCGTAGCACCAACACCGTTGCGGCTGTCCCCGTGGTGGCAGGGGAGTTGCTCTGGAACTCATGCCGGTGCAGGCTTCTTCCTCCCGCTGGATCGTCCGGATTCCGGAGGCCGAGAGCTCCGTGATTCAGGATGCCGTGCGCGTTGCCGCAGGTGCCGTCCTCCTGGCGGGCGTCCTCCTCCTGGTGGGAGACCGGAGCCTCTCCTTCGACGAGCTCTTCGCGGCCCACGCGGCTTCACTGCAGGTCCGGGACCTCCTGCGGTTCGTCTCCGAGCACGACGCCCACCCGCCCCTCTACTACCTCCTCCTCAAGGCCTGGATGGCCCTGTTCGGGCCGGCTGAGGCCAGCCTGCGGGCGCCCTCCGCCCTGAGCGGCCTCGGCCTCCTCTGGGCCACCCAGCGCCTGGCCGCGTCGGTCCGGCTCGCGGCCGGGCCGTGGGCCGGGGCGGCCCTCCTCGCCGCCCCCCTCTTCCTGTACGCCTCCGTCGAGGCGACCCGCTACACGCTCCTCACGTTCCTCTACGCGTGGGCCGCCCTGGAGACCCTTCACCTCGTCCGAGACCCGGGTCGCCCACCGTGGCTCCTGGCAGGGCTCTTCGCCGCCCTCGCCTACACCCACTACCTCGGACTCGTGTTCTGCGCGGCGCTGGGCTTTTTCACCCTGGGGCAGGGAAGAGGCGTCCTCCGTCGGGTCCTCCCAAGCGCGGGGGTGGCCGCGCTCCTGTTCCTGCCCTGGGTTTTGGTGTTGTGGCACCACCTCGTGGACGGCCGGATAAACCCGCCCTGGCGCGGCCCCCTTCCCGCCACGTGGCCCCTCCACGTCCTGCACCTGGTGGGGTTCGGCGGGAGGTCGTTCGGGGCCGCCTCCATGTACCTCCACCCCTCGGCCCCCCCTGCCCTTCAGGTCCTGTTGGGCCTCCCCGTGCTCGCCGTGGGCCTGCTGAGCGCAGAGTCGGTCTACCAGGCGGACCGCCGGCTCGCCTCCCTCCTCGCGTGGTGTGCGGGAGTTCCCACGGCCGTCCTCTTCGGAGTCTCGGCGTGGACCGGCTCCCTCGTCGCCTACCCCCGCTACTTCGTCTTCCTCCTCCCCTTCTGGGCGGTGGCCGTGGGGATCGCGGCGAGCGAGGCGCGGACGTGGCCCCGAAGGAGGCAGGTGCTGGGTGCTGTGAGCCTCTCCGCCCTCCTGGTCCTCTCCCTCGCCTCCCTTACGGACTTCGCCACCCACCCCACGGCCGGGATCGGGGACCGGAAGGCGTTGGGCGCCTCCCTCCGGACCCGCGTACGGGCCGGGGATGCGGTGTGGGTCTACCCGGACTGGGAGCGGCTCGCCCTTTCCTACTACGCGCCGGGCCTCCCCGGCCGGACCTTCTTGCTGGGTGGGTGGGGGAAGGCCCTCGACCCCGCTGCGGCGGCCCGGGAGGCCGACCGCATCGGCGCCGCCCACCGTCGGGTGTGGATCGTGGAGAGACCGCCCATGCCGCCCGGGATCTTCGACGCCACCTACCGGAGACTTGCGCGGACGCACCGGGTGCGCGACTTCCGGGAGTTCGACGGGATACGGGTGACGCTCTTGGTGAAGAGGAGCCGACGATGACGGGACAGCCGGTGACGAGATCGGACCCCAAGCAGGAGATCGAGGCCCGCGCCGCGCCGCGGTTCCAGGCCTGGGAGGTGGCGGCCCTTGCGGCGGTGCTGCTCCTGGCGCTGAGCCTCCGGCTGGAGCTCCTCGGGACACGGACCCTGTGGCACGACGAGGCCTTCAGCCTCGTGGTGGCTCGGAGGCCCGTGGGCTACATCTGGGCGAACCTCCCGCGGGTGGATCCGCACCCGCCCGGCTACTACGTGATGTTGCGGGGATGGACCCGGGTCTTCGGCGAGGATGTAGTGAGCGCCCGGACCTTATCGGTGGTGTGGGGGATGGTGGCGGTGGGGCTCGCGTGGGGATTCGCACGGCAGCTCGGCGGACCCGCGGTCGGTGGAGTTGCGGCAGCCCTCGTCGCCCTCAACCCCTTCCAGATCTACAGCGCGAACGAGATCCGCATGTATGCCCCCCTCACCGCGGTCGCCCTCCTCTCTACCTGGATGCTGCACCGGGCGGACCGGCGGGACGGATTCCTGGACTGGGTCCTGTACGGCGGGTGCGCCGCGTTCCTGCTCTACCTCAGCTATTACGCAGGGCCCCTGTTGGTGGCCCACGGGGCATGGATGGCGTTTCGGCGCCGGTGGCGAGGACTGCTCATCGGCGGGAGTGCGGGCCTCGTGCTGTACCTGCCCTGGCTTCCGGCCCTGAGCCGGTCGCTTGTTGCGAACCCCATCCCATACCGGGATCCCATGCGGCCCACGTACGTGCTGGAACTGTTCGCAGTGCACGCGTTTGGAGGGCATCTCCTGGGCATGCCGGGGTACCTGCGGTGGCCGGGTCTTGAGGGGAAGTACCAGCCGCTGTTGGTGTTTCCCTTTGCGGTGCTGGCCGCGGCCGGGGTAGGGGAGCTGGGGCGGCGGGATCGGGCGGGGACTTTGCTCGTGGGCGTGTGCTGGGCGCTTCCCGTGGCGGTGTTCGTGTCGGCTTCTCTTTTGCTGCGCCGGGAAGCGGCCTATTTCTACCACCTCACCCACCTCCAGCCCTTCATGGCGGTGGCGGTGGGAGCGGGGATCATCGGTCTGCGGGAGGCGGTGCGGCGGGCGTCTCCGTTTCTGGTGAGCGCGGTGGCCGCCACGGGGGTGCTCTGGTTCCTCTGGCCCGCGGTAGACAACCTCCAGGGAAACCCCACGTACCAGGGATACCGGTACGATCTCGCGGCCCGCCACCTGCGGGCGCATTACCGGCCCACGGACGTGGTGGTGTACTACATGGGCGGCGCGCAGGCCGCCCTGCACCTCTACTTCGATCCACCCGGACCGGAGATCACCATTGACCCGGACGTGCGGCGGTGGAACCGGGAGGCGATGCGCCAGCGCTTCCGGGAAGCCGTGCAGTTGCTGCGGCCCGAGCACCGACGGGTTTGGCTGGTTTTGGTCTTCCCGGTTCCTCCAGGTTCTGTAGAGGACTTGGTGCACGAGTTGGAATCCCGGGGCTACCGCCGCGGTCCCCTCCACGACTTCAACGGCGTCCGCCTAGGCCTCCTGGCTCGGTAGGTGGTCTGACACCTTGCGGTCTGACACTAAGGTGTCAGACCAAAAATGGGATTTCGGTGCGTTGGTAGAGGTGGAGGAGGCTTAGGGGATGGCACGGAAGGACCGAGTACACTGCCCGGGAGGGGTGTACCACGTGGTTGCCCGGGGAGTCCGCCGGGAGCGGATCTTCTACCGACCCGAGGAGTTCCGAGCTTACCTGGACTGGGTGCACCGGGCCTGCCAACGATACGGAGTGCGCGTCGTGGCGTACGTGCTCATGCCGAACCACGTCCACCTACTGGTCCGCATCTCGGAGGTCCCTCTGGGTCGGGCCATGCAGTTCCTGCAGAGTCGGTTCGCCCGGTGGTACAACCGCCGTTACGGATACACCGGGCACCTCTTTCAGGGCCGCTATCTAGCCCGGCTGTGCACGGATGAACGATATCTGTGGGCGTTGGCGAGATACATCCACGAGAACCCGGTGCGGGCGGGCTTGGTGGATTCCGCGCGGGAGTACCCGTGGAGCAGCCTGAAGGAGTATGCGGAGCGGAGATGGGAGGTGGTGCACGAGGAGGAAGCGATGGCGCTGCTGGGCCCTGCGGACCTTGCAGCCCTCGCGGGCTTCTGATCCAGGTCGCCCGAACCCCTGGAGCCAGAGCCGGAAAGGTCGTCATCGGTCGGTGAGCCGGACCGCTTCTTCATCCACCGGAGGCACCCGGAGCACGGCCACGGTACCCCTGATCCATGTGCTTCGCCGTCCGCACGGACGGGCTTCACGGACCCCGACAAGGGGACGGTGCCCCTCCATCTGGGGGCCCTCGACCTGATGCCTGGGGATTGAACCTGTCCGTCCCCTGCGAGGTCTCGGCACGCTTTCTGCCGAGGGTTCGCCAGTTCGCACAGCCCGCTGCCCCCTCTCTCTGCTGGACCCCTAGGCGTCCTCGTCCGGCGATCCCCGCGTCCTCGCAACGGGCTGCTCACGGCCTGCGTACCCCGGCTTCAGGGCTTCCCGACCGGTTTTGGGGAGCACGGGTCCGGGATGGTGAGGCGAGGAGATTTGCGGCCCGCCGCAGGACTTCAGCGAATTCGTTTAAGGCATCCGAGAAGACCACCAATCGGCTCCGCTCGTGCCCCTGGCGGGTGCGACGGGACTCGCTGATCACCAGGTACCGGCTGCCGTCCTGGGTCTCCCACACGTCGAAGAAGTAGACCCGGCCTCGAGCCCGAACGCGCTCGCTGAACAGCTCCTTCCGACCATTTCCCACCATGGCGTGACACCGCCTCCTTCCTCGGTTTGATCGTTCCGGGGAACTGAACGCACGGGTACCCGGTTTTTCGCACGGTTGGTCTGACACCTAGGTGTCAGAGCATAATCGGCCGGTAGCCCCTAGACAAATGCCCGATTTTGCCAGATAATGAGAGCGACTCTCATTCTTATGAGGATGACGCGGCAACGGAAAGCCATCCTGGAGGCCCTCCGGGCAACCCGGTCCCACCCCACCGCGGAGGAGATCCTCCAGCGGGTGCGCGTGGATCTGCCGAGCACGAGCCTCGCCTCCGTGTACCGGAACCTCCGGGTGTTGAAGGCGGAGGGGCTGGTCCGGGAGATCGTGACGGGAGGGCACCGGCGGTACGACGGGGTCCTGACGGACCATGCCCACTTCATCTGCGAGCGCTGCCACCGGGTCTACGACCTGGGGGAGCAGGCGTGGATTCCCCGGATTCGGAGATGGCTCCCCGGGGGGTTTTCCGTTTCCGGAGTGCATCTGGAGCTGCGGGGACGGTGTCCGGAATGCGGGTAACGAGCAGCCGGATCGAGGAGTACCTGCGGGCCATCCTGCACCTGCGGGCCGGGGGAGGGAAGGTCTCCCTGACCGCCCTGGCCCGCCAGATGGGGGTTTCGCCCCCAACAGCGCACGAGATGGTACGTCGGCTGGAGCGAATGGGGCTCGTGACGTACTCCCGGAGGGATGGGGTCCGGCTCACCCCGGAGGGAAGCCACCGGGCCTTCGGCAAGGAGCGGCGGTACCGCCTCTCCCAGCGGTTCCTGTGCGATGTGCTGGGAATGGAGGCGGAAGTGGCGGCCCGGGAGGCCCTGCGGTTCGAGCAGGGGCTTTCGCCCACCGTGGAGCAGCAGATCATCCGGCTGTTCGCCCACAGCCGTGCTCCGGAGCTGGACAGGTGAGGCGGTTTCTTTCGTTCGCGCGAAAGCCGCTGCCCCGCTTCCCGGACGTCTCAGCTCCGGACTTCCTCCCCCTCCGGGCCCAAAAGCCCGTATACTACTGCTGGAGGAACGGAGAGCCGGTGGCCCATCCGTTGCCTCCACCGACACGGCTGCGGAGGGGGTGTTGACGGTGAGACAGGCCCTCAGTTCCCACAACCCCTTGGTCCTGATCCTCGCCCTGGTCACCGCGGCGGGGATTGCTGGTGCTGTGTACCTGTACTCCGTCGCCACGGGGAGGGAAACCGCGGAGCTGCGGAAGTCCTTCGGGGCGCTGTTCTTCGCCTTGGGGTTGTTCTCCCTGGGAGGGTTCGTCCAGCTCATCTGGTCGGACTGGGCCGGGTTCCCCGCGGGCCACTACTCGGAGCTGTTCGGGACCAGCACCGGACTGTTCTCGCTGATGCTGATCATGGCCGGCTTCTACCTGTACACGGGGCTCGACCTCCGCATGCTGGCGTGGCCCGCGGCGTTCATGGGGCTCTTTTTGCTCCAGGGAGCGCGGGCGGTCCTGGACTTCCAGCTGACCCGGAACCCGGCGGTGACGTTTGCCCTATGGCTCTCCGCGGGGTTGGCCAGTGTAGGGATGCTCCCATATGCCTACACGCAGGGGGGCGGACGGCGGACCCTCGCCTCCCTGGGCGCCGTGGTGCTCGTGGTGATGGCGCTGGCCGCGCTGGTGACAGGGCTGCTCGCCTTCTACGGCCACATCGCGGAAGTCGTGCGTCAGCAGGCGCGCTGAGCCTGCCACACGGAGGGTGAGGCCGACGGTGGGCCCCGCGCCCCGGCTGCACCTTCGGGCGCGGGGCCCGGCCGTGTGCGGGAGATCGCGTTCGGTGTAAGGAGGAGCACGTGCAAGACGTCTACGACCTCGTGGTCATCGGTGCGGGCCCCGGAGGATACGTGGGAGCCATCCGGGCAGCACAGCTTGGCATGCGCACCGCCCTCGTGGAGCGTCACAAGCTCGGCGGGACCTGCCTGCACTACGGCTGCATCCCGACCAAGGCCCTGCTGCAGGTGGCAGAACTCCTGGAGGAGACGCGGCGCGCCCGGGAGTTCGGGATCCGGGTGGCGGAGCCCTCCGTGGACCTGGCCGCGGTCCAGCGGTATAAGGATCGGGTGGTCCATACCCTTCATCGGGGCGTGGAGTACCTGATGCGCAAGAACGGCATCGCGGTGTTCCAGGGAACCGCGCGCCTGGTGGACCGGGGCACTGTGCACGTCTCCCTCCAGGACGGGTCCGAAACCAGGCTTCAGGCTCGGCGCGTATTGCTCGCGACGGGATCCGTACCCCGCAGCATCCCCGGGGTGGTGGTGGACGGCAGCCGCATCCTCACCAGCGACCACGTGGTGTCCCTCCAGGAGGTCCCCCGGCGGCTTGGGATCCTGGGCGCGGGGGTGATCGGGGTGGAGTTCGCCAGCATCTTCCGGACCTTCGGGAGCGAGGTCACCATGCTGGAGCTCCTGCCCCGGGTCCTCCCGGGCGAGGACGAGGAGGTGAGCGAGGCTCTCCGCAAGGCCCTGGAACGCCGGGGCATCAAGATCTACACGGAGGCAAAGCTCCAGAGGGTGGAGCCGACAGAGGGCGGGCTGCGGCTGGTGGCTGCCCAGGACGGGAGGCTTTTGGAGGTGGAGGTGGACATCCTCCTGGTGGCCGTAGGGCGCGCGCCCTGCCTGGAGGGGCTTGGGGGGGAGGCGGTGGGGCTCGAGGTGGACGAAGGAGGCTTCATCCGGACGGACGCCCGGATGCGCACGAACGTGGAGGGGATCTGGGCCGTCGGAGACGTGGTCCACCAGGTGCCCATGCTCGCCCACGTGGCGAGCGAGGAGGCGGTGGTGGCCGTTGAGGACATGGCGGGGCTTGATCCCCGACCCGTGGACTACCTCTCCGTCCCCCGCTGCACGTATTCCCTGCCGGAGGTGGCGAGCTTCGGACTGACGGAGGCCCAGGCCCGGGAGCGGGGCTACCAAGTCCGCGTGGGCCGGTTCCCCTTCGCAGCGAACAGCAAGGCCGCGATCCTTGGGATCCGGGAGGGGTTTGTGAAGATCGTGGCGGACGCGAAGTACGGGGAGGTCCTGGGGATGCACATGGTCGGGCCTCGGGTGACGGAGCTGCTGCCGGAGGGGATCCTGGCCCGGACCGTAGAGGCCACCGCGGAGGAGATCGTGCGGGCCATCCATGCCCATCCCACTCTGGGGGAGGCGGTCCGAGAAGCGGCCTTGGACGTCCTGGGCCGGGTGATCCATACGTAGGAGGCAGGATTCCCATGACTCCAGAGATCACCGCAAAGCCGCAGCACCGGAGCCTGGGCCTCTCGGACGAGGATGTGCTGAACATGTACAGCTCCATGGTCCTGGCCCGGGTGTTGGATGAGCGGATGTGGCAGCTGCAGAGAGCAGGCAAGGCCCGGTTCGTGGTCTCCGCTTCAGGCCACGAGGGCGCGCAGGTGGCCATGGCGTGGCCCCTGGACAAGGAACGGGACTGGTTCGTGCCCTACTACCGCTCCGTGGCCGCGTGCCTGGTGAAGGGGATGACGCCCACGGAGATCCTCCTCGCGGTCCTGGCAAAGGCCACGGATCCGAGTTCCGGAGGCCGGCAGATGCCGGGCCATTACGGCTCCCCCCGCCTCAGGATCCTGTCGGGGAGCAGCACCGTGGGCACCCAGTACCCGCACGCGGTGGGCATCGCGTACGCGGCGAAGCTCCGGCGCACGCCGGAGGTGGTGGTGGTGTCCATCGGGGAGGGAGGGACGAGCGAGGGGGACTGGCATGAAGCCCTGAACTTCGCGGGGGTCCTCCGGGTACCCTGCGTCTTCTGCGTGGAGAACAACCGCTACGCCATCTCCGTGCCCGTGCGCAAGCAGATGGCCGTGGACAGCGTGGCGGCGCGGGCCGCGGGCTACGGCATGCCCGGGGTCCGCGTGGACGGGTGCGAGGTGCTGGAGGCCTACCGGGTGATGAAGGAGGCCTGCGACCGTGCCCGGAGGGGCGAGGGTCCGACCCTGGTGGAGTTCCGGGTGGAGCGTCTCACCCCCCACAGCAGCGAGGACCAGCAGGAACGGTACCGTCCCCCGGAAGACCTGGAAGCCAGCCGCCAGCGCGATCCCCTGGTGCGGTTCGGCCGTTACCTCCGATCCGTAGGGCTGCTGGACGATGCCCGGGATCGGGCCCTGTGGGAGAAGGCCAGGCGGGAGGTGGATGAGGCCACGGAGGCTGCGGAGCGGGCTCCGGACCCCGATCCGGCCACGCTCCTGCGGCACGTGTACCAGGACCCCGGACCGGACCGCTCCACGGACCCCGTGTACTGGATTCCCCGGGAGTGACCGGATGCCGGAGCTGCGGTACCTGGACGCCCTGAACCGGGCACACCACGAGGAGATGGCCCGGGACGAGCGGGTCGTGGTGCTGGGGGAGGACGTGGGCGCCAAGGGCGGGGTTTTCGGAGTCACCGCGGGACTGCTGGACCGGTTCGGGGAAGAGCGGGTGATCGACACGCCGCTGGCGGAATCCGCCATCGTGGGGTGCGCCATCGGCATGGCCGTAAACGGCTTGCGGCCCATCGCGGAGATCCAGTTCGCGGACTTCCTCCACCCAGCCTTCGACCAGATCGTGAGCGAGGCAGCCCGGATGCGCTACCGATCCAACGGGGCCTTCGGCTGCCCCCTGGTCATCCGGGTCCCCTACGGCGGAGCACACGGAACGGCCCTCTACCACTCCCAGTGCGTGGAGGCCTTCTACGCCCACGTGCCTGGCCTCAAAGTGGTGGTCCCGTCTACCCCGTACGACGCGAAAGGGATGCTGAAAGCCGCGGTGCGGGATCCGGACCCGGTGCTCTTCCTGGAGCACAAGCGGTTGTATCGCACCGTCCGGGGCGAGGTGCCGGAGGAGGACTACGAGGTGCCCATCGGACCTGCGGTGGTGCGACGGCCCGGAAGGCACCTCTCCGTGTTCACTTACGGCTGGATGCTGCACGAGACTTTGCGGGCCGCGGAGATGGTGCGGCCGGAGGGGATCGAGGTGGAGGTGGTGGAGCTCCGCACCCTCCGGCCTCTCGACAAGGTCACTGTCCTCCGATCCGTGGCGAAGACCAACAAGGCCCTGGTGGTCTACGAGGACAACCGGTTCTGCGGGTACGGGGCGGAGATCGCGGCCCTGATCGCGGAGGAGGCCTTCGAGGATCTGGACGGCCCCGTGATGCGGTTGGGCGGGCCGGACGTGCCCGCGGTCCCCTTCGCGAGGTCCCTGGAGGAGGCTTGGATGCCCGACGCGGACCGGATCGCCCAGGCCATCCGCCGCCTCGCCCGGTACTGAGGTGGAAGATGCCCGTGGAGGTGAAGCTGCCGCAACTCGGGGAGACGGTGTACGAGGCCACGGTGGGGCGGTGGCTCAAGCGGCCCGGGGATCGGGTGGAGCGGTTCGAGCCCCTGGTGGAGCTCGTCACGGAGAAGGTGAACGTGGAGATGCCGGCCCCCTTCGGAGGCCGGCTGGTGGAGATCCTGGTCCCGGAGGGGCAGACGATCCCTGCAGGAACTCCGATTGCCTTGATGGAGGCGGCAGAACCGGTGACGGAACCGGCTCCGGCGGAGGGGAGGAGCGCGGAGGAGCGCAGCCTGCGGCTCTCTCCCCTCGTGGCCCGGCTTGCCCGGGAGCATGGGATCTCCCTAGAGGAGCTGGAGCGAGTCCCGGGGACTGGGGCCGGCGGCCGCATCACGAAGCACGACCTCCTCCGCCACCTGGAGGAGCGCAGGACCCCTACGCCCCTAGAGACGGCCCCTGGGAAGGGGGAACGGGAGGATCGTCTGGTGCCCCTCGATCCCGTCCGCCGCACCATCGCGGAGCGGCTGAGCCGGTCCGTGCGGGAGATCCCGCACGCTTACGCCCTGGTGGAGGCGGACGTCACGGACCTCGTGCGATACTACGAGCGGAGTCGAGAGGAGTTCGAGCGCCGGTACGGGGTCCGGCTGACCTACACCGCCTTCTTCTTGCGGGCCGCGGTGGAGGGGCTGCGGGCCTACCCCGTGGTGAACGCCCAGTGGACAGAGGAGGGAATCCTGCTGCGGGGAAGGGTCCACATCGGGGTGGCGGTGTCCACGGAGGGGGGCCTCCGGGTCCCCGTCATCCGGGACGCGGACGAGAAGAGCCTTGTGGGCATCGTCCGGGATCTGGACCGGCTCGTGCGCAGGGCCCGGGAGGGTCAGCTCAGCCTGGAGGAGGTGCAGGGCGGGACCTTCACCCTCACCAACCCGGGGGTGTTCGGCTCCATCTGGTCCATGCCCATCATCCACCATCCGCAGGCGGCCATCCTCGTCACGGACGCCATCACGAAGCGGCCCGTGGTCCGAGGAGAGGGAATTGCCATCCGATCCATCATGCACCTGGGGCTGGCTTTCGATCACCGGATCTTCGACGGAGAGGTGGCGGTGCGGTTCCTGAACCGGGTGAAGGAATGCCTCGAGGCGGTGGAACCCGTCACCCGCTAGAGGCGAAGGGAGGACCAGGATGGCGCTCCAGACGACAAAACCCGCTCCGCTTCCGCGACCGCCCTGGCTGAAGGCCCGGCTTCCCAGCGGGCCCAACTACCAGGAGCTCGTGGGGATCATGCGGAATCTGCGGCTGCACACGGTGTGCGAGGAGGCCCGGTGTCCCAACATCGGGGACTGCTGGGAGCGACGCACCGCGACCTTCCTCATCCTGGGTAACGTGTGCACCCGGAACTGCGCGTACTGTGCCATCGCCCACGGGCTGCCCAGCGAGGTGGATCTCCTGGAGCCCGAGCGGGTGGCCCGGGCGATCCAGGCCATGGGCCTGCGGCATGCGGTGATCACCTCCGTGGACCGAGACGACCTGCGGGACGGGGGGGCGGGCATCTTCGCGGCCACCATCCGCAAGATCCGGGCATACCTCCCCACCTGCAGCGTGGAGGTCCTCATCCCGGACTTCAAGGGCGACCCGGCCGCTTTGCGCACCGTCCTGGACGCCGGCCCGGACATCCTCAACCACAACATCGAGACCGTGCGCCGGATCTTCCGACAGGTGCGCACGGGCGGCAACTACGACCGGTCCCTGGAGCTGTTGCGGCGGGTGAAGGCCTGGGGATATCCGTGCCTCACCAAGAGCGGGCTCATGGTGGGGTTGGGGGAGACCTTCGAGGAGGTCCTGGAGACCATGCGGGACCTGCGGGCGGTGGGATGCGACATCCTCACCGTGGGCCAGTACCTCAGCCCCGGGGAGGGCTACTGGCCCGTGCACCGGTACGTCCCCCCGGAGGAGTTCGCGGAGCTCCGACGCATCGGACTCGAGATGGGATTCCGGCACGTGGAGTCCGGCCCCCTCGTGCGCAGCAGCTACCACGCGGACGAGCAGGTGGACCGGGCCGTCGCCTCCACGCGATGAGACCTCTTCCGCTCCGCCCCCGGCGGGCCGCGCCCCCGCTCCTGGTGGCAGGAGCCTCCCTCCCGGCCTATCGGGTCTGGGAAGGAGAGCCCGTGGTTCTCCATTCGGAGCCCGAGCCCTTCCCGGACCTTCCCCTCAGCGGCCCGGGGCCTTCGCGGTCTCCTTCTCCTTCTTCTCCATGATGGCGCTGGAGTGCCCCGGGAAGGCCTTGGCGCCCGGATGGAGGTAGGTGTACGCGTTGTTCACCGCGGTGGCCGCCTCCCCGTAGCCCGTGGCGATGAGCTTCAGCTTCCCCGGGTAGTAGGTGACGTCTCCTGCCGCATAGATGCCAGGGCGGTTGGTCTCCATCTTCGTGTTCACCACGATGCTGTCCTCGTGGAGCTCCAGCCCCCATTCCCGGATGGGACCGAGGTCGCTTACGAGTCCCAGAAAGGCCAGCACCGCGTCCACTTCCAGGATCTCCTCCTCCCCCGTGCGGTTGTTGAAGATCACCGCGGCTTCTACCCGGTCCCGGCCCTGGAGGGCCTTGAGCTCGTGGAAGAGCTTCACCCGCGCGGTGCTCGCGAAGAGCCTGCGCACAGAGTCCTCGTGGGCCCGGAACTGGTCCCGCCGGTGGATGAGGGTGAGTTCCTTGGCGAGCGGCAGGAGGTTGAGGGCCCAGTCGAGGGCGCTGTCGCCTCCGCCCACCACCAGGACACGCTTGTCGCGGTAGTCCTCCCGGTTTCGCACCGCGAACTCCAGTCCCCGCCCCTCCCACCGATCAAGCTCCGGGCGGTTGTACTTCTTAGGGGTGAAGGCCCCGATTCCGGCCGCGATCAGGACCACCCGGGTGAAGTGCTCGCGCCCCGTGTGGGTGGTGAGCTTGTAGGTGCCGTCCGGGAGCTGGTCCAGCCGTTCCACCCGCTCGTTGAGCACGACGGTCGGGTTGTACTGCATCATCTGCTCGATCTGGTTGCGGATGAGGTCCTTTCCGAGGATCCTGGGAAAGCCCGCCACGTCGTAGATGTACTTGTCGGGATACAGAGCGGTCACCTGCCCCCCAAGGTCGGACTGGCTGTCAATGATCTTGGTGCGCAGAGCCCGGAAGCCCGCGTAATAAGCCGCAAACAGACCTGTGGGGCCCGCCCCGATGATGGTGATGTCATAGACGTCCATAGCGCCTCCGCTCCGCTGTTGGGTGTTCGTCCAGGGTCATTGTACCGGCCCGGGGGAGGTTTGACACGCCCCGGTTCCTCAGGTACTCTGCTAGGGGGAGATGCCATGCGTATCGCTTCCTTCCTCCACCGGCCGCGTGAGTGCATCTGTCCGCGGCGGGGGTAGCCCGCGGAGGGGCTTTCCCCCGCATTCCCGGGAGTTCAACACATCGGAATCCGAGGAGGGCATGACCGTGGTCCAGACGCAAGCGCTCCTCACGGAGGAGCAGATGCAACGGTACTCCCGGCAGATCGTGCTGCCGGAGGTGGGAGTCGCCGGACAACGGCGGCTGCTCGAGAGCAGCGTCCTCATTGTGGGCGCGGGCGGACTCGGATCCCCCGCGGCCCTGTACCTGGCCGCGGCGGGAGTGGGGACCATCGGGATCGTGGACGGTGATCGGGTGGACCTCACCAACCTGCAGCGCCAGATCCTGCACTTCACCCACGATGTGGGCCGACCCAAGACCCAGTCCGCCCGCCGGACCTTGGAAGACATCAATCCGGACGTGCAGGTGGTGACCTACCAGACGGTGCTCACCAGCGAGAACGCCCTGGAGATCCTGAGGCCCTACGATGTGGTCGTGAACAGCTCGGACAACTTCCCCACCCGGTACCTCGTGAACGATGCCTGCGTGATGTTGGGCAAGCCTCTGGTAGACGCCAGCATCCTCCGGTGGGAGGGACAGGCCACCACCTACCTCCCCGGGCGAGGATGCTACCGGTGCCTGTTCCCCTCGCCCCCACCGCCCGGGGCGGTCCCCTCCTGCGCGGAGGGAGGGATCATCGGGGCCGTGGCGGGATTCCTGGGGAGCTATCAGGCCCTGGAGGCCATCAAGATCCTCCTGGGAGTGGGGGCGACCCTGGTCAACCGGCTCATGTTGGTGGACGTCCTCGAGGGGGACATCCGGTACGTCCGGTGGCAGCGGAACCCCCGGTGCCCGGTGTGCGGGGACGAGCCGACCATCCGGGCACTCATTGACTACGAGGAGTTCTGCGGGGTACCGTTGCCGGGCCGGGAGCTCCACCCGACGGAGCGCAAGCCGGAGGTGACCGTGGCGCAGGCCTCGGAGTTGCTGGGGCGGGCCCAGTTCGTGGACGTGCGGGAGGCGTGGGAGGTCGCCCAGGCCCACATCCCGGGGATGTACTGGATCCCCATGGGGGAGGTGGAGGCCCGGTACGGGGAGATCGCCCGGGATCGTCCCGTGGTGGTTTACTGCGCGAGTGGCCAGCGCAGCGGGAAGGTCACGGAGTGGCTTCGGGCCAGGGGATACGACAACGTGTACAACCTAGCGGGGGGGATCCTGGCCTGGCAGAACGCGCAGCAGCCCGTGGCCACGGGCCTCCCGGAACAGGTGGAGGCGGGACGGACCCGTTAGGCGTTTGACATGGAGTCAGTCGCCGTCTACAATCGGCTTGACGTCGGGAGGAGGGGGGACTGTGATCACCATCGCGCCGAGTGCGGCGGGCAAGCTCCGGGAGCTGATGGAGCAGACCGGTGCAGCGGAAGCATACCTGCGCCTGTTCGTGACCCAGGGTGGGTGCGAGGGATTCTCGTACGGGATGGCCTTCGACACCGAGCTCCGGGAGGACGACACCGTCTTTGAGCAGCACGGCATCCGGGTCGTGGTGGATCCCCTGACCCTGCGGCTCATGCGGGGCGCATGCATCGAGTACCGGCATACCCCGATGGGAGAGGGGTTCGCGGTCCATAACCCGCGGGCGGTGGCCACCTGCGGGTGCGGCCACTCCTTCAAGGTGGCGGAGGAGGAGGGGCGGGTGGAGAGCTGCAGCGAGGCAGAGCCCGTCTGAGGGGGAGAGGGATGGGCGAGGCAATGGGCAACCAGGAACGGGATCTGTACGAGCGGGTGGAGCGGGTCCTGGAATCCATCCGGCCCTACATCCAAGCGGACGGCGGGGACATCGAGCTCGTGGACGTGCAGGACGGGATTGTGCAGATCCGCCTGGCCGGCGCCTGTGTGGGGTGCATGTACTCCCTCATGACCCTCCAGGCGGGGGTAGAGCGCATGCTCCGGGAGGAGATCCCGGAGGTGAAGGCAGTCGAAGCGGTCCCCTTCTGACGGACCCCCCCAAAAGGATTTTGGAAAGCCCCCGGCGGGCACGGGGGCTTTTTTCGTCTACCATATAAAGTTGAAGGCCATACAGGCAGGTGATCCCCATGTCCTCTCAGGCGACCGTTTGGTCTCGGGTTTTGCGGAAGGTGGACGACTACCGATGGATGATCCCCCAGGACTACAAGCCGGGGATGCGGGTTCCTGGGCTTGTGTACGCGGACGAAGAGATGCTGCACCAGATCGGGCAAGAGCAGGCCCTGGAGCAGGTGGCCAACGTAGCCACCCTCCCGGGGATCGTGCGGTACTCCCTGGCCATGCCGGACATCCATTGGGGGTACGGCTTTCCCGTGGGTGGGGTGGCGGCCATGCGGGTGGAAGACGGCGTCATCTCGCCCGGCGGGGTGGGCTACGACATCAACTGCGGCGTGCGGCTGCTGCGCACGAACCTCACGGAGGAGGAGGTCCGGCCGAAGCTGCGGGAGCTGGTGGACGAGCTCTTTCGAAACGTGCCCTCCGGGGTGGGGAGCACGGGGAAGGTGCGGGTCTCCATGCGGGAGATCGACGAGGTGCTGGCGCACGGCGCCCGATGGGCGGTGCGCCGGGGGTTCGGCCGGGAGGAGGACCTGGAGACCATTGAGGCGGGCGGAAAGCTCCCGGACGCGGACCCGGAGAAGGTGAGCCCGCGGGCCAAGGAGCGGGGAAAGGACCAGATCGGGACCCTGGGCTCCGGAAACCACTTCTTGGAGGTCCAAGTGGTGGAGGAGATCTACGACGTCCGGACCGCGAAGGTGATGGGGATCGAGCGGCCCGGACAGGTGGTGGTCTTCATCCACACGGGCTCCCGGGGCCTCGGATACGCGGTGTGCGAGGACTACCTGCGGGTGGCGGATCGGGCCATCCGCCACTACGGGATCTCGCTTCCGGACCGACAGCTCGCGTGCATGCCCTTCCGATCCCCGGAGGGCCAGGACTACTTCCGGGCCATGTGCTGTGCCGCCAACTTCGCGTTCGCGAACCGCCAGATGATCACCCACTGGGTGCGGGAGTCCTTCAGCAAGGTGCTGGCACGGCCGCTCTCGGAGATCGGGCTCGAGGTGGTCTACGACGTGGCCCACAATATCGCCAAACTGGAGACCTACCCCGTGGACGGCAAGGAGGAACGGCTGGTGGTCCACCGGAAGGGCGCCACCCGGGCGTTTCCCCCGGGTCACCCGGAGATCCCTTTCCGGTACCGGGAGATCGGGCAGCCCGTGCTGATCCCCGGGGACATGGGCCGGTACTCCTTCGTGGCCGTGGGGACGGATCGGGCCATGGAGGAGACCTTCGGGAGCACCTGCCACGGCGCGGGCCGGGTGCGCAGCCGCAAGGCAGCCCTCCGGGAGCTGCGGGGCGTGGACATCGCCCGGGCCCTGGAGGAGCGGGGAATCCTGGTACGCGCCCAGAACCGCAGCCTGCTCGCGGAGGAGGCGAGCGAGGCCTACAAGGACGTGGCGGACGTGGTGGAGGTCTGCCACCACGCGGGGATCTCCTCCAAGGTGGCGAAGATGCGGCCCATGGGGGTCGTGAAGGGATAGTGGAGTTCAAGCTCACGGAATCGCAGTGCACCCTGCGGCAGGCGGTGGAGCGCTTCGCGGCCCGGGAGATCCGTCCGCACGCAGGCCCATGGGACGAGGAGGCCCGGTTCCCTCAAGAGCAGGTCCCCCGCCTGGCCTCCCTGGGGCTGTGGGGGATGACGGTGCCCGAGCGGTACGGGGGGAGGGGACTGGCCGCGGCCCACATCGCCTGGTGCGGGAACGAAGCCCAGAAGGCCCGCTCCCTCGGAGGCTGCGGGGACATCCGGGACTGCTCCGTCGAGCGGGATGATCGGGACGTGAAGCTGTGTGAGATGGGGGAAGGGACGAGCGAGATCCAGCGCCTCATCATCGCGAAGGAGACCATCGGAGGATCCTCATGATCACCACCGTGGTGGGGAGCTACCCCAAGATTCCCGATCTGCCGGCACCCGGCCGGTGGCGGAGCGCGAAGGAGAAACGGGAACGGGGCGAGATCTCACCGGAGGAATTCCTCCAGGTGGAACGGGAGGTCACCCTGGAGGTGATCCAGGAGCAGGTGGAGGCGGGCATCGAGCTCATTACCGACGGGCAGATCCGGTGGGAGGACCCCCAGACCTACTTCGCCCAGGGACTCACGGGGTTCACCCTGGACGGCCTCCAGAGATGGTTCGACACGAACATGTACTACCGGATTCCCGTGGCGGAGGGCGAGGTACTGTGGACAGATCCCATCACCGTGGAGGATTACCGGTTCGCCAAGGCCCACAGTCCCAGGCCCGTAAAGCCCGTCATCACGGGACCCTATACCCTCGCCCGCTTGAGCCAGAACCAGTACTACGCCACCTTTGAGGACTTCGTCCTGAGCCTGGCCCTGGCCCTGAATCAGGAGCTGCGGGCGCTCGATGCCGAGAATCCGCTCCTCATCCAGGTAGACGAACCCGGCATTCTCCGACACAAGGCCGATTTCCCCCTCTTCCGGGAGGCCATGATCACGCTGACGGAGGGGGTGCGGGCACCCCTCGCCCTGTACACCTACTTCGGGGACGTGGTGGACATCTACCCAGAGATCCTGGACCTGCCCTTTGACGTGATCGGGCTCGATTTCGTGGCGGGGCCCCGGAACTGGGAAGCCCTCGAGAAGGCCCCGTTCGAGAAGTGGCTGGGGTTCGGGATCTTAGACGCACGGAATACGCGCCTGGAGAGCTTGGAGGAGCTGGTGAGAGCCCTGGATCGCGTTTCCCGGTACGTTCCCCTGGACCGGATCTACCTCAACCCCAGCGCGGGGCTGGAGTTCCTGCCTCGGAACGTGGTCCGGGCGAAGCTGCACCGGTTGGTGGAGGCCAAGCGGACGGTCCTGGGAGTGGGTGTATGATTCCTTCGTACCTCCCGACCACCACCGTGGGCTCGTTCCCCAAACCACCTGGTCTTCTGGCGGCCCGGCGGAAGTACCGCCGCGGTCAGCTGGACCGAGAAGTCCTCCGGGAACTCGAGCGACAGGCCACCCAGGAGTGGATCCGGCGACAGGAAGAACTGGGACTGGACCTCCTTGTGGACGGAGAGCAGTACCGGGCGGATCTGGTGACCTTTTTCGCGGAGGAGCTGGACGGGTTTCGGATGGCGGGGTTGGTGCGTGCGTTCGGGAACCGGTACTATCGGAAACCCGTGGTGATCGCTCCCGTGGGTCGGCGGCATCCCCTCCTGGTGGAGTGGTTCCGGTTCGCCCAGTCCCTAACCTCGAAGCCGGTGAAGGCGGTCCTCACAGGTCCCTACACCCTCGCGGAGTGGTCCTTCAACGAGTACTATCCGGCGCGGCGCGATCTGATCTCGGATCTTGCCCGGGTCCTGCGGGAGGAAGCCCAGGACCTGGTGCGGGCCGGGGCCCGGTACCTCCAGATCGACGAGCCCGCCATCCACAGCCGACCCGAGGAGGACTTCGAACTCGCCCGCGCGGCTTTGGCGCACATCACAGAGGACCTGGGCGTCTACACCATCGTGCACATCTGCTACGGGGACGTGGCAAGAATCTACCCCGACATGCTGCGTCTCGCGGTGGACCAGATCGCCCTGGCCCTCGCGAACACCCGATTCACGCTGCTGGAGGTGTTCCGGACGCATCCCTTCACCCGGGACGTCGGGCTCGGGGTGATCGACGTGACGCGCCACCGGGTGGAGACCGTGGAGGAGGTGGTGTCCGGCATCCAGCGCGCCCTGGAAGTCTTCCCGCCGCACCGGGTACACCTCTCGCCCGATTGCGGGCTTCGGACGTGCACGATGGAGGAAGCCGTGGCGAAGCTAGAGGCCATGGTGGAAGCGGCCCGCCTCGTGCGCGCCATGGTCCCGTGACGGCCTCCGGCCCGCTCCGGCGCCGTCGGAGACGGCGGGCCCTCCCCGCTCCCGCACCTGCCGCGCCGCCGGGGATTCCCCAGGGCGTGGCGTACACGGGCAGCCGGTACTTCCGGGTCTCCCCCCGACAGGTGTACGGGATGGTGGCCCGACTGGACCGCCTGCCGAGGTGGAGCGGGGTATGGATGCGGGCGGAGGTGGTGGAGCGCAAGCCCCAGGCGGTCGTGGTGCACCTGAGAGGCTATCTGGCGGGGATTCCCGTGGAGTCCGTCATCCGGGCCGCCCTGGCCCCGCACGTCCAGGTGGCCTGGCAGCAGGCGTACGGTACGTTCCTGGAGTATGCGGGAACCTTCCAACTGGAGTCCGTGGAGGAGGGCACCCTGCTCCGCTACGGAGTCGTGCTGGACCCGGGGATTGCGTTCCTCTCTCCGGAGGCGGTCCACCAGATCCTCGTGCAGGAGGTGGAGCGGACCCTGGACCGCATGAAGTGGAGTGCGGAGCGGGAGCTGGTGGCGGAGGAGGTCCGGCTGATGAAGGCGAGGCCTGCGCCGGAAACGACCGTCTCGGCGCCCGCAGCCGAGCCAGCCACGGCCACCACGGAGCCTCC
>Ga0197143_1001456_pt1 | contig 19902 bp, 18 predicted proteins | sample GBS70_MetaG_FD_148603 | JGI IMG/M metagenome (GOLD analysis project Ga0197143, IMG submission 148603) | Sediment microbial communities from Great Boiling Springs, Gerlach, Nevada, United States - GBS 70_MetaG | ecosystem: Environmental > Aquatic > Thermal springs > Hot (42-90C) > Sediment...
CATGCTGGCGGCCATCGCCACGGAAACGTCGCTCATCTGGATCCAGCGCCGCAACCTGCAGAACGCCGCCGACGCCGCCGCTCTTGCCGGCGCCCAGCAACTCCCCGAAAATCCCGCGGCGGCACTCACCGACGCCCAGGCGTGGGCAGCGAAGAACGTGCCCGGGCTCGCGTCGTTCCAAGCGCAGCTCTTCGACGGCAATCGCGCCATCCGTGTCACCGTGGGGAAGCCGGCCGCGACCGTTTTCGGGAGCTGGTTCGGCTACGGCGGATTCGCCATCAGCGCCCGGGCCGCAGCGCGCGTCGCGCAACCGCTGCTTCCGGGCACCGGCGTGGTGCCGCTCGCCGTTGCAGACACCGCTTTTTCCTGCGCTTCGGCCGGCACCTGTACGACCGTGACCCTCAAACAGTGGTCGGGCAACAACGACGACCCCCGGAGCTCGTACCAGCTCATCGATATCGATGGCCGGGGAATCGCGGGTTTGGGAGCCGGCTTGGTAGGCGGCTCACGGAACCCCATTACCGACCCGGTGGATCAGCAGACGGGGAATACCGGACGCTCACTCGCCGATGGGCTGGCGTACCGCATGCAGGCTGCGGGAGCGAACCAGTGCCTCACGTGGGAGCATGTGGCGCCCGGGGGCGTGCTCAACGAACGCTGTAACCCGCTGACGCAGGCCGCACGGGGGACGCGTGCGGACTACCCGGAAGCCCAGCCCACCGCCGTCATCGTCATTCCCGTCGTAGCAGCCTTCTGTCAGGGGGGCTGCGACCTCGACATCGTCGGAGCGGGGTTCGAACCGCGCCTTTTCGCCTTCTTCTGGATCGATTGGTCCCAGACGCAGCCCCGCTGTCGAGCGCCCGGCAGCGGAGGAGGTGGCGGGGGCCGGCCGCCGGGACAGTGCGAGATCGTCGGGCGCTTCATCCTCGAGCACCGGGCTCCCATCTCGACGTACGTCCAGGACGGCCTCGGCGACTTCGACGACGACGCCCTTCTGAAGGTCATCCAGCTCATCGAATGACCGCGCCACTCCGCGCGTCCGGAGGAAAGGACATGGCACAAGCACGAACATTCTCTCTGCGAGGAAGCAGCCGCACGGGGCTCCTGCTCGCCGCCGTCCTGGCGGCAGCGACCGGGGTCCTCGTTTACCTCGCGCTTCAATCGAACGCGGGGGGTGAGTCCCGGGAGACCGCCGGCGGGGCGAGCACGCGCACGGTCGTCGTGGCGGCACGTGACATCCCCGCCGGCACCGTCATCTCGCCCGGCATGCTGCGCCTCGCTCCCGTCGACGCCGAGGACACCCTGGCGGGCGCTCTCACATCGCTCGACGCGGCGATCGGCCAAGTGGCGCGCATTCCGATCTACTCGGGAGAGCAGGTCATCGCAGGCAAGCTCACGGCCGCTCCGCTGGGCGAAGGCCTCGCCTACGTCGTACCCCCGGGCATGCGGGCGATGGCGGTCGAGGTGAACAAAGTCGTCGCCGCCGGTGGGAACGTGCGACCCGGCGAGCGTGTGGACGTCTTCGCCGTCATCGAAACGACCCGTGAAGACGCGACGGGCGCGCGCCAGAGCGTCCAGCAAAGCCTTCTCCTCGCTCAGAACGTCGAAGTCCTCGCCGTCGAACAGCGGATCATCGAACGGGCTCCGGGGGCGACCAGCAGCGACGGTACGCTCGCCGACCAACCCGAACCGGACCCCGCGGCGACCGTCGTAACCCTGGCGCTGCCTCCGGACGTCGCCCTCCGCGTCCTGCTCGCCGACGAGCGGGGAGCCATCCGTCTGGCCGTACGCCCGGCAGGAGAGGACGCGACCGTGCCTGCCCTCGCGGTCGCCCAGGATGAGCTCGTCCCACTGACGGGGGGAGGAAGGTGAGGAGATGCCCCGTAATCCGCTCGTGATGATCGTCGACGAGAACGTGCCCTTCCGGCAGGAGCTGCAGGCGATGCTGGCGCCGGCGAAGCTCGCCGTGGTCGCCGACTGCGGCTACGGGGTCGAGGCAGCGAGCCTCGCGGAAGAGACCCGCCCGGATATCGTCCTGGTGGCCATCGCCGAGCCGCACCTTCGCGCCCTCCAGACGATCGAGGCGATCCGCGTCATCGCACCGGAGACGCCCATCGTGGCCTACGCCGCGAATCCGGACTTTCGCATCGTCCGGCAGGCGATGCACGCGGGCGTCCGCGACCTCCTTCCCATGCCCCTGAAGCGGGACGAGCTGCTCGGCTCGCTCCAACGGGTATTGGCTGCGCCGATACCGAGCGAGGGGGGATTGGACCAGGACGAGCCCGCCCGGCCTGCCTCCGCCGGCGTCGTCCTCACCGTGTTCGGCGCCAAGGGTGGCATCGGCAAGACGACCATCGCCACGAACATCGCTGTCGCGATCGCCAAACGGGCGCAGAACTCCGTCCTGGTCATCGACCTCGACACCCGCTTCGGCGACGTCGCGATCATGTACGACCTCGAACCGCAGGTCACCGTCGCCCAACTCGCTTCCCAGGTCCGGACGCTCGAACGCGCCACCTTCCGGGCCGCGCTTCAGCGCCACGCCTCCGGCGTCTGGGTCCTGCCATCGCCGAAGCATCCGAGCGACTGGCGGACGGTCGACCCGGACGACATTCGCGACCTCGTGCGCTTCGCCGCCCGCCTGTTCGATTACGTCATCCTCGATACGCCTGGCGCCTTCAACGACATCGTCGGCAGTGCCCTCGAGGTGGCGACGCAGGTTCTACTCGTCACGAGCGTCGATATGGCGAGCATCAAGGACACGGCCTTCGTGCTCGACCTCCTCGAAAGCGAGGGGTTCCCGAAGGAGCGCGTCTATCTGACCGTGAACCACGCCAACGGCGCGAACGCCATCCGCGCCGCCGACGTCGCACGCGTGCTCCGCACTCCGGTCTTCTGGGAGATCCCCCACGACGATGAGGTGGTGACGGCGTCGCAGCTCGGCAGGCCGGTCGTCTTGGTGAAGCCGAGGTCCAAGGTGTCCCGGAGCTTGGCCGAGCTCGCGGCGAAGATCAGCGGGGCTTCCGCACCCGAACCCAGGCGGCGCGGACTGTTCCGCCGTCTCGCGCCGGTCTCCGCCGGATAGGAGGACTGCGCCATGCGTGACTTGGGACGAAGCGACGGCCTCGCGACCTTCCGGTTCTCGACCTCGCACCGCGAGGGGGGGTTGGCAGCACGCCTGGCGGGGAGCGACGGCCAGGTCCTGGCGCCGCCGCGGGGTCCCGATGAGCTCGACCTCGTCGCCGAGCTCCATGAGGCGCTCATCGAGTCGCTGGACACGAATGCGCTCAACGCCTCCTCGCCGAAGGCCGCGCGCGAACTGGTCGCCGACGCGGCCGAGCAGCTCGTCGGCCAGCGGGAGCTGTCCGTCTACGGGGAGGCGCGCCAGCGACTGGTACGGGCCGTCGTCGACGAAGTCCTCGGGCTCGGCCCCATCCAGCCACTCGTCGATGACGACTCGGTCAGCGAGATCATGGTCAACGGGCCGAACCACGTCTGCGTGGAGCGGAACGGGGTCATTTCCCTCACGGATGTCCGCTTCCGCGATGACGAGCACATTCGGCGGCTCGCCGAGCGCATCCTTTCGGCGATCGGGCGACGGGTCGACGAGGCGGCGCCGATGGTCGACGCGCGGCTGCCTGACGGCTCCCGGGTGAACATCACCATGCCGCCGGCGACGCCGGAGCACCCAACCATCACCATCCGCAAGTTTCGCCGTGACCGGTACACCATCGAAGACCTTATCCGTGTCGGAACCCTCGATGAGCGTCTTGCAGAGTTCCTCGGGACGTGCGTGACCTACCGCCGGAACGTCCTCGTTTCGGGCGGCGCCGGGTCGGGGAAGACGACGCTGTTGAACGCGCTGTCCGCCTTCATCCCAAGGTCGGAGCGGATCATCACCATCGAAGACCCGGTCGAGCTCGCCTTGCAGCAGCGGCACGTCGTCCGGATGGAGGCGAGGCCGCCCGACATGCAGGGACAACACGCTATCACCCAGCGCGACCTCCTGCGCAACGCGCTGCGCATGCGCCCGGACCGCATCATCATCGGCGAGATCCGCGGTCCGGAAGCCTTCGAGATGCTCCAGGCGATGAACACCGGCCACGAGGGTTCGCTGAGCACCGTCCACGCCAACAGCACGCGTGATGCCCTCGCCCGCGTCGAAAACATGGTGCTGATGTCCGGCGTCGATCTACCGGTCCATGCCATCCGCGAGCAGATCGCGTCGGCGCTCGATGTGGTGGTTCAGCTCCAGCGCTTCGCGGACGGGAGCCGGCGCATCGTCCGCGTGAGCGAAGTGACGGGCATGGAGGGGCTCACGGTCACGCTGCAGGACCTCTTCGTCTTCCGCAGCACGGGCCTGGACGACGAAGGGCGGGTCACGGGCCGGTTCGAGCCAACCGGCATTCGCCCGACCTTCAGCGAAGCCATCGAGCTGCAGGGCGGGGTGCTGGCGCCCTCGCTCTTCCTGTCGGAGGGGTGGCGATGACAGCGCTGGCAGCGGCGATCCTCGCCGGCATGACGGTGTTCGTGCTCGCCGGCGCGCTCACGGGGCAGTTCGGTCGCTCCTACCGCCGGGCGCTCGACCGGGCCGCCGCCGTCGCAGCCCGCGGGTCTGCCTCGGGAAGGGCCAGGCGGACGCACCTCCTGCGCCGCGACAGCTTTGCCCGGAGCGCTTCGGTCGCCTCCGTGCTGCGGCGGTGGGAATGGGCGAAGACGCGCGCCGTGTTGCTCGACCGGGCGAACGTGCCGCTCAAAGTGAGCGAGTGGGTGCTCCTCCTGGCAGGCACCTTCGCTCTGTTGGCCGTGGCCGGCACAGCGGTAAGCGGCCTCCCTCCCGCTGGGGTTCTCTTCGGGATCGCCGGTGTTCTCGGGTGGGAGCTCTGGCTTCGAGCACGGGCGCGAGCTCGCCTGAACAAGTTCGAGCAACAGCTCCCGTGGGCGCTGGACGTGATGGCGACGTCGCTTCGGTCCGGGTTCGGCGTCATGGAGTCCGTCGCGACCGTCGCCCGCGAGGCCGAGCCTCCGCTGGCACAGGAATTCCGTCGCCTCCTGGAGTTCTCACGCATGGGCGGGCCCTTCGAGGAGGGCCTCGAAGCGATGACCGACCGCATCGGGAGCGCCGACCTGCGCATCGTCGCCCGCGCTCTGGCGGTCCACCGGAAGGTCGGCGGCAACCTCGCCGCCATTCTCGAGTCGGTGGCCCGGACGATGCGTGAACGGGAGGAGCTTCGCGGGCACGTGCGGGCCCTGACGGCACAACAGCGGCTCGGCGGCTTGGTCGTCGCGCTCCTGCCGCTCTGGATCGTCGGGTTCTTCCTCGTCGCCGACCCTGACTTCATCTCTCCGTTGTGGAAGGAGCCGGTGGGGCGCCTCCTGCTCGCCTTCGCCGCAGGCATGGAGCTCGCTGCGTTCATCGTGATGCGGCGCATCCTGGCCATCGAGGTATAAGCCATGGAACTCGCCGCCGCCCTCCTTGCTGCCGCAGCCGCCTTCGTGCTGGTGTACGCCCTCGCGACCCCCAACCGTCAGGCAGTGGAGCTGCTGCAGCGGCTGAACAGGCACGAACGCAGCCTCGACCCGGAGCGGGCCGCGATGCTCGCACAGCCGTTTACCGTGCGAGCGGTGGGGCCCCTCGCCCGGCGCGTGCGCCGAACGGCCGCCGCTGTCCTGCCGACCTCCCTGCTCGACTCGGCGGAACGGAAGCTCATCCTGGCCGGAGAGCCCATCACGTTGCACGTCTTCGTGTTGTTCCAGGCGGCCGCCGGGGCCGCCAGCCTTTTCGCGGCGATCGCCATCCTCGCCCGAGATCTGCCCGCCGGGGCGACCGTTGCTGGTCTGGCGGGCTGCGCTCTGGGTGCCGCCGCACCAGCCCTCTGGTTGCGGTGGCGCATCCGGCAGCGCCAGGCCCGAATCCTCAAGGAGCTGCCCGACGCCGTCGACCTCATCGTGACCTTGGTCGAAGCGGGGATGGCCATCGATGGTGCCCTGGCCGAGGTCGCGTCCGAAACCCAAGGCCCGCTCGGCGAGGAGCTCGGGATCGCGGTGCGGGAAACCACGCTCGGGCGAAGCCGCAGGGACGCCTTGCTCGGCGTCATCGAACGCACGCAGGTACCAGAGCTGAGGGCATTCATCCATTCGCTGATCCAAGCCGAGCAGACGGGGGTCCCCGTCGGACAGGTGCTGCGGAGCCAAGCGGCCCACGTACGGCTCCAGCGGCGTCAACGGGCCGAGGCGCAGGCGCAGCGGGCACCGGTGAAGATGGTCATCGTCCTGGTCACGCTCGTACTGCCGGCAATGCTGCTGCTGGTGGTAGGGCCGGCGTTGCTCCGCATGGCCGACCGGCTGTAGGCGAGCGAGCGGCCGACGGACACGCACTACGGAACGAGCCGTTTTGCCCGGAGGCGCCGGATGAGCGACCTGAACATGTCCTCCGTGTCCATGCAGGCGTGGAATCCGGCCTGACGCAAGGCGATGGTGCTGTTGAGGAGCGGCTGCGGGCTCTCCCGCATCGCCAGGAGCATGTCGGTGTAGACGATGGAGTTCCAACCGCAGAATGCCACCGGGTCCCGCGGGGCCACCAACCCGTACCGTTCGACGGCACGTGCCCAGTCGCGCCTCCGACGGGGTAGTTCTTCCGCGAGCGACTGCGGCCGGTGTTCGCCCGGGGCGAGCCGGAACTCGTCGGCGATGGCCGGCCACACCCATCGCCACTGGAAGACGTCGCCGTTCGTGATGTTGAACGTCCGGTCGCGAGCGGCAGGGGACTCCGCCGCCCAGACCAGGGCCCGAGCGAGGAGGTCAGCATCCACCGCCTCTTGGATCGCCAGCCCCGAGCCACGCCCGGGGAAGTGCAGGGGCTCGCCTGCCTCCTGTTGGACCACAGCCCACACGGCGATGGGCAGCATCGGATTCATGTTCACCCCGGCTGCATCGCCGTAGATCACCGTCGGCCGGAAGATGGTGAGCCCCCACTTCCCGTCCCGCTGCTTTCCCCGCAGGTAATCCTCTTGGAGCCAGTAGAAGTTCGGATGTTCGACACGCGGCTCGCGTTCACGCAGCGGAATGCGGATGGTCGTTCGGTCCACCGCCGGGTGGTGCACGCCGTACGCCTTGGTGCCCTGGAGGAGCAAAACGTGTTCCAGCGGCGCGCTCTCGGCGAGCGGCTCGAAGAGATTCCGCAGCATCCGCGCGTTCCGCTCCATGAGGGCCGGGTCGGTCCACCCGGGGAAGAGCCCCGGCTGCTCCTCGAGCGCGGCGAACACGAGGTGGGTCACGTCGGAGAAGCGAGGTCGCATCGCCCGGCAGGCAGCCTCGTCCAGGAGGTCGAGCGCCAGATGCTCGACTCCTTGGAGGGGTGGAGGCCGCCGGGAAACTCCGAGGACTCTCCAGCCGGCAGCAGCGAAGGCTCGGGCCGCCGCCGAGCCCACGAGCCCCGAGGCCCCCGCGATGAGGAGTGTTTTCGCCGACATCCGTTCCCACTGGCGGCGAATAGGCGCGCCGCCAGCGGCATCGTACTGCCGACCGGCTCCACCCCGCGAGCGGCGGGTAGGAGCCGGCCGCGCCGCCGCCGTGACTCAGCCAATGCAGCACGTCATCACGGAGATGTCCCGTGTGAACGCGTGCGCGGCCAGCTTGACAGCCTCGGAGTAGGTAGGGAAGACGTGCACCGCGTCGATGATGTCGTGCACCGTGAGGCGGAAGCGGACCGCGAGCGCTACCTCGTGAATGATCTCCGCCGCGTTCGTACCGCAGGCGTAGCCGCCGCGGATGCGTCCCCCGCGGTCGACCGTGAGCTTGATGGCGCCGACCGTGTCCTTCGCCGCGATCGCTCGCGGAAGCTGCGAGAAGAACACCGTGCGGCAGTTGCAGTAACGGGTGCGCGCCATCGACTCGGCCTCGGTGAGGCCGACGCCCGCCAATTGGGGCGAGGTGAACACCGCCCAGGGCACCGTGTCGTAGTCGATGGCGTCCCGACGCCCCTCGAGGGCGTTCGAGGCAGCGAGGGCGCCCTCCTTCGCGGCCACGGTCTCGAGCGGCATCCTGCCGACCACGTCGCCGGCAGCCCACAGTCGGTGGCCCGCCTCGTACCACGCCGCCGCCTTGACGAAGCCACGTTCGTCGAGCTGTCCCCCGGCGGCCTCGACGCCGAGCCCTTCGGTGTTCGGGCGAATGCCCGTTGCGACCAGGATCGCCTCGGCCTCCACCCACAGGTCGTCGGCGCAGCGAATCCGGTGCGGAGGTCCCGGTCGGACGGACTCGATGCGGACGCCGGTAACGATGCGAATCCCCTCGGCCTGCAGCGCCTCGCGGAGGACCGCCGCGATCTCCGGCTCGGCGCGGGGCACCACTTCGGGCGCGGCTTCGATGACGGTCACCTCGGAGCCGAAGCGGGCGAAGATCTGGGCGAATTCGAGGCCGAGCGGGCCTCCACCGATGACCGCCAGGCGCCGCGGCGCCTCCTCGAGTTCGAGCGCTTCGACGTTGGTAAGGAACCCTGCCTCGCGGAGCCCCGGGATCGGGGGAATGGCGGCCCGCGCCCCGGTGGCGATGAGGATGTGCCGCCCCTCGACCTCGTCGTCGCCTACCCTGATGCGCCCGGGCCCGACGATGGTCGCCCTCCCAGGCCGGAACTCCACGTGTTCGAGCGCACCCAAGACATCGAGGTAGTTCCGCTGCCGGAGGGTGGCGACCAGTTCGTCCTTCTCCCGCTTCGCCGCCGAGAAGGAAGGCAGGGGAGTCTCCGCCGTCGGCACCGAGCTGAAGTGGCTGCTGCGCCGGCTGTGCAGTGCGTCCGCGATGGCGAGGAGGTGCTTCGAGGGCACGCAACCGACGTTGACGCACGTCCCCCCGATGGGCAGCCCCGCGTTGACCATGAGCGTCTTCGCGCCGAGGTCGTTGGCGCGGGTTGCGGCGGCGAACCCCGCGGCCCCTCCGCCGATGATGACGAGGTCGTACATGCTGCGCTCTCCTGCTTCTTCGTGCTCGGGCCAGGCGCCCCCCCTCTACGGCGACGCCCAGCCCCCCTCCACCGCCCGCAAGCATGGACAGGGCGCCGACGCCCGAAGCCGCGTTTCGCCCGGCGGAAGCTCCCGGATGTCCGCCTCGAGGAGGGAGAGCTGCTCGTCCATCCGTTCGAGCTCGCGGCGACGGATGGCGAGCTGCGCCCGAGCCTCGTGGAGGCGGCCGAGCAGCTCCTCTCGGAGCGCCCCGCAACTCGCATCGTGGACGAGATGCGCGAGCTGGCGGATCGCATCGAGGGGGAGGCCGAGGTCCCGCAGCCGGCGGACGAACCGCAACACCTCGACGTGCTCCTGGCTGTAGACCCGGTATCCCGACGGAGCGCGAGGCGCCCGCGGCAACACCCCGACCCGTTCGTAGTACCGAATGGTGTCGGCAGAGAGGCCGCACGCCCGCGCCGCTTCCTGCACCCGAAAGCTTCTCACGCCCCCCAAGGTAGACCTTGGAGCGACTCCAAGGTCAAGCCGTGCTCCGCGCCTGACACGAGGGGAAGCCGAGGGTATCATGGGCGCGGCCGCTACCGTGGCGGCTTCCGTCACTCCCAACTTCTCGAGGTCGCCCGATGTCGTTCGCTGCCGTGCTTGCCCAGGCCCGCTCGGAAGGTCGTACCCTGCTCACCGAGGTCGAAGCGAAGAGCGCCCTCGCCGAGGCCGGCATCCCGGTCGTCGAAACCCGACTTGCCCGGTCGCGAGAGGAAGCGCAGCGCATCGCCGGCGAGCTTGGCTTCCCTGTCGTGCTCAAAATCGTGTCGCCCGACATCGCCCACAAGAGCGATGTCGGGGGCGTGAAGCTGAACCTCGCCGATGCGGAGGCCGTCGGCCGCGCCTGGGATGAGATCATGGCGGCCGTTCGAGCGGCCGAGCCGACGGCCCGCATTGAGGGCGTGTCGGTGCAGCGCATGGCGAAGCCGGGCATCGAGGTCATCGTGGGGATGACGACCGACCCGCAGTTCGGGCCGGTGATGATGTTCGGCCTGGGCGGGATCATGGTGGAGGTCTTGAAGGACGTCGCCTTCCGGCTGGTCCCACTCGAGGAGAAGGACGCCGCCGAAATGATCGACGAGATCCGCGCGCGTCCCATCCTCGACGGCGTCCGCGGCCAGCCGGGCGGCGATATCGCCGCCCTGCGGCAGCTCCTGCTCGCCGTATCCCGGTTCGTGGAATCGCATCCCGAGGTGCGAGAGCTTGACCTGAACCCCGTCTTCGTCTACCCCGACGGCGTCGTAGCCGTCGATGCCCGCATGGTCGTGGCGGAGTAACGGCCGTGGCCGTACCCGGACACCGCCTCGACCGGATGTTCAACCCCCGGACCGTGGTCGTCATCGGCGACAAGGGGCCGGGGTACATGTGGCTCCACAACAACCTGCCGTTCAAGGAGCGGGGCGGAAACCTGTATTCGGTCCAGATCGACCCGGCGCAAATTCCCGGTATCGAGGCGCTGGGCGTCCAGAACTTCACCTCCCTGAAAGAGGTGCCCGAGCCGATCGACTACGCGGTCGTGGCGGTTCCCCGGCAGGTCGCGCCCCGGGTGCTCCAGGACCTCATCGACGTCGGAGCGGGGGGCGCCGCCTTCTTCACGTCGGGCTTTGCCGAAACGGGCGAAGAGCTCGGCATCAGGCTGCAGCGACAGCTTCAGGAGATGGCCCGGGCAGCGAATTTCAACCTCGTTGGCCCGAACTGCATGGGCCTCTACCTGCCGAAGGTCGGCGTCCGCTTCGCGGTGGATGCGCCAGTGGCCGACGACGGACGTATCGCGTTCCTCTCCCAGTCGGGCACGCACGGCATCATGTTCTCGCTCGTCTGCGGAACGCTGGGCCTCCACCTCAGCCGGGCGGTGAGCTTCGGGAACGCGATCGTTCTCGACGTGAGCGATTACCTCGAGTATCTGGCCGCGGACGACGAAACGGACGTCATCGCCATGTACGTGGAGGGGGTGCGCGACGGTCGCCGTTTCTTCGAGACCATGAAGCGGACGGCAGCCAGGAAGCCCGTGGTCGTCTGGAAGGGCGGTCAGACGGCCGCGGGTGCCCGGGCGACGATGTCGCACACGGCCTCGCTGGCGGCGCCCCAGGCGATCTGGGATGGCATGATGCGCCAAGTTGGCGCCATTCCTACGAACAGCCTCGACGAAACCGTCGACGTCGTCCAAGCCCTCACCCGAGTTAAGGCCGTGCGGGGCCGGCGAATGGCCCTCTTGGCCCAAACCGGTGGGCAGTCGGTTTCCATCACCGACGCCTTCGCCAAGGCGGGGTTCGAGGTGCCCCGCTTCACCGAGAGGACGTACGCCGCGCTGGCGGAGTTCTTCAACATCATCGGAGGAAGCTACCAGAACCCCCTCGACATGGGCGGCACGATCCAAGGCAACCCGGAAGTGCTCGACCGCATCCTGCGCATCGTCGATGCAGATGCGAACGTCGACGGGATAGCCATGGAGATGTCCGCCATGTTCGGCGTGCGTCAGTGGAAGCGAAACCCTCAGGCGTTCGACGCCATGCTCGACGTGCTGGCGGCCCACCGAGAGCGCTCCGAGAAGCCCTTCCTGGTCGTGATGCACCCGGCACACGAGGAGGCGTGGCTCGCGGAAAACCGCCGGCGTCTCACGGACCGAGGGTTGGCGGTCTACCCGAATTTCGAGCGGGCCGCACTGGCGCTGGCGCGCGTCGCGGGCGTGCTGCGGTAAGCACTCAGCGGCCGGTCATCCTCCAAGGGTCGAGGACGCGCTCGAGCTCCTCCGCCGGAAGGACGTTCGCCTCGAGGGCGACCTGGCGGATGGATTTCCCGGTGCGAAATGCTTCGTTCGCCAGCTCCGCCGCGCGGTCGTAGCCGATCACGGCCGCGAGCGGGGTGGCCAAGGCCAAGCCGTACTCCACCAGCCGCGGCCCGTTCTCCGTGGCTGCCAGGCCGTCGATGCACTTCTCGGCGAAGACGTCGCAGGCGCGAGCGAGGAGCGAAATGCTCTGGAGCAGGTTGTGGGCGGCGACCGGGAGCATCGTGTTCAGCTCGAAGAATCCCCACTGGCCGGCCATGGCGATCGTGGCATCGTTGCCAACGACCTGAGCCGCGACCTGCACCACCGCCTCGGGAATGACCGGGTTCACCTTGCCCGGCATGATGGAGCTCCCCGGCTGAAGGGCCGGGAGCTGCAGCTCGTAGAGGCCGGCGCGCGGACCGCTCCCCATGAGCCGAATATCGTTGGCGATCTTCACGAGCGACGTCGCCAGCACGCGCAGCTGCCCGTGGGCCTCGACGATCGCGTCGATCGTCGCCTGCGCTTGGAAGTGGTTGGTCGTCTCGCGGAGCTGGAGCCGCTCGGCTTCGTTGATGTAGGCGAGGGCTCGCGCCGCGAACTCCGGGTGCGTATTGATCCCCGTACCCACGGCGGTGCCCCCCAACGCCACCTCGCGGAGGGCCTCCGCCGCCCGCGTCACGCGCTTCCGCCCGCGCTCGATCTGCCCGGCGTACCCCTCGAACTCCTGCCCCATGCGGATGGGGGTCGCGTCCATGAGGTGCGTCCGCCCGGTCTTCAGCACGCCGTCGAACTCCCGTGCTTTCCGCTGCAGCGCATGCTCCAGCCGGTAGAGCGCAGGCAGGAGCTCCCGATTGATGAGGAGCAGGGCGGCCAAATGGATCGCCGTGGGGATGACGTCGTTCGAGGATTGGCCCTTGTTGACGTGGTCGTTCGGGTGCACGGGGCGATACACGCCCCGTGGGCCGCCTCCCAGCAGCTCGTTCGCCCGGTTCGCGATGACTTCGTTCGCGTTCATGTTCGTCGACGTTCCGGAACCGGTCTGGAAGACGTCCACGATGAACTGGTCGTCGAATTTCCCGGCGATGACCTCCTCCGCCGCCTGTACAATCGCCCCGGCTAGCTCCTCGGGGAGAAGCCCGAGGTCACGGTTGGCGAGCGCCGCCGCCCGCTTGATGTTTCCCAGGGCACGAATGAAGACCCGCGGAAACCTGAGGCCACTGATGGGGAAGTTGGCGGCCGCCCTCGCCGTATCGATGCCGTAGTAGGCGTCCGCCGGAACCGGGAACTCGCCCAGCGCATCCCGTTCGACCCGGACCGCTTCGTCCCTGCTCATCGAAGCCCTCCGTCGCTCTCCGGGTCCGCGGCGATGACGAAAACATCGAGACGCCGTAGCCGCGGACCGTCGAATTCACAGAAATACACGCCCTGCCATGTACCGAGCGCGAGTTTTCCGCCCTCCACTGGCAGGGTGACCGAGACTCCCACCAATGAGGACTTGATGTGGGCGTCGCTGTTGCCCTCGGCGTGCGCATACCCGCTATCGCGAGGAACCAGACGTCGAAGGTGCTCGAGGAGGTCGCGCTGGACATCCGGGTCGGCGTTCTCGTTTACCGTGATCGCCGCCGTCGTATGGGGGACGAAGAGCGTGCAGAGGCCACGGGCTACGCCAACCCGGAGGAGGAGGCTTTGTACATCCCGCGTGACATCGATGAGCTCTTCGCGGCTTCGCGACCTGACCTGGAGAGTGAACCGCTGCATGGGAAGCATCATGGGCCGTTCCGGTCGGGGCACGCTTCACAGCGAGGATACGCTGCGGACGGCGCCTCCGCCGGCAATCCGAGGGCACGCAACCCCCGCCAGGCGACCCAGAGCGGTAGGCCTACCACCGCGCAGTAGCACCCCTCCAAGCGAGCCACGGTAGGGACGTCCTCATCCTGGATAGCGTACGCCCCAGCCTTGTCCATGGGCCGTCCGCTGGCGACGTAGGCAGCGATCGCCGCGTCGTCGAGCTCGGCGAGCCAGACCCGCGCCTCCGAGTGGCCGACCCAGACCTCCCCAGCGTGGACGACGGCCGCTGCGGTGACGACCGTGTGGGGCCGGCCGCGAAGAGCGCGCAGCATCGCTGCGGCCTCGTCGGGAGACGCCGGCTTCCCGTAGTGACGGCGGCCATCGTGCACGACGGTGTCGGCGCCCAGAACGACCGCGTCCGGCAGGCCGGCGGCGACGACCGCTGCCTTGGCAAGCGCTAGCCGCCGCGCGTCGGCAATCGGGTCGTGCCCGAGCACCTCTTCGACGTTCGGCTCCCGCGCGTCGAAGGCCGGCACGAGGGCCCGCAACAGCTCCCGCCGCCTCGGCGACGCGGAGGCGAGGACGACCGGCGGTGAACCGGAACGGCCTGCGCTCACCGGCCCTCCGCCAGCTCGAGCTTGGCGACGCACTCGATGTGGGCCGTCTGTGGGAACATGTCGAGGGGCGTCACGCTGAGGAGCCGATAGCCGCCGCTCACCAACGTCCGCAGGTCGCGGGCGAGGGTTGTGGGATTACAGGAGACGTACACCAGCTCGTTGGGCCGTAGGCGGAGGATCGCGTGTAACGCCTCGGGCAAGCACCCGGCGCGGGGCGGGTCGAGAAGCATCACGTCTGGCACGGGAAAGAGGTACGGCAACAGCTCTTCGACCTTCCCTTCCCGCATCTCCACGTTCTTCGCCTGGGCAAGGTTCGCGGTGGCGTCGCGGACTGCCGAAGGCGACTCCTCGATAGCGATGACGCGGTCGAAACGCTCGGCGAAGATGATGGCGAACGTCCCCACGCCGGCGTACGCATCGACGAGCAGCCTGCCGCGCGCCGGGAGAGCTTCGCCGATGAGCCGTACCAGGGCCTCGGCCTGCTCATGGTTCACCTGGAAGAAGGAGGAGGCGCTGACGCGGAAGGTGAAGCCCGCCAGGCGTTCCCGGTACCACGCCTGTCCGGTTTCGAAGCTCACGCCCTCGATTCGAGGGTAAACGAGGTACTCGCCCGTGCTCGGGTCGATCCGCACCTGGATTTGGTGCAATCCGGCGCCCTTGCCCTGCAGTTCGGGCAGGATGCGGTTCACGAACGGATGGGCGATGGGGCACTCCTCGACCTTCAGGAGCCGCCGGCCCCTCCGGGTGATGAACCCCACATCGCCGTACTTCCGCCCCGTCGAAAAGCGGACGTGGTTGCGATATCCCCACGGCTCGCGGGCCCCGACGATGGGCCGGACGACGCTCGGGTCGAGCTTCCCGATCCGTTGGAGCTGCTCCCTTACGGCCGCTTCCTTCGCCGCAAGCTGCGCCTCGTAACGCAGGTGCTGGAGCTGGCATCCGCCGCACTGCCCGAAGTAGCGGCACCGCGGCTCCACGCGGTCCGGGGACGGCTCGAGAACCCGCACCGTCACCGCCTCCACGTAGTCGGGATAGACCCGTTCGACCTCGGCTTCGACGAGCTCCCCCGGTGCCGCGAAGTCGACGAAGATGACGCGTCCGTCGTCGAGCCGGCCCATCCCCGAGCCACCGAACACCAAGTCTTCGATGCGAACCGTGACGAGGCGGTCAGCATCGGCAAGGGCGCGGTCCCGGGCCGTCGTGCGGGCGTGAGCGCTCACGATGTCCAGCTTAGGAAGGGGCAGCCTCGCGGGCGAGCGTAGGCGGGAGTTCGTGTACCGAGTACACTAACTCCATGGCAGCACCGGCGCCCCGGTACAACCTCATCGTCGTCGGCAGTGGCATCGCGGGGCTGTTCGTAGCTCTGGAAGCCCACCGGGCGGGATTAGGGCCCGTGCTGGTGCTCACGAAGGGGAGCATCGACGATTGCAACACGCGGTGGGCCCAGGGCGGCATCGCCGCCGCGATCGGGCCCCAGGACTCGCCGGAACAGCACTTCCAGGACACCGTAGCGGCGGGCGCCGGGCTCGTCGACGAGGTGGCGGCCTGGATCCTCTGCAGCGAAGCCCCACGGCGTGTCCGCGACCTCATCGAGTACGGCGTCTCCTTCGACTCCCTCGGCGGGGAAGTCGTCCTCGGTCGAGAGGCAGCCCACAGCCGGGACCGGATCCTCCATGCCGGCGGCGACCGCACCGGAGCCGAAATCGAGCGCGCCTTGTCGGCGGCGGTGCGGCAGCCCGGTATCACCGTGCTCGACTTCACCGCGGTGACGCGGCTGCTGGTGGGCGACGACGGCGCGGAGGGAGTCGAGGCCGTGCACGCCGAGGGCGGACAGACGGAACGCTTCCTCGCGCCGTACGTCGTGATTGCGACCGGTGGCGCCGGCCAGCTGTACGCCCACACGACGAACCCGGACGTCGCCACAGGGGACGGCCTCGCCCTGGGGTTCCTCGCCGGCGCCGAGGTGATGGATGTCGAGTTCGTCCAATTCCACCCTACGGCGTTCGCCGCGCCTGGAGCGCCGCCGTTCCTCATCTCCGAGGCCGTTCGCGGTGAGGGGGCGGTTCTGCGGAACCGGCGCGGCGAGGCGTTCATGACCCGTTACGACGAGCGAGCCGAACTCGCTCCCCGCGACGTGGTGGCGCGGGCCATCGTTGCCGAAATGCGCCGCGACGACGCGGAGTGCGTCTACCTCGATTGCCGCTCCCTCAACGGCGTCGACCCTGCGGCACGCTTCCCAGGGGTGTACGCGTTCTGCCGCTCCCAGGGGATCGACCTTCGCCGGGACCTGGTGCCGGTGGCGCCGGCCGCCCATTACTTCATGGGGGGACTCCGCACCGACACTTGGGCTCGGACAACCGTGCCGGGGCTGTACGCCGTCGGCGAGGCGGCCTGCACGGGCGTTCACGGCGCCAACCGTCTGGCGAGCAACTCGCTCGTGGAAACGATCGTCTTCGGCAAGCGGTGCGTCGAGTCGATCGCGACGGGAGAGCGCGCAGCAGCTCCGCCGCACCCCGAGGCGATCCCCTTCTCGCCCGCGCGTCGCCTCCCGCCGGACAAACGCACCCTCCAGCGCCTGATGTGGGATGCCGCCGGGATCGAGCGCGAGGAGCGAGGCCTGGCCAGCGCCCTCGAAACGCTCCGGCAGTGGCCCCACGACGACGACCATGCCGCGCCCGACCGGGACCTGCTCGAACGGCGAGCCCTCGCCCTCGTCGCCGAGCTCGTACTGGAGGCAGCCCTCCGCCGAACGGAGAGCCGTGGAGCTCACTTCCGGCGCGACTACCCGGAGCCGGACGACATCCGCTGGAAGCGGCACCAGGTGTTCCATTATGTCGATTGAACCCCCGCCGCCCTCGATCGTGGCCGAGGTCGTTGCCCGCGCCCTCGCCGAGGACAGGGCTTTCGACGATGCCGCAACGCTCGGTGCGATCCCGGCCGATGCGGCAGCACGCGGGGCGTTCGTCGCCCGGGAGGCGGGGGTGCTGGCAGGAATGCCGGTTGTCGCTGAGGTCTTTCGGCAGCTCGACGCACGCGTTCGCGTTGTGCCCCACCTGGGCGAGGGGGAGCGCTTCCCTGCCGGAACCGTGCTCGCCACGGCCGAGGGTCCCGCTCGCGCCCTGCTCCAGGGCGAACGGACGGCGCTCAACTTCCTGCAGCGGCTTTCGGGCATTGCTACCCTAACGCGTTCCTTCGCGGACGCCGTCGCGGGGACGGGGTGTCTCATCCTCGACACCCGCAAGACGACGCCCGGTTTGCGTGACCTCGAGAAGTACGCGGTCCGCTGCGGCGGGGGCGCCAATCACCGCCGCGACCTCGCTTCGATGGCGATGCTGAAGGACAACCACCGTGAGCTCCTCGCGCGGGCAGGGGTAAGCATGGCCGAGGCCGTGCGCCGGATTCGGGCACGGACACCCGGCATCGGCGTCGAAATCGAAGTCGACACCCTCGCCGAACTCGAGGAGGCGCTGGCAGCGGAGCCCGATTGGGTCCTGCTGGACAACATGGCGCCGGCGGAGCTGCGAGAGGCCGTCCGACGGACGGCCGGCCGGGCGAAGCTGGAAGCGAGCGGAGGGGTCACCCTGACGACCGTGCGTGCCATCGCCGAAACGGGCGTCGACGCCGTCTCGGTCGGGGCGCTGACGCACGGCGCTCGGGCGCTCGACATCGCCCTCGATTTCGAGTTCTAGTCGGGCGCGCTCCCGAGCATCCCCCGGGCACGCAGGACGCCCTCCTCCGGTTCGCGCTGGTCGATCTCGAAGGTGACGAGCGGGCTGCGGGCGGCCAAGCGCCGCACCCGCTCCCAGTCGATGCTTCCGTTCCCTGGCGCCCGGTGGTCGAGCAGGCGGCGCACGTCGTGGGCATGAACCCCGACGAGCCGAAGCCCCGGTGCGCGCTCCCAGCGACTCCGCGGGACCAGCCGCAGCCGCGCGAGGACCTCCACGTGCCCGACGTCGTGCCAATAGCCGACCGCGCGGGGGTCGAGACCGGCCAAGAGGAGCACGGCCTCCTCCGGCAGGGGGATCTCGTGGGCGTGGAGTCGCGTCTCGATCCCGATGACGATGCCCGCAGCCGCAGCCGCGGCGACGAGCGCCTCGAGCGAGCGCCGGGCCGCCTCCAGATACGGCTCAGCCGTCGACCGCCTCCACGCCAGCAGCTCCGTGGCCACTTGCCGCGCCTCGTCCGTTCGGAGCGCGTCCCGGTCGAACAGCTTCCGGAGCTGCCGCTCCAGCGGGTGGAGCCGGTCCCCCTCGGGTGGGTCCACGTGGCCGAGGTGGACGACGACCCGCTGAGCCCCCAGCCGTTCGGCGAGCCGAACCGAGCGCAGCGCCTCCTCCACCGCCGCGACCCGTTCCCGCTCGTCGAGCGAAGCGAGGTTGAGGGCGCTGTTGGGGCGGCCGTCAGCCAACAGGCGGAAAGGGGCCGGAGCGTGCACGGAGACGACGGGCAGGGCCCCCTCGGCGGCGATGGCATCGACCTTCTCGACCGCGGTCGAATGGGAGATCTCGATGGCCTCGAACCCAGCCTCACGGGCGAAGCGGGCGAAGGCGCCGCCGTCATCGAAGCGCGGCTGCTGGGCGTACATCGTGGAGAGCGCGACCAACGTCACGGCCCCCGCCCCGTACGGCTGATGATGCGGGCGAAGGTGACGAGGCCGGCTAGGCTCGCGGCGGCGGCGAAGCTCGCGGCGAGGCCGCCCCCGCCGGTGAAGCCGGCGAAGGGAACGATGAGCCCTCCGGTGACGCCCGCGAGGGCCGCCAGCGGAAGCGTCGCGAGGCCGGCGTTCCCGCGCGTCGCCACCGAGCCAGCAAGCCAGGCGAGCAGCCCGCAGGCGAGCCAGCCGAGCACGAAGAGCCCGACGAACACGGCATCGAAGAGCACGGGGAAGCCCTCAGGTGACGAGCCGGGCGATATCGAAGTACGTGACGATGGCCACAAGGCTCAGCAGCGCGGCCATACCGGCGAAGTGGATGAGCCCCTCCACTTCCGGCGAGAGTCGTTTCCCGCCCCGCAGCACTTCGATGCCCAACATGAGCACCCTCCCTCCGTCGAGCCCGGGCCAGGGTAGGAAGTTGAACACGGCCAAGCTGAGGCTGAGCAGGGCGGCAAGCTCGATGAGCGCGCGCCAACCAGCCTCGCTCACCACCTGGCTGGTGGTGTCGGCGATGCCCACGGGACCAGTGAACACCGGCTGGTCGTCGGTCGCGGCGCCTCCACCACCGCCGATTCGCACGCGCACCTCGTTGATGGAAAGCTGCACCGTTTCGAGCAGGGAGCGCATACCCCTCGGGACCGCCTCCCACGGCGGATAGGCAACCCGCTCGGTGAAGGGGTAGATGAGCTGGCAGTTGGCCGGGTTGCCCTGGTCGTCGACGTCGGAGCAGACGGTGGGCGGCCCCACGGTGATCCCGGTGGGCCCTTGCCCTGCCGGCGGGTGCCAACGGGCGTAGACGTACGCCTTCAGGACCGCTCCGCCACGCTTGATCACCCACTCCTGCGTTTTCCCCAGGTGCAGGCGGCTGGCGTAGATGAGTTCGTTGACGTTGGCGACCTCGCGGCCCTCGACTTCGAGCACGATGTCGCCCGGCTGCAATCCTTGCACCGGGGGGCTTCCGTCGGGCATTTCGCCCACGATGCGCGCCTCGGCAGCGGGCGACCCCGGAGCGACCGACGTCACCTGGGCGAGCGAAAGGGACCGCTCCCGCGGGACCATGAAGCTGACGCTCAT
>Ga0197143_1001459_pt1 | contig 19894 bp, 20 predicted proteins | sample GBS70_MetaG_FD_148603 | JGI IMG/M metagenome (GOLD analysis project Ga0197143, IMG submission 148603) | Sediment microbial communities from Great Boiling Springs, Gerlach, Nevada, United States - GBS 70_MetaG | ecosystem: Environmental > Aquatic > Thermal springs > Hot (42-90C) > Sediment...
GCGATAGCCTGCGCGGGCAAATTCTCGTCGTCACCTTCGGTAGTGCCGAGTGTGGGGCCGACTGCGCAAGTCGCAGCCAACTCATCACCACAGCAGTTGCAGGCGTGGAAACCACTGGGCGCGTGGAATTGATCTGGATCGCTAGCGAGTTAGCCTCTCGCGAGCAGCTCGCTGCGCTGAGCGAGACGCTCGCGCAGCATGGGCAACCGTGGGTGGTCCTAGGGAGTTCGGACCAGCGCGAGTTGGACCTCACGCTGAGCGGCTTCCGCGTACCGCGGCGCCCTGACGGCACGGTCGACCCGCTCATCGTCGTCGTCGATCCGCTCGGGATCGTCCGTGCCGAGTATCGGATCGCGCCGTCGCCAGCAGTGCTGACCCGTGATCTCGCGGCACTCGAGCGGGAAATCCGCGAGAGCCGAGGAGTGCCGCACTACCTCTACGAGGCGGCGCACCTGTTCCGATGCTACGTCTGAGGAGTCTCGACATGCCTGCTCGACCATGGCTTCGTCGCCTCGTCGTCGCCCAACTCGCGGCTATCGCCATCGTCGTCGCTGTCATTGGCTGGTCCCTCTGGCAGTCGCGGGCAGCACCGTCGCTGAACGGGATGCTGCTTGACCCGCCCCAAGAGATCCCCGCCATCCAACTCACCGGGAGCGACGGACAGCCTCATACCTTGACCGACTTCCAGGGGAAGGTGACGGTTGTCTTCTTCGGCTACACACACTGCCCGGACGTCTGCCCGATGACTGCCTCGACGATGGCCCGCGCACGCGCCATGCTCGGCAACCAGGCCGATCGCGTTCAACTCGTGTTCGTCTCGGTCGACCCGGAACGCGATCCCCCTGAACGGCTGGCGAGCTATCTGGCGAAGTACGACCCGACATTCCTGGGGCTGACCGGCGACGAGGATCGGATCCGCGAGTTGGCCACGGCCTTCGGCGTCCACTACGCCAAGGTGGAATCGACGTCCGCCCTAGGATACTTGGTGGAGCACACCTCGTCCAGCTTCGTCTTGGACACCCAGGGGAAACTGCGAGCCATCCTTCCCTTCGGGCTCACTCCAGAGCAGGTGGCGAGCGACCTCCGCGCCCTGTTGCGACGCTGAGCGTGCTGCTCGTTCGGCAACAGTCGACTGAGGAGGTCAAAGGATGCGTACGGTGCGCGATCGAATCCGGGGCTGGTTCGTGCTCTCATTGACGGTCGTTCTCGCTTCGCTTGTCGTGAGCGCGTGTGGGGGTGCGAGCGAACCGACACCGACGCCTGTCCCCAGCCCAACGCCGGCTGCAGCCGTGCAACCGAGTTCGAGTGAGCCGACTCCGACCGCCGTCCCGACTCCCACCCCCATGCCGACGCCGACCACCGCGTCAGCAACGCCGACGATGGACCACGGGATGAGCGGGCATGGTATGGGCAGCGCCATGCCGAACGTCGGCAACGAATTCCAGACCGGAACGTTGGTCATTCGGAACGTGTGGGCACGGGCTGCCTCCCAGGCCGATGCCCTGAGCGCCGTCTACATGGTGATCGAGAACACTGGAGAACAACCCGATCGCCTGCTGCACGCGCACTGTGATGCGGCCGGGACAGTCGAGCTGCACGAAACCAAGATGGAAGGCGGCGTCATGAAGATGCAGCCCGTCGACGGGATCGACATCCCAGCGAAGGGAACGGTCGAGCTCAAGCCGGGTGGGCTGCACGTGATGCTGATCGGTTTGACGCGCGACTTGAATCCTGGTGACGAGATCGAAGTGGAACTCCACTTCGACAAGGCAGGTCATGTCCCCGTCAAAGCAGTCGTCCAAAAGCCTTGAGCTCTCGGTCGTCGAGCCGGTGGGACAGGGGCAGGTGATCACCTGCCCCTGCATCGTTCTCGCGGTCCGACACCTGCGGGCGGCAGCCGTACCGTGCTGCATCATGGTGTCGCCCCGACCGAGCGCGCTCGCTGGCACGCCGCGCGACTCACCGCTCCCGAGCACCAGCTTCTAGCCCTAGGTACTAGTCCATGAGAACGCAAGGCGCTGCACGGCGTCTTACCAGCCCCTCACCGGTTTCCGCTTGGCAGACTGCAGGCTGCACCTCCGTTCCCCCTTGCGCTGTTCCGCGCGAAACGATCGCGAGCGGCGAACCGGTGCGCTTGACGAGCCAGATTTCCCTGCTATTCTCTTTTTCGGATACTTCGACGCTGCTTCCTGATCGGTAGAGGTCCCACGGAGCGCTCGGGATGCGCACGGACTTTCGACACCGGCAGCGGACGTCGGTCAGCTGGCTCCTCCTCGCCCTCATTCTGCTCGCTGCCTGTAACCGAGCCGGCACAGCCACACCGACCCCATCGCCCCGAACGGGGATCGCCGAGCGTTGGGTCGCCACAGGGCCTTCTACACCCGTCGACGTGGGGAATACCGCAGTCGTCCTCACGGTCCGCGCGCCGGCCGAAACGAGCGTGAGCGAAATCGAGCTCCGCCTCACGCCCCCGGATGGCCAGCCCCGAACGCTCGGCCCGTATGCTGTCCAGCCTGGGCAAACCGTCCGGGTGGAAGTGAACTTGGCTCAGCTCGGTAGCCCCGAGCCGGTCGGCGAGTGGCGCGCCGAATGGATCGATCGGGCACAGCCGGACCGCGTTCTCGCCGCTGTCTCCTTCACGACTCGATCGGCTCGGGCGATCACCTGGCAGTCGAGCGTCCCTCGTACCTCGATAATCGCGGGTGACTGCAAAACCAACCGCACGATCGTCGAACTCGGCATCCGCGCGAGAGACGCCGACCCCAATGAATCGTTCATGGTCTATGTCGTCATCGAGTCGCCGAGTGGCCAGCAACTCAGCTTGCCGCCGATCGAGGTTTCCGGGGACCAGTGGTCGACGCTGCGAGCCTCCCTCTGCAGCGTCGTCCCGCGTGCCGAACAGTTGCCAGGAACGTGGACGGTCCGTTGGTATCGCAGCGACCAGCCGACCCGCCCCATCATGAGCGACTCGTTCGGCGTTCTACCCGCACCGACTCCGACCGCGACGCCGATGCCGAGTCTCGAGTGGCGCGTACCCACTGAACCGGTCCAACCCTACGACTGCGCTGCGGCTGTCGACATACAAGTGCGCAACAGTGCACCGGGGAGCCAGGTAACTCCTGTCGTGGTGCAAGCCATACCACCCGGCAAGGGTCCCGTCGATCTCGCCCAAGCGGAATTGCGCGGAAACGAGTGGGTAACCGTCACCTTGGTCTATTGTCAGGCTGCCGGTGGAGCGGAGATCGCTGGCACCTGGACTGTTCGGGCCGTCGATGCAGCGACCCGTCAATTGGAGTTCGGGCGCGCTGCATTCGATGTGCGAGCCATACCAGCGCCGCCCCAACCGCCCGCCCCGAAGCCACAACCGCCGCCACAACCAGCACCGCCACCACCCCCGCCGCCACCCCCCGGTCCAGTCGATACCGATGGTGACGACCTTCCGGACGACGAGGAGCTGAGCTTCGGTACCGACCCGTACAACTCGGACACCGATGGGGATGGGCTCTCCGATGGCTCGGAAGTGTATGTCCACGGAACCGATCCGCGGAAGCGCGATACGGACGTGGACGGCTTCACCGACTTCGAAGAGATCCTCCAGGGCAGCGATCCCTGGGATCCCTGCAGTCCCTGGCAGTTCGCGTACAACTGCCAGCTGTGAGGCCCGTTGCGATCGACACGACTGCTCTCGTGTGGCGAAGTCTGTCGGGATGATCGACCAGTGAGCACGACGGCTGGTCACCCTCCGGTCATCGGCGCGTCGCGCTGAAACGGATCTTCATCGAGCAAGAACGACCCCACGGATCCGGATTATCGCCCGCCGTCGTGCAGCTGCCGGAGAGGAGCAGCTGGGTACGCGCGTCTCCCCGAGGAATGCCCAGCAGGGGAGCACCGACGATCCTGTCCATTTCGTCGAAGCGCCAGAGCAGGCGATCGGTCGGTCATGCGGCTGCTCATTACCCTAAATACAACCGGCTCACAGGAACCGCCAAACGCCGATCCCGAGGAAAGCACCGAGAACCGGTCCGACGATCGGAATCCACCCGTAACGCCAATCGGCATGGCCGCGTCCGGCGATCGGCAGAAGCGTGTAAGCCAGCCGCGGTGCCGCATCGCGCGCCGGATTGAGTGCGAAGCCAGTCGTCCCACCGAGCGCCAGGCCGATAGCCAAGACCAGTCCTCCGACCCACCATGGAACGACAGCACTCGGCACTCGCCCAGTGACCGCTGCTCCGACACCGAGAGCGAGCACCGCGGTTCCCACGCATTCAGTTGCGAGATTCGCCGGCCAGTACCGAATCGCTGGGCCAGTACAGAACACCCCACGTTTCACAGCTGGATCACTGGTCGCTTCCCAATGACGCCAAAACAAGAGCCAGACCAGGACTGCTCCGCTGAACCCACCTGCCAGTTGCGCCCCGACGTAAGCCGCGACCTGTTCGGCAGGGAACAGTCCCCATGCTGCCAGTGCGAATGTCACCGCTGGGTTGACGTGTCCGCCGCTGATCGGTCCCGCCAAGCCAACGGCGATGCTCACCGCGATTGCCGAGCCGGCTGCGATGCTGAGCCAGCTCCCACCCGCACCGTGTGACCGCGCGAGCCGCGCGGTCGCCACTGTTCCGTCTGTCAAGAGGACGAGCAGCAGTGTCCCTAAGAACTCGGCGGTGAGTTCTCGCACCCGACACCTCCTCTGGATGCGCCAGACGCAACCGTTCCCTTGTACCGCTCGGAGGAGGTTAAAGGGTGCTTACCCGGGCTGAATGAACGAATTATGAAGAGGCACGAGCCCGAGATCGGAGCCAGCGCGACTGCCACAGCACAGCGATCGCTCGTGCTGGTAAGGAAAGGGGGGAGAACGCGAGCGTGATCTGGCTGACGACCAGCACGAACTATCCTATTCCTCTTCCTCAGGAATCGATCGCCTTTCGGGGACCGGACCGGCTTTCCCGAGACCCCTACAAGGGAAGCACCGACGAACTCCTCGGGAGAGGCTCACCCGATTCCAGCTCCCATGCCTGATTCCGCTTTCTTGAAGCAATGTTTGCCCTTCTACACTCTGGAATACAGATCACCACGCCCGATCCGTCCGTGCGAGTGCCGCGAACGCTCGCTCCAGGTCTCGCGTCGGCATGTTGCTCGGATGGAAAGACTGCTCGGTTCGGTACACCACGGTGCTGGCTAGGCGGTCGAGCCACGCTACTCCAGGCGCTCGGACATGCCAGTCGAAGAAGAGTCCGGGTACGAGGCCGAGCAGACAGAGGAACCCAGCGTAGAGGCCGTCGCCGATCGCTCTTGGCTGACCCCGGGACATCGCCGCGAGGATGACCACGACGATCGCAACTACCTGCCCTACCACGACTCCGACGAGCAGGTGCCAGTGGTCGAGCGCAGAGCGACCGAAACGATACCAGGGTTTTGCCGCGGCAGCAGCGCACACGTCACTCGCCTTCGTACTCCTCGGCGACCCGCGAGCGTTCCTCTTCCATCACCAGGCGACAGCGCAAGCCCCGCACTGCCTCGATACCTCCGGGGAATCCAAGGACGGGAGCTTCCGCCGGAGCCTGGCTACGTTCACGGACAGCGCATTCTCCTCCACGAACGTTTCTTCGCTCCAGGGTACAAGCAAGAGCTGCTGGCGCTCGACCACGTGCCTGGACGAGACGCAACAGCAAGCGTTGTTCGACCAGCGTGAGCAGCACGGTACGATCACGGAACAGGACCCACCCTCGCGCCCGGTCGACCGTCAATCCGGCGTAGCTCACCAGTTCCTCCGGAGCTCGCGCCACGTCAGAGTAAGTGCGGCGCAAAAACGCCTCGATTTTGGCTAACAAGAGCGCGAGCAGAAACAGTTTCAGCACATAGTCGTCGGCACCGAGTCCTAGCCCGCGCACTTGTTCCAGCGGATGACCTCGGATCGAGATAACGAGAATAGGCGCGACAGTGACTGCTCGAAAACGCCGTACCCAGTAGAAGCCGTCGAACACCGGAAGCATGACCTCGAGCAGGATCAAGTGTGGACGAGACGCCTCCACCAGGCGATCGAGCCTGACAAAGCCATCCCCGTCCGCGCAGATGGCCCGGTAGCCGTAGCGGACGAGCGCATCGTAGAGAAGCCCCGCAGCGTCTCGTCGTCCTCGATCAGCAGCAGGCGAAAGCCTGACACCGTACGATCCTCACGCTCTCGCACCAGCGGACCGGTGCAGCCAGGGGTACCTTAAGCCGTCCTTCCTGTGCACCCCACGACCAGCGTACCGGCGATGCTGCGCCGGCAAGCTACTCCCGGCAGCTGTGCTCAAAAAGCATTACGCAAGGGCGAGCACAAACGCTCCAAACCGCGACGATCCACCCAGCCGTTCGCTCGCGCTGCGTCCTACCGCTGTGGCCGGACTCGAGCAGTGCCGACCGCGCAGCATCGGATGCCGAAGGAAGGCTTCTGCAGCAAAACCACCATCGCGAATACGCTCCAAGCGGTGCGTCGGAGGCTGCTCCTCCGGCAGTGGCGAGGGGGAACCTGTGCAGGTGTGCGCGATCGTCCGACACCACCCGGGCCCAGCATCGTTCGAGTGATATGCTTACCGAGATACCAGTTGCACCAGCACCCCCTTAAGCAATCGTTGGAATTGACTCCCGAACGAAACACCCTCCCCTGGCAAGATAGGCGCAGCAACCATTGCCTTGGCGACCGAGGAGAGACATTCGAAGACCAGACGCGCACATGCGCGTTGCCAAAGAGAGGCGAGTTTCGGCACCGACCCATACCACTCGGACATGCATTCGGACGGTCCCTCGGACGACTCCGAGCTTTATAGAACCGTTCCCCGGAGGGGAAGACACTGGCATCGGTGGCTTATGCGATTTGGAACCACATCCCGGTCGTCAACGATCCTTGAGAAAGCTACATTTCTTTAGCTCTCCTGCAATGGTGAGCACGTTGGCTAGTCGATCGCTAGGGAGGAAACACGGTCACAAGGATGGAGTGCTACGGCTACCGACGTCCCGCCGACCCTAACTAGCCCACGATTGATTGGGTCTCCGGGTTTTCGTCTTCCTCGACCGAGCGAGTGTTCTCAGCCAATGGCACCCTTCTGGGCGCAGGTGGGACGACGCTGGTGATTGCGTCTTCTCGGAGAACGAACCGTCCTTCCGGCGTAACCTCCAGCAGCCGAGACTCGTCAATGCTGACCTCGATCCCGCTTCTCGCACCGACGATCGACCTTCCAGTGGTTCACGATAGCCAGACCTCCTATCGATGCTACTGCCAGCTTCCATGCCCCACTGATCGATCACCGAGATCGGGCGGTAACGCTAGAGAGATCAGCGGGAGAGCGAGTCCTCTTATGGTTAGGGCCCCCCGAACGGCTGTGCGGGGACTCTCGTCAGGATCGCGCGCCCACTGATCCGAAGTCGACTCACGCGACGACTCGGGGGAGGCCACCTCCTCACGAGCAGAGAGTGCGAGCCTTCGCACTCCGAAGTCGCCTCGCGCATGTAATTAAGCGCACCACGACTGGAAAGGTTCAAAAGGGGGGTCCGTTGTCTCTCAGTGCCGGAACCTTGGCTCGACTGAGGAGTAGATTTTCGCACGACTGGCAGCGTCGACTGTCGTCGACTCCATCAGCTCGTCGTACCCTCTGACGTCCTCTGCGGCCAGGCACATCGTGGGACGGTGCGCCCTCCCGGCAAGAATCGAGGACCTGCTTCCTCGAATGTTTCGCCAGACTGTTGCGAGCCGCTCGCTGTGGCACACGGAGCCAGTTCTGATAGCGCTGGCGGTGCTTTGGAGACTCGAATCGCTGGACACCACCGCCCCCGTTTCTTGACTTTACTCAGGAAGACCCGTCGGCAGCGGTAGAGCGAGTGGAGACAGGGATTTGCCATGATGAGCGAGGCGGGAGGACAGACCAGATCGCCAGACCGAATGGGGGACATCCAGCCTATTGCGTGAGTGGCGCCTCTGGGAGGTCAGTGGGTCTGGCAAACCATACGGTGGATGTCACGGCGATCGCCGTTGAAGTCGGATCCCAAGGTTGGACCACTCAGGTCTGCCGATGGTCCAAGTTACAGATAGGCGACGTGTAGTAAAGCTTCGGTAGTCAAACCCTCGATCGACGGCCTTCCGAAGGCCGCCTAATCCAGTCATGATACATTGGACGTACCGAAATCAATGGATAACATACCGCCTTGCCTTCTTCGAAAGACTTTCCGATATCTTTAAGCACGAGTTCAGGCACCACCCGGGGGTATACGGGGACGGCATGTACCTCCAAAGATCCTGGAAGAGGAAGGGCCAAATGATACTGGTGCGCCAGAATCAGGCGTCGTGCGCTTTTCTCTCACGGACGAGGCAGGCTAGCCCATAATTGGCCAGCAGACCGGGAGTCTGGGCCAATAGCTCACGGGTGCGGTGCAGGCCTTCGCCTGGTTCCCCGGGAGGACTGATCGCACTGAGATCCTGGATCGCTTGTCATTCTTTCACCCTGGGGGCCGAAGGTGAGATCGGTAACGATCCGACCGAGAATCGCCTCAAAACAGAAATCCGTGCTCCGAGCGAGTCACCAGGAAATCTCGATGCTTGGTGCCGAGCCAACGAAAGGGCTCCAACTACGATGCGAACAGCACTGTAGCGCATCCATCCTTCTGGGCAGAAGGGTCGGTTTCCTTACCCCTGCAGGAGAAATTCTGGTAAAAGGTAGTGGCCCGTTTCGAGAGAGGGGTGAGGTCTTGCGGCACAGGAGACACGAGTCCGATAATGCAGGGACTCGACAGGGAAAGAAGGGCGCAAAAGCCTTCCCGGCAGCCACGACTCCACCGAGTTCTGATCTCTGCCCGAGGAGTGACAGCTCGCACGATGGGTGGAAACGCTCGCCATTCGGCAAAGGAAGGCTTTGTTGCGAGGGAAACAGGGGGATCCGCTCTCGGCTTTTCTCGAGAACATCCGATGTACTGTGGGTAAGCATCGGCTCGAGCACGCGAGACGATACGGGCGAAACACTAAAGGCGGCAGTGCAATATCTTCTTCCGCGAGGAGATGCCCTCGTCGACGAAACCGGAGACAATGGGTATATTCGCGTCTGGAAACATCAGGTCGCGGGTATATCCGGGTATAACCATTCCCACCGAATGGGTGGTAGGAGAACCAATACGATTGCACCCAGTTTCTGGACGAAGCTGCTTCGGACTCGGTTGACTTTACCTGGATTGAATCCTTGGATCGGCGTTGCAACCACTATTCCGAATCTGTCGAGGATGGCTCGGAACATTTCCTGGCTGTCACCCACCCCTCGCCGAACAGTGCGGGATCGCCCGCAGGTGACAGGCGCTCAACGAGAAGCTCGGTATCGAGAAGCCGCACAAGACAGCGCCCGAAACGCTCTTCGAAACACCACTCCTGGACCTGATGCCCGTCACAGTGAGTTGCGAACGACTGTATCGCTCAATTCAGAGGAGGAACGCAGCGATGAGCGACCTGCTTTTTAGGAAGGTCGACTATACCGTTGGCAAACTCGTGGAGGACATCGCCCTCGGTGAGATCGGCCTGCCCGACATCCAGCGACCCTTCGTGTGGGACACCACCAGGGTGCGCGATCTCTTCGACTCGATGTACCGCGGCTATCCGATCGGGACACTGCTCTTCTGGGAAAATGGCTATCCCGGCGAGTATCGGATCATCGGGGAGGGCAAGAAGCAAAAGGCACCTCGTCTGCTCATCGTGGACGGCCAGCAACGGCTCACGGCTCTCTATGCGATCATGAGAAACAAACGTGTAGTGGACAAGAACTTTGACCCAGTCCAGTTACGCATCGCCTTCAACCCAGTAGAAGAAAAGTTCGAGGTCACCAACACGGCAATCGAACATGATTTCACTTGGCTCGCAGACATTAGTGTTCTCTGGCAACCCGACTTCGATCTCTACACCTTCGTCTCCACCCTCCTCGAGCGCCTGGAGAAGCGCGGCGCAGTCACTCCTGAAGAGCGCAAACGCATTCCCCCGGCCATCCAGCGGCTCGTCAACCTCATCCATTACCCCATGACCGCCCTGGAAATTTCCGTCAATGCGACGGAAGAGCAGGTCGCCGAAATCTTCGTGCGAATCAACAGTCGAGGCCGGACCCTGAACCAAGCCGATTTCATCCTCACGCTGATGTCTGTCTTCTGGGATGAAGGACGGAAGCAGCTGGAGGCTTTTTGTCGTGAGTCCAAGCGCCCCCCGACGGAAAATCACCCTTCGTCCTACAATCCGTACTTTCAACCTCAGCCCGATCAGTTGCTCCGAGCTGACGTGGCGCTCGCGTTTCGCCGCGCACGGCTGGAGCACGTCTATTCCATCTTGCGGGGCAAGGACCTACAGACCGGCGAATTCTCCCCGGAGCGCCGTGATGCCCAGTTTGCCTTGCTCGAGAGGGCACAGGCTGAGGTTCTCGACTTGCAAAACTGGCACGATTTCTTTAAAGTCATCAAGCGGGCGGGCTATATCCATCCCAGTTTGATCACGTCCGAAACGACCCTCGTCTATACCTACGCTCTCTGGCTCATCGGTAAGCGAGATTTTGCGCTGGAGCCGCACACCCTGCGCAATCTGATAGCACGCTGGTTCTTCATGAGTTCGCTCACCGAGCGGTACATCGGCTCGGCGGAAACCCGCATGGAGCAGGATTTGGCCCTGCTGCGCGGCTGTTCTCACCCCAGCGAATTCGCGCAGACGCTGGAGCAGGAAATGGCCGCGGAGCTCACGTCGAACTACTGGGAGATCACCCTGCCCAATCGACTGGCTACGGCCTCGGCGCGGAACCCCGGACAGGCAGCCTATTTCGCCTCCCTCTGCCTCCTCGACGCGCCGGTGCTCTATTCCCACTTAAAGGTACGAGACCTACTGGATCCTACCTCAAAGGCCCAAAAGTCGGCCTTGGAGCGACATCATCTCTTCCCCCGTAGGTATCTGGAGCGGCAAGGCATCACCGATCGGCGCCTCATCAACCAAGTGGCCAACTACTCGCTGATGGAGTGGCACGACAACATCAACATCAGCGACCGGCCACCAGCCGAATACGCGCCCAAATACGAACGTCGGTTCCCACCCGACAAACTGCGCGAGATGTACCGGTACCACGCCCTTCCCGAACGCTGGTATGACATGGAATATTCGACGTTTTTGGAGGAGCGCCGTCGCCTCATGGCCGGCATCATACGCGAAGGATTCGAGTCCTTGCGATGAATTGCCGGGCCCTTCCACCGCGCACCATACACTGCTCCCCTCATCCGAGCTGCCCAGAAAGCCTGCTCGACCCACCTGCTACCGGAGGAGAGCCTGCGTGGAGCCGTCACCAAGCTCGTTTGGTGTGCCGCTTCGAGAGCTTGACCCGGACATTGATCAGCACGAGCTCGCAGTCGAGGTACCACTCCGTTACGGACGGTCATTCCTGTATCACCCCGAGCACGTACCGTAGCACAGCTGACTAGCAGTACAATGACGAGAACGAGTCAACCGGCCCATACTGGTACCGCGGCTGGGTGCTCGCAACTGCACACGAGCACCTCCACGCCCTCATCGGCAGAGCAAGGCTCCAAAAACCGCATACGAGCCTACTGTCCAGTGGCGTATCGCCGCACTCGTACGGAAGACACGCCCGCTTCGGAGCAGGGTTAGTCACCTTGATCCAGGGCTAGCGGAAAGCCTCCCTGACCGACACCGCACACGGAAAACCGCCCGAAGGCTAAGAAAACACAGGCATGTTCCGCCGCAAAGCATACCAGTAGTCCCAACCCCTGAGTCAACGCCGGGTGCACGTGACCACGACGAACTGGTCTAGTCAGGCCGACCGCGACTGCCACCGCTTGCCCGGAACCGACTCCGTCGTGAGCCACTCCCCTCCAAAGCCGTGCGCCACGGGCCCCTATGAAGTCGCGGACGTTCCAACAGTCGAGAGGCCGAGCAGCATTGGCCGAATTACTCGGCGATGGCCTCATGCATTGTAGGCTCCCGCTTTCCATACCTGACACACTACTCCTCGATAAGCCACTCAATGACCGACCAGACCATCGTTCGTCCCCCACCTGATAACGCGGGATCAACGAACCTCCCTCTCAGTCAGCTTGCGGCCGTCCCAAGATCCTGCCAACACAAAGGTCAATATCGCAGTAGGCGTTTTTCTCTGGGAGGAGCAGTCAGCGTTTCCTAGCACGCGCAGCCATGCACGGTGTCAGGAGTGACTACGAGATGCTGCTCGGAAGCCCCAGGACACTGCACGACGCGGCATCGCAAGGAAGGAAGAGCCTTCCGGCCGGCGAGGAACACGGAGTGGCCGCGATCCCACGAGAGCTTACTGTAGCGCAACCTAGCATTTACTACTGATGCCGAGGAACCCCGCAAGGCACCCTCACGAACGAGCCGTACCCGCTCTGGGTTCCAAACCCGCTTCTCTATGGCCACAACAATGCTTAAACTTTTTTCCGCTCCCGCACGGGCAGGGATCGTTGCGGCCGACCTTTTGCTTCTTGCGTGCTGGACCCGCACCGTCACCACCGCGGTTCGGCGTCCCGACCTGCATGACCGGCCGCTGCAGTGCCGGTGCCAACTGGACGCGGTAGATCAGTCGAGCCACGTCGTACTCGATGTTTTCCAGCAGCTGCTGGAACATTCGGTAGCCTTCACGCTTGTACACGACCAGCGGGTCGAGCTGACCATAGGCCTGCAGCCCAACTTCGTGACGCATGTGCTCCATCTCGGTCAGGTGCTCGACCCAGAGCCGATCCATCACTTGCAAGAGCACCAGCCGCTCGATCGCTCGCATCGTCTCGGAGCCGAACTCTTGCTCGCGTCGCTCGTAGCGAGCCAGAGCTCGTTGCCAAAGGAGCTCGGTCAGTTCGTCCTCGTCCCGTTCTTCGAGATCACGCGGTGTCAACCCATCGGGATCACCCACGATGCCAGCGAAGGCACGGAGGACCGATTCCGGATCCGGCTCGTCTGCCGACTCGAAAGCCTGCTTGACCGCCTTCTCGAGCTGCCGGCGCACCATGCCCAGCACGTGCTCGCGCATGTTCTCGCCCATGACGATCTTGCGGCGGTCACCGTAGATCACCTCGCGCTGCTTGTTGATGACGCTGTCATACTCGACGAGGTGCTTGCGGAGATCGAAATTGTACCCCTCGATCTTCTTCTGGGCTTCCTCGATCATGCGGCTGACGAGTGGGCTCTCGATCGGATGCTCGTCGTCCATCCCGAGCTTCTCGAGAAGTCCCTGGATCCGCTCCGTACCGACTCGCTTGAGCAGTTCGTCTTCGAGCGAGACATAGAAACGGCTCGAGCCCGGGTCACCCTGGCGTCCAGCACGCCCACGCAACTGGTTATCGATCCGACGGGCTTCGTGTCGCTCGGTACCGATCACATGCAGACCACCGAGCTCAGCGACTCCCGGCCCGAGCACGATGTCGGTCCCCCGGCCCGCCATGTTCGTGGCGATCGTCACTGCGCCGCGTTGCCCAGCCTTGGCAACGATCAGCGCCTCGCGCTCGTGATGCTTGGCATTCAGGACCTCGTGTGGAATCCCCTTGCGCTTGAGCAGGTCGCTCAGGTACTCGCTCTTCTCGATCGAGGTCGTGCCCACCAGGACGGGCCGGCCGATCGCGTGCATCTCCTCGATCTCGCGCACGACCGCGCGGAACTTCCCCTCCTCTGTGCGGTAGATCACGTCCGGGTAATCGACGCGGATCATCGGCTTGTGTGTGGGAATGACCACAACCTCGAGGTTGTAGATCGTCTGAAACTCCTCTGCCTCGGTCGCCGCCGTACCGGTCATCCCGGCGAGCTTCTCGTACATCCGGAAGTAGTTCTGGTAGGTGATCGTCGCTTGCGTGACCGTCTCTTGACGGACTCGCAATCCCTCCTTGGCCTCGATCGCCTGGTGCAACCCCTCGCTGTAGCGGCGGCCCGGCATCATGCGCCCCGTGAACTCGTCGACGATGATCACCTCACCATCGCGCACGATGTAGTCACGGTCGCGGAGATACAGCTCCTTCGCTTTCAGCGCCTGCTCGAGATAGTGCACCGCATCCGAATAGCGATCGTCGTAGAGACTGTGTCCCTCCGGAATCCCCAACAAGCGCTCGACCCGATCGATGCCGGCCTCGGTGAGCGTGACGGTCCGGTACTTGAAATCGACTGTGTAATGGACGTCGCGGCGTAGCTGACGGGCGATCTGCGCGAACTGGTAATACCGGTCGACCGTCTCGCGCGCTGGGCCGGAGATGATGAGCGGCGTCCGCGCCTCGTCGATCAAAATGTTGTCTACCTCGTCGACGATCGCATAGTAGAGTTCGCGCTGGACGATATCTTCCGGCCGATACACCAGGTTGTCGCGCAAGTAGTCGAAGCCGAATTCGTGATTCGTCCCGTAGGTGATGTCAGCTAGGTACGCTTCGCGCCGGCTGACCGGTCGCCAGTGGTTGAGCCGGTCATCCGGGCTCGGATCCGGCTGGGTATAGCTCGGATCGTAGATGCCCGAGAACTCGTGCGCGATCACGCCAACCGTGAGCCCGAGGAAGTGATAGATCGGACCCATCCAGCCACCACCCACGCGCGAGAGATAGTCGTTCGGCGTGACGAGGTGGCAACCCCGACCCAAAAGAGCGTTCAAATACAAAGGCAAGGTCGCGACGAGTGTCTTCCCTTCGCCCGTCTTCATCTCAGCGATCTTGCCTTCGTGCAGCACGACACCAGCCATCAGCTGGACATCGAAATGCCGCATCCCCAGCGTTCGTCGAGCAGCTTCGCGGACTGTCGCGAACGCCTCGACCAAAATGTCGTCGAGTGTCTCACCGTCTTGCAGGCGCGCCTTGAACTCGTCAGTCTTGGCCCGCAGCTCGGCATCGCTCATCCGCTCGAACTCGGGCTCCAGCGCGTTGATCTCGTCGACGATCCGGCGCAAGCGCTTGAGTTCGCGCTCGTTCGTGTCGCCGAAGATCTTTTTCAGCACGTTGCGCATCGACTCGTCTCCCACGATCGGTCTGGCGGATGCGTTGACTGCACCCGTACCCGTCAAGTCTACTCCTCGACCGACGGCACTGACGAAGGACTCCGACAAACCGGACGCAGGGAGGAAAGGAAACGCGCGATGACCGGGAGGTGCTCGGTTCTCGATCGCCTGCTCCCGCTGGCTCATCGCAGCGAACTCATCGTAGCCGCTTTGGCCACCCACCTCGCCTTCAACGTCGTGGCTGCACTGGCCTTCCGGCTCGCGGCACAGAGCAGTAGCTGGTTCACGTTCCTTCTTTGGCAAGTGATCGGCAATCTCGCCGGGTTCCTCACCGTCTTAGCTCTAACAGTCCTGCTCCGCCTCGTTCCGCTATCGGTCGCTTATCCGATCACAACAGGTCTCTCGGTTATCGCGGTGCAGGTGATCGCTGCGCGTCTCTTGCTCCACGAATCCCTTCCGCTGCGTGTCTGGTTCGGGACGATTCTCATCGTCCTCGGTATCCTGTTCGTGAGGGCACGGATCTGAGCTCATGGCTACAGCGAAGAGAAGTCAGCGACCATCACCGTTCGCCGAGCGGGTCTACGCCTTAGTCCGGCGTATCCCGCCGGGTCGCGTCACGACCTATGGGCGTATCGCTCGCGCGGCCGGGCTCACTCGATCAGCACGAATGGTCGGTTGGCTTCTCCATGAGGCCCCGCCCGATGTCGCGGCCGTCGCCCACCGGGTCGTGAACCGCAACGGTGAACTCACTGGCGGTTGGGCCTGGGGACACCCGAGCGTGATGCGGGCGCTTTTGGAAGAAGAGGGAGTCACGTTCATCGACGAGTATCGTGTCGATCTCTCGCGTCACCTCTGGGAGCCACCCCTCGATCTCACGGGCGAAGAAGGGTGAGCGCACCACCCGTTCGATCAGGCATCGCTCGCGGCCGGCTCGGGCTCAACCTCCACCGACGAAATGGACGACCTCGAGCACGTCCCCGTCGCGGAGTTCGCAGTCCTCGTACCGCTCGCGCGGTACGATCTCACCATTGCGCTCCACCGCGACCAGTCGCGGGTCGAGCCCGCGCGAGCGGAGGAGATCGGCAATCGTGCGCACGCCGTCCAGTTCGACACGCTTGCCGTTTAACGTCACCCGGATCGTCATGCTCCTTCCACCCTGTCCAAGGCTGCGCGAAACGCGTGCACCGCAGCCACCTGATCGGCAGCCGCCAGGATACCGCGAATGACCGCTACACCGTGGGCGCCAGCTGCCAGCACCGCTGGCACCCGCTCCGGCGTGATGCCGCCGATTGCGATCACCGGGCAGGGTACCGCTCGCGTCACGGCCTGGAGCGCCTGGAGGCCGGCTGCCCCCCTACCGGGCTTGCTCGCCGTCTCGAACACGTTCCCGAAGAGCAGGAAGTCTGCTCCCGCCTGCGCGGCTCGCTCGGCTGCCGTCACGCTGTGTACCGAGCACCCGACCAGACGGCCATGACCCAGGAGGCGTCGCGCGCCCTCGGGGGGAAGGCCACGCTCGGGAAGCTGCACGCCATCCGCTTCGCTGAGGAGCGCGACATCGATCCGGTCGTTCACCAGCAACACGGCTGGCGGCATGACCAAACGGCGAGCTGCCAGAGCCACCGCAAGGAGATCGCCCGCGGCACGGTCGGGCGCCCGCAGGTGCACAGCGTCGACGCCGGCAGCGACCAGCACCGGGAGCAAGTCCAGCAGGCGATCGAAGGGACAAACCTCGGGATCGGTCACCAGGTGGAGCTGCGGCACACGCATCGCTCACGCACTCCGCGCGGCGAGCGCTCGATCGACCACCGCGCGGAGCTGCCGTGCAGCCTCGCGGACGTTCTCGGCACCGACGACCGCCGAGATCACCGCGACACCGACCGCACCAGCGCGGATCACCGCAGCGGCGTTCGCAGCCGTGATGCCACCGATCCCGACCACCGGAATGCCAACCGCCCCAGCGATCTGAGCCAGGTGGTCGAGTCCGACTGCTGGACCAGCGTCAGGCTTGGTGGTGGTCGGATAGACCGGTCCGACGCCCAGGTAGTCGGCACCGACTGCCTCGGCTTGCAATGCCTGTTCCAGCGTCTCCGGCGAAAAGCCGACGACCATCGCCTCGCCGACCAGCTTCCGCACCTCCGGAACCGGTAGGTCGCTCACCCCGACGTGGACGCCGTCGGCCTCGAGAGCGAGTGCCAGGTCGACACGGTCGTTGACGACGAAGAGGACGCCAGCCTCGCGGCAGAGCGCCCGCAACGCGCGTCCGATCTGGAGTGCCTCGCTCAGCGGCCCGGATTTCCAGCGCAGCTGGAGTGCGGTCGCCCCGCCAGCGATCGCCGCGCGGGCGATCTCGATGTCCGGGCGCCCGCGCGCGAGTGCGCGATCGGTGATCACGTACAGACGCAGCGCCTCGCGGAGGCGTGCCCCTCGCCAGGTCGTCACACGAGACCTCCTAACGGACGACACCTTCGAGCGGCGAGCTCGCCGACGCGTACGGCTTCTTCGGGATCCGGCCAGCCAGGTAACAGAGTCGCCCGGCCTCGATCGCCAGGCGCATCGCTCGTGCCATCTTCACCGGATCGCCGGCCTGAGCGATCGCGGTATTGATGAGACAGGCATCGGCTCCCAGTTCCATCGCCAGCGCCGCATCCGACGGTGCACCGATACCCGCATCGACGATCACCGGCACCGTCGCCTGCTCGACGATGATCTGGAGCCACCGAAAGTCCGGCAACCCCTGACCGGAGCCGATCGGCGACGCGAGCGGCATCACCGTCGCGCATCCGATCTCCTCGAGCTGCTTGGCCAGGACTGGATCTTGGTTGATATACGGCAAAACGACGAAGCCTTCTTTGACGAGCACTTTCGCCGCCTCGAGTGTCCCGATCGGATCAGGGAGCAAATATTTCGGATCGGGGATGACTTCCAGCTTCACCCAGTGGGAGAGTCCCATCGCCCGCGCCAGCCGAGCCACGCGGATCGCTTCGTCGGCGGTGCGGCAGCCGGCCGTATTGGGCAGAATCTGGTATCGATTCCAATCGATGACCTCCAGAATGCTCCGGCTCTTCGGGTCGTCGAAATCGATGCGGCGGAGTGCGACCGTCACCATCTCGCAGCCAGATGCGTCCAGCGCTGCCAGCATCTCCTCGTTCGATCGCCATTTACCGGTCCCGAGGATCAGTCGGGAGCGGAACTCGCGGTCAGCGATCTTGAGCGGACGATCATCCACCGTTGGAGAGACATGCTCGACCGCTTCAGCCATCACGCACCTCCTGTGTCGCTGGTATGGCTGCCCACCAGGAGTGGAAGTGATGCACCGGTGAGCGCCCCCGGCCGATCGCGAACGCCGTTTCCAACGCCCGGTGGAGATACTGCTTCGCTTCCCAAACTGCCGCTGCGACCTCGAGTCCCCGAGCCAGGAATGCCGCGATCGCCGCGGAGAAGGTGCACCCTGTCCCATGCGTGTGCGGTGTCTCGACGCGCGGCAGCACGAAGCGCTCGAACGACTGCCCGTCGAACAGGAGATCGACGACCTGTTCCCCCGGCACGTGCCCACCCTTGAGCACGACATAGCGGGGACCGAAGGCATGGATGGCACGTGCTGCCTCGTGCATGTCGGCCTCGTTACGAACCGGTCGGCCGCAGAGCACTTCGGCTTCTGGAGCATTGGGAGTCACGATGTACGCGAGCGGTAAGAGGAGATCGCGCAAAGCGGTGACAGCATCCTCACGGAGCAAGCGGTCTCCGCTCTTGGCCACCATCACCGGGTCGACGACCAGCCGCTCGATGCGGTGCCGGCGCACCCCGGCTGCGACCGTCTCGATGATCGCCGCTGAACTGAGCATACCGGTCTTGGCGGCATCGGCTCCGATGTCCTCCATGACTGCATCCAGTTGCGCTGCGACGATCTCGACCGGGATCTCGTGCACCGCCGTCACACCGACCGTATTCTGGGCCGTGATCGCCGTGATCACCGTCGAACCATAGACGCCGAGCGCACTGAAGGTTTTCAGGTCTGCCTGGATGCCGGCACCGGCACCCGAATCGGACCCCGCGATCGTGAGTGCCTTGGGAACCCGCATCGACATCGCCACCTCCCGTCTCTCGTCGCGTCACGGGACCAGGCGGCGGAAAAACGATCCGCCGACCCAACGGGGCGGCGGGTGAGGGAAGAGCTGAGGAATGGTGCCGTCCCTGCGCTGGCATTACCCAGATCAGGTTCGGAGGGTTGGTCGACCGAGCGTCGACCTCTCAGCGCTTCCGCGCACCCCTGGCACCCGTTGCGCCGAGCATAACATGAGCGAGTCGCACGGACAACCATCAGCGCTCGGCCTGGCGCGGATCCAAGGCATCGCAGACGCGACCGAGCACCATCGTCGCCGGAACACCCGCGAAGAGCGTCTTTCGCTCTGCGGCGCGAGCGTACGCGCTCGACCAGACGCCATCCTTGCCGCGTCTTTCCTCGATCGAAGACTGAAGTCAGCACGTCCAGTCGAAAATGCCTGAAGGATGGGTAGCCCCAGCAGGTGCCGACTCACCATGCGAAAAGGGGCTGGATCAGCCTTTATACTTCCGCGCGAAACCTGGCGCAGAGCGGGCTGGCGAGAAGCGAAGAGGGCAGGGAGACGATGAACGATCAGCGCCGACTCCACTTCCGGTTCGCAACCCGTGCCGTCCACGCGGGCGAACGTCCGAACCCTCGCGACTTCATCCCGACCACGACCCCGATCTATCCGGCCTCGACCTTCCTGTACCAGGACATCGAGCGGATGGACGCGGCACTCGGCGGTGCTGTGGGAGTCTTCGTGTATGGCCGCTATGGCAACCCGACGACGGAAGCACTCGAGACAGCGGTAGCGTCTCTGGAAGAGCAGGAAGCAGCGCTGGCCTTTGCCTCTGGAATGGCCGCCCTGCATGCCACGATCCTCTCC
>Ga0197143_1001462_pt1 | contig 19876 bp, 19 predicted proteins | sample GBS70_MetaG_FD_148603 | JGI IMG/M metagenome (GOLD analysis project Ga0197143, IMG submission 148603) | Sediment microbial communities from Great Boiling Springs, Gerlach, Nevada, United States - GBS 70_MetaG | ecosystem: Environmental > Aquatic > Thermal springs > Hot (42-90C) > Sediment...
TAGGCAATGCAGGTCTTTTCTATGTATGTTATGAGTTGTCTAAAAGAGGATGGAATTGTTTGCCAACCACAAGAAATGCAAAGGGAGTTGATATTGTCATTTTTAGTTCAAAAGGGGATAAAAAATATACCATTCAGGTTAAATCTTTAAGTAAGCAAGATGCTGTAGCTTTTGGTTCTAACTTAGAGATTATGGCAGACTTTGTAATTGTATGTACAGAAGTTTTTTCTGAAAAGCCAAACTTATATATCTTAACACCCCAAGAAGTAAAAAAAGGGATTCCTGAGAAAAAAAATAATTCTTATTGGTTAGAACCAAAAAGCTATTCAGATTATAAAGACCGTTGGGAAAAAATAGGAGACGGTTATTAATATGAAATCTCACCTTACCGAAAACTACCTCGTTGAACAACCTGCCATAAATTGGTTTCAAGAAATTGACTATTCTTACATTCACGGCTCAGAACTTATACCTGATAATGGAGAAAGGGAGTCATACAGGCACTGCGTTTTAAAGAAGAGGTTTATTCAGGCAATAAAAAGAATAAATCCATGGCTTACAGATAATTTAGCGGAAGAAGTTTATAAAAAAGTAATTGAATTTGACCATCCAGACTTTATTATGAAGGGAAAGATATTTTATGAACTTTTGACAAATGGTGTAAAACTGACATTTAGAGAAGGCAGAGAAGAAAAGACAAAGGTTGTAAAAATTGTAGATTTTGAAAATATAGAAAATAACGATTTTCTTGTTGCTAATCAGTTTAAGGTTGAATATCAATATGAAAAAGAACAATACAGAAAGCCCGACCTTGTAGTATTTATAAATGGCTTACCGGTTGCAGTTTTCGAACTTAAAAGTTTCAATGCTAATGAGACAGCAAGAGATGCTTTTTTAGACCACAAAGTTAAAATAAATGATATTCCTCAACTTTATATCTATTCCCAAATTGTTGTTGCCTCTGATGGTTATGAGACAAAATACGGTTCCCCGACGAGTGATTGGGAGAGGTTTTTTGTGTGGGAAGGAATTTTGAGTGATGATGATTTGAAAATTGTTGAGATTACAGAAGGCTATTATAGGTATCTTTATAATGGTAAAGAATTGACCTCTCTTGAAGTTTTAATTAAGGGACTTTTTAGAAAGGAGCATCTGATTGAGTTTATAAATGATTTTGTCTTTTATGAAAGACTCGGAGAGAATTATGAGAAAAAGATTGCCATGTTTAATCAATTTTACGCAGTAAAAAAGGCAGTTGAAAGGACTGTTAAATGTGTCTTAGAAGGCAGTAAACCAGAAGAAAGAAGAATTGGAGTTGTCTGGCATACTCAGGGTTCTGGAAAATCACTTACTATGCTATTTTATGCAAGAAAAACATTAAAAATAAAAGAACTGGAAAATCCCCTTTTACTCTTTATCACAGATAGAAATAATCTTGATGAACAACTCTATGGTCTATTTTCTCAGATGCCTATCGCAAAGCAGGCAGAAAGTATAAAAGATTTACAGGAAACAATAAAAAAACTACCAGGAGGAATAGTATTTGCAACAATCCAGAAATTTGGGAAACTAAAATCTGAAGAATATCCATTGCTTACCGAGAGAAAAAATATAATTGTGATTGCTGATGAAGCCCATAGAAGCCAGTATAGGGAACTTGCCCAGAATTTAAGAAAGGCAATCCCCAATGCCTCATTTATGGGCTTTACCGCAACACCAATTGAGCTTCAGGATAGGGATACATATCTTGTTTTTGGTGAACCAATAAGTGTTTACGCAATGGACAGGGCCCTAAGGCATAAAGTAATAGTGCCAATCTATTATGAGGCGAGGCTTGTGGAACTGCATTTGACAAATGAATTTATAGATGAAGAATTTGAAGAGATTTCAGAGTCCCTTGAACCTGAATTGAAAGAAGATTTAAAAAGAAAATACGCAAGACTCGAAAATTTGGTTTTGAATCAAGAAAGAATCGAAAAAATAGCAAGAGATATAGTTGAACATTTCAACAAAAGAACTCAGGAGCTTGAAGGGAAAGGAATGGTCGTTGTTATTTCAAGAAGGGTTGCAGTTGCACTTTACGATGCAATAAAAAGAATCCCTGATGCTCCTTCTGTTGAAGTAATTATGTCGGGGAACAGACAAAAAGACCCTGAGAAGTTTCATCCTCATATAAGAAATAAAAATGAAATGGAAGAAATTCTTAACAATTTTAAGAATCCAGAAAAAGACCCAAAAATGGTAATAGTTGTTGATATGCTTTTAACAGGTTTTGATGTGCCCTGCCTTCATACAATGTATTTTGATAAACCAATGAAAAATCATGATCTTATGCAGGCAATTGCAAGGGTAAACAGGGTATTCAAAGACAAACCTTCGGGACTCATCGTTGATTACATAGGAATTGCCGATGATTTAAGAAAGTCTTTAAGCAAATATACGATTGAAACTATAAGACAGGTGCTTACAGATATAAATCAGGTTGTAAATATCTTAAAAGAAAAATATGATATTGTCTCGTCAATGCTTTATAGTCAGGATTATAGAAACTGGAAATCTTTGAGTGCTGAGGGACTTGCTCAGCTTACGGTATCTACATACAATTCTATACAAAATGCAGAGCAAAAAGAAAAGTTCATAAAAAACTATCTTGCCCTTAAGAAGATTTATGCCCTTGCAAGCCCCCATCCTGAAACCATAAAAATAAAAGACGAGATAAGGTTTTTTGAGATGATTAAAAAGATGATAATCAAGTATTCAACAACCCCGAGAAAAGAAATATCGAGAGAGTTAGAATATGAGATTACTCAACTAATTTCAAGGAGTATTTCTGCAGAAGAGCCAGTCGATATATTCTCTTTAATTCAAAAAGAAAAGCCAGATATCTCTGTCCTTGATGAAACTTTTCTTGCTCAGTTTAAAAGTATGCCACAAAAAAATTATGCAATTGATTTGCTCATAAAATTGTTAAATGATGAGTTTAAAGTGAGGATGAGGGTAAATCCTTTCAGATATAAATCCTTATACGATAAGTTAAAAGAGTTAATTGAAAGGTATAACATAAAGCTGATTGATACTGTGGAGATTATTAATGAATTAATGGAAATTGCAAGAGAGATAAAGAAAAAAATAGATGAAGGGAAAAAATTGGATCTAACCGAGCAAGAACTTGCCTTTTATGATATGCTCTTAAAAGAGGAAAAGTTTTTTGAAAATGAAGAGGAGATAAAATATGTTGCCAAAGAAGTAGTTAAGAGTCTGGGAAATTTTATTAGAATTGTTGATTGGAATAAAAAAGAAACCTTAAGGGCAAAGATTAAGATGGCAATAAAAGAGATATTAGTGAAAGTTGTTGATGCAAGGGTGGAATACAATGAGATTGACACAGTTGCCTCTGAAATTTATGAACATATAGAAGTGTTGTATGCTGCATAAAGTAGATTCAAAATATATCCTCACTGTAAAAGAGGGATTAATCAGGTCTTGGGATATGTCTCCTCTAAAGAAATAGAAGAGCTTTCCCAGAAAAGTGCTCCATTTTTGGAACTTCAAGAAGTAGCTTTTTTGAGGCTAATGGTTTTATTTTATCAGCCTTCTTTTCATTAATCGGAATGGTGGTATTATAAGAAGGAGAACTGTTGTTATAAGCCATAATATATGATTAATAAAATCGGCTTTCCCCTGTGATGCAGACCTCATTATCTCTACCATATGATAAATGGGATTAAAAAAGGCAAGGTCTTTGATTATCCCTGGCAGATTCTCAAGTGGAAAGAATATACCTGAAAAGAGGAAAAGAGGTGTCATGAAGAGGGTGTAGAAATAATTGAAGGAGTCAATCCCTGGGACAGTTGCTGCTGCAATTATAGATATCTCTGAGAATAAAAAGCCTGAAAGGGATATGAGAGGTATAGTGAGAAGAATCATCCATGAATCAACAAGACCTGCAACCGATATTACACTAATTATTATAGTTCCATAAATGAGGCTCTTAGTAGCTCCCCAGAGGAGTTCACCAAGGACGAGGTCATTAAGATTTACAGGTGTTGCAAGGATAGCATCAAAGGTCTTCTGGTAGTGCATTCTTACATAGGTTCCGTAGGTGCATTCATAAGCTGCAGCAAAGGCAGAAGAAGAGGCAACAATCCCTGGTGCAATGAATTTTATATAGGGTATACCATTTATCTCTCTAAGATAGTAACTCAGTCCAATCCCGAAGGCAAGGAGATAGAGGATGGGCTCTACAAAATTTAGAACCATACTTGATTTATAGAGCTTTTTATAAACTGTGAAGTTTCTATGCCAGACACTTAAGGCCCTTTTGAGATTAATCATTCCGCCTCCTTTATGGCCTCTCCAGTTGTTTCTATTAATCTCTTTCCTGTAAGTTTTAGATAAACATCTTCAAGACTTCCCCCATATTTATCCATCAATTCTTGAGGTGTGCCTATTGCTACTATCCTTCCAGAATCCATTATGGCAACCCTGTCTGAGAGGTGCTGGGCCTCTTCCATATAATGGGTGGTAAGTATAAGGGTCTTTCCTCTCTGTTGCTCCCTTTTTATCATCTCCCAGACCTGTCTCCGGCTTAAGGGATCAAGGCCTGTTGTGGGTTCGTCAAGGATTATTAACTCTGGCCTGTTTATCAGTGCCCTTGCAAGGACAAGTCTCCTCTTCATTCCACCTGAAAGTTTCTCTACATTTGTTTCAGCTCTATCAGAGAGGCCAACGAATTCAAGAAGATCTTTTGCTCTCTTTAAGGCCTCTTTTTTCTTTATACCAAAATACCTTGCATAAACAAGGAGATTTTCTATCACGGAGAGGTCAGGGTCAAGGTTGTTTTCCTGAGGCATAACACCAATCCTTGCTTTAATTTCTGAAGCATATCTTCTTACATCAAGGCCAAAGACATGGAGAAGACCCTCTGTTGGAGGCATATAGCAATGGATAAGTCTCATAACAGAGGTCTTTCCAGCTCCATTTGGACCAAGAAAGCTAAAGCATTCACCTCTGTGAATTATAAAATCAATACTGTTGACAGCCCTGAAGGAGTTGTATTCCTTCACGAGGCCCTTAGCCACCACGATTTCCATTTATTGTTATTATACAATGCCAGAAACCTCACAAATTAACGGTACCGAAAAACCTTCACCTACGAGGTGCAGGTTTTTGGCAAGTATGTTTTATGTTATAATTTCACTCCATGGTTGATCTTATAAAGATAATCCTTGTCCTTTTATTGATCATTATTCTTCTGAGGTTGAAGTGGCACATAGGTATTGTTATGTGCATAGGTGCATTGTTTCTCGCTATTCTTTACCTCATGCCTCCTGAAAAGGTATTGAAGACCACTTATAAATCCCTCACCTCTTCCATGAGTCTGAAACTCCTTCTCGCCCTTTCTTTTATAAGGTCCTTTGAACTCATATTGAGAGAGAAGGGGCTTCTTTCGAGGATTACAGAGGCAACAGGCTCAATTCTCAGAAAAAGGAGGTTTGTTATTATATCCATGCCGCTTTTGATAGGTATGCTTCCTTCCCTTGGAGGTGCCTATTTTTCAGCACCCATGGTGGAGGACTCATCAAAAGGACTGAATCTTAGCAGTGAACACAAGGCCTATCTCAATTACTGGTTCAGGCATCCCTGGGAACTTATTCTTCCACTTTACCCAGGTATTGTTCTCGCATCGGCAGTAACAGATATACCATTGAGGAGATTAATACTCATTAACCTGCCCGTTGCTATCGGGATGGTTCTGATGGGCTTTTTTATTGGATTGAGGAATATAAATGGAAATATGGATAAAGGTGACGCAATGCCAGGCATTAAAGAAGTGTTCGTCCCCCTTATCCCCATAATAGTGGTGATTGGTGGAGTGGCTATCTTTGGTATAGAATTATATCAGATATTGGTAGCCACCCTTATTGGCTTGTGCATCTTTTATAAGGAGTCTCTTCAGGGTATTGGCCGACTCCTTAAATACGGTTTTTCAAAGGATGTTTTTTTGTTAATAGCCGGGGTTGTGCTGATAAAGGGTATGATGGAGGCATCAGGAGCTGTAGAAGGCCTTGACAGGTATTTTTTGGAGTCAGGAGTTCCAGTAATCCTTATTGCCTTTATAATGCCTTTTATCGCAGGCCTCCTTACAGGCTTGGTTGTAGGATTTATAGGAAGTACCTTTCCGCTTCTTATTGCCATGGCTGGTCAGGATATCTCCCTTCTGTCCTTTGCCTTTGTATCAGGATATGCAGGGGTCTTGCTTTCGCCAGTTCATCTTTGCCTTGTCCTTACGAGAGAATACTTTAAGGCAGACATGATGGGAATATACAGGAGGCTTTTCCCAGGGATAATTGTTATGCTTATTGTTTCGGTGGTGATTTATGGTGCTATTAAATCTTAACAAACCCAAAGGGATTACCTCTCAGGAGGCCGTCACAAAGGTTAAGAGGCTCCTTAAGATAAAAAAGGCAGGCCATACAGGAACCCTTGACCCGATAGCAACTGGTGTTCTTCTGGTATGCCTTGAGGAGGCAACTAAACTTGCAGGATATCTTATAAATCTTGACAAGGAATATGTAATTACCATGAAGCTTGGTGAGAGGACAGATACCTTTGATGCAGAAGGAAAGGTGATAGAGAAAGCGGAGGATTTTCATGTAACTGAGGATATGGTGAGGGATGTTCTTGAAGGATTCAGAGGAAGGCAGATTCAAAAGGTGCCACCTTTTTCAGCTGTAAAAAGAGATGGGATCCCCCTATATAAACTTGCAAGATCAGGGGTAGAGTTTGAGAGGCCCTTGAAAGAGGTTACTATCCATAGTATAGAGCTTCTGGAATTCCAGAAAGAATTTATAAAGATAAAGGTCCGTTGTTCAAAGGGTACCTATGTAAGGACCCTTGTTGATGATATAGGATTAAGGCTTGGAACCTTTGCCCACATAACAGGGCTCGTAAGGACTGCTGTTGGTCCTTTCAGGGTTGAGGAATCCTTCAGTTTTGAAGATCTGAAAGAGGGGAGGTTTAACCTCATCCCAGTTGATGAAGGTCTTTCTGTATATCCAGAGATAAGGCTTAAAGCCTCAGAGGCAAGGGCATTAAAGAACGGCTCTTTTATCCCTATTCCGTTGACTTTAAAATTTAATGAAGGTACAATATTAAGACTCTATGATGAATCAGGATTTTTTGGTATGGCCATTGTAAGAGGAGGAAGATTAAAACCTGAAAGGATTGTCAGGACAGTATGAGGAAGAGGATATTGATTCCTAAGGTTTTAATAATTTTAGTTTTATCATTATTTCTGGTTAGTGGTATTGCTATCAGCGTAGATGGGAAGGTAAAAACTGAAGAGGTTGTGATTAGTTTTGATGCTCCAGACAAGGCAGGTATTCCAAGAGGCTGGAAGCTTAAGGAGAAAAGGGGTGATGCTGAGTTTAAGGTAATTAAAGAGGATTCAGAAAATGTAATTTATCTCAAAAGCAATTCAGCCTCCTTTTCATTTGAAAAACCTATAGATATTGATCCAAAGAAGTATCCCTATGTTGTATGGAAGTGGAAGGTCCTCAGACTTCCCGAAGCTGGTGATGTGAGAGCAAAAAAGAAAAATGATCAGGCAGCCCAGCTTCTTGTCCTTTTTGATGGGAAGAGGAGTATAAGCTATGTCTGGGATACTGGTGCACCAGAAGGTACTGTAATGGATGAATCCATAGGATGGCCTGTTAATATAAAGATAAAAGTACTGGTTGTTAAATCAGGTGGAGCAGATCTCAACAAATGGATCTCCTTTGAAAGGAATATCTTAGAGGATTATAGAAGATTATACAATGAAGACCCCACCCTTATTAAGGGCATAAGGATACAGATCAATACCCAATATACTGGAACTATTGCTGAGACCTTTTTTGGCAATATTGTCTTTAGAAAGGCTTCAAGATAAGGCAATTTTAAAGACTTTACAGTTTCTGTAAATCTAATTTAAAATAGAACCCTTATAGAAGGAGGATAATTATGCCAATTAAAAGATATCTTCTTGCACCAGGTCCAACTCCTGTACCTCCAGAGGTACTTCTCAGGATGGCCATGCCTATAATCCACCACAGGGCGCCTGACTTTATCCCTGTCCTTGATGAGGCAAAGAAAGGACTTAAATGGTTATTCCAGACAGAGAATGATGTCCTTATCCTCTGCTCAACAGGAACAGGCGGGATGGTAGGTGCCGTGAATAATTTCTTTAACCCCGGGGATAAGGTGATTGTTGTTAATGGAGGTAAATTTGGTGAAAGGTGGACAAAGATATGTCAGGCTTATGGATTGAATGTCCACGAGATATCTGTTGAGTGGGGACATTCTGTAAAGCCTGAACAGGTTGAGGAGGCATTAAAAAAGGTTCCAGATGCAAAAGGCCTTTTTATGCAATCCTGTGAGACCTCAACAGGTGTTTATCACGATATAGAGGGTGTCTCAAAGATTCTTAAAAACTATCCCGATGTACTCTTCATTGTTGACTCTATAAGTGCCCTTGTTGCCCATGACATTAAGACAGATGCCCTTGGTATAGATGTCCACATCGCAGGCTCCCAGAAAGGTCTTATGCTTCCTCCAGGCCTTGCCCTTGTGAGTGTCTCTGAAAGGGCCTGGAAGAGGGCTGAGACCTCAAAGATGCCGAGATTCTATTTTAACTTCAAAAAAGAAAGGGAAAATCTCCAGAAGAACCAGACAAACTTCACCTCTGCTGTTACATTGATAATTGGTCTTAATGAGAGTATAAGGCTCCTCAAGGCAGAAGGCCTTGAGAATGTCTTTAAGAGGCATGCAAGGCTTGCCAGTGCCTTAAGAAAGGCAATGGAGGCGATAGGTCTCAGACTTTTTGCAAAGGATTCACCAAGTAATTCAGTAACAGCTATTGAGGCACCACCTGGTATCGATGGACAGGCAATTTATAAAGCCCTCAGAGAAAAATATGGTATTACAGGTGCAGGTGGTCAGGACAAGCTGAAGGGTAAGATCTTCAGGATAGCCCATCTCGGTTATGCAGACACCTTTGATGTAATAACGGCAGTAAGTGGAGTCGAGATGGTTCTTAAATCCATGGGTTATAGTATTAAGCTTGGCACAGGTGTTGGTGTTGCTGAAGAGATATTAATGGAGGAATAAGATGAAGGTTCTTATCAGTGATGACCTTTCAAAGCAGGGAATAGAGATTCTCAAGAATGCTGGCCTTGAGGTTGATGTGAGGTCTGGGATGAAGCCTGAGGAACTCAAGGCTATAATTAAGGACTATGATGGTCTGATAATAAGGTCTGCTACAAAGGTAACAGCAGAGATAATAGAGGCAGCAGAGAAACTCAAGGTTATTGGAAGAGCAGGTTCAGGCCTTGACAATGTTGATAAAGTAGCTGCTACAAAGAAAGGTATAGTTGTAATGAATACCCCGGGTGGCAATACGATTACAACAGCAGAACATACCCTTGGTCTTCTTTTTGCCGTTGCAAGGCAGATACCCCAGGCAACAGCCTCCATGAAAGAGGGCAAGTGGGAAAAGAAAAAGTTCATGGGAGTGGAACTTTATCAAAAGACTATAGGTATCCTTGGAATTGGTAACATCGGTTCTCAGGTTGCCAGGCGCTGCCTCTGCCTTGGTATGAATGTCCTTGCCTATGACCCTTATTTGAGTGATGAAAAGGCTCGAGAGCTCGGGGTGAAAAAGGTTGACCTTAAGGAGCTTTTCAAGAACTCCGACTTCATCACAATCCATACCCCTCTTACACCAGAGACAAGGAATCTTATTAATAAAGATACTATTGCCATGATGAAGGATGGTGTGAGAATTATAAACTGTGCGAGAGGTGGTATAGTAAATGAAAAGGACCTCCTTGAGGCCCTCGAGTCAGGTAAGGTTGCTGGAGCTGCTCTGGATGTCTTTGAGCAGGAGCCCTGTCCACCCGACCATCCCCTTGTGAAACATCCCAATGTAGTCTGCACACCCCATCTTGGGGCTGCAACTGTTGAAGCCCAGGAGAATGTGGCAGTAGCTATTGCTGAGCAGATTGTTGATTATCTCGTCCATGGAGTGATAAGAAATGCCGTGAATTTCCCATCTATTCCTCCAGATCAGGTGGCAATACTTCAGCCTTATATAGATCTTGCTGAAAGAATGGGGGTCTTTGCCTCCCATCTCTTTGAAGGTGGAATAACAGAAGTGACTGTTGAATACAGGGGTGAGGCCTCTACCATAAATACAGCACCTGTGACCATTTCTGCTATAAAAGGTCTTCTTACCCCACTTCTTCAGGAGACCGTCAATTTTGTGAATGCACCTGTTATTGCAAAGGAAAGGGGTATTGACATTAAAGAGACGAAGGCAAAAGAGGCAGGTGACTACAGCACCCTTCTTACCCTCCGGGTAGGTTCACCTGAGAAAAGTTTAACCATCTCAGGGACTCTTTTTAGCAGAAAATCTCCGAGGATTGTTCAGATAGACCGCTTCCCTGTTGAGATTATTCCCGAGGGTATAATGCTCCTCATGTATAATCATGACAGGCCAGGTGTTATTGGAAACATAGGGACACTCCTTGGAAAGAACAATATAAATATTGGAAGGATGCACTTTGGAAGGGAAAGTCAGGGAGGTCTTGCTATATCTGTTGTAAATATAGACTCAGAGGTTTCTGATGCCATCCTTGATGAGATAAAGAGGCTTCCAAATATAATCTCTGTAAAACGGATAAGATTGTATTAGAGAGGAAACGAGATGCCAGCTGTTGTGGTTGTGGGCACCCAGTGGGGTGATGAAGGAAAGGGAAAGATTGTTGATGTTCTTGCTGAAGAGGCTGATATAATTGTTAGATATCAGGGTGGGCACAATGCAGGTCATACTGTCGTGATTAATAATGAAAAATTTATCCTTCATCTGATTCCATCGGGGATCCTTCATAAAGATAAACTCTGTATTATAGGAAATGGCGTTGTTATTGAACCATCTGCCCTCCTTGAGGAGATAGAAGGATTGAGAAAGAGAGGGATTGAAGTCGGTGAGAATCTCCTTATAAGCAAGAACGCCCATCTTATAATGCCCTATCACATCCTTCTTGATACCTATAGTGAGAAGACAACAAAGGTAAAGATAGGAACCACGGGAAGGGGTATTGGACCTGCCTATACCCATAAGGCACAGAGGTTAGGTATAAGGGTAGTTGACCTCCTTGAACCCGAGATATTTAAAGAAAAGGTTGAGAGAATCTTAGAGGAGGTAAATTTTATTCTGAAAGGTAGATACGGCATTGAGCCCTTTAATGTTGAAACCCTCTGCGATACCTATCTCAGTTATGCTGAGAGACTAAGACCTCATATATCAGATACAGAGATAGTAATAAACAATGCTATAAAGGAAGGAAAAAAACTTCTCTTTGAAGGAGCTCAGGGAACACTCCTTGATGTTGACCATGGCACCTATCCCTTTGTTACTTCCAGCAATCCTGTGGCTGGTGGAGCCTGCGTTGGTGCTGGTATAGGTCCAACAAAGATAACATCTGTCCTTGGAGTTGTAAAGGCCTACACAACAAGGGTTGGTGAGGGGCCTTTTCCGACTGAATTGAAGGATTCTATAGGGGAGATGCTCAGAAGGAGAGGTGGAGAATATGGAGCTACAACAGGAAGGCCCCGAAGGTGTGGATGGCTCGACGCTGTTGTTCTGAGACACTCTGTGAGGGTTAATGGGATAACCGGTATTGTGGTCACAAAGCTTGACATCCTTGATGAACTTGATACAATTAAGATATGTACTGGATACATGTATAAAGGAACGGTCTATACAGATATGCCAAAGGAGTACGGCATATTTTCGAATTGCGAGCCCGTATTTATTGAGCTAAAGGGCTGGAAGGAAAAGACAACAGGTATAAACGATTATGCCCGGCTTCCTGAGCTGGCAAGACAGTATCTTAAAAAGATAGAGGAGCTATTAGAGGTTCCCATTGTTCTTATATCCACGGGGCAGAAAAGGGACGAATTAATAAGAATGAAGGAAGTCTTTTGATGTCGAAGAGAGAGGCGAAGAGATATGTGAGAAGGCTGGAGGCAGAATTTGAGAGTGGTGGCTTCAGTGGAAGAGGGATTACGAGTGATATATCAAAAAAAGGGATTTTTATCAGGACCCATAAGGCCCTTGCACCAGGAACAACTGTGACAGTTAGACTCCATCTCAGGGATGGAAGGATATCAGTAGTAAAGGGGATAGTGAAGAGGTCAATAAAGATTCCTATGTATACCTCTGATATAAAAAATGGAATGGGAATAGAGATAATAGAAAAGGATTACCTCTTTGATGCGCTTATTAAAACATTTGAACAAGAACAGCTTACTGATAAGGACGACAGGCAGGATGAGAGTGAGTTTATAATAATTACCTGTCCATCCTGCGGGATAAAGAATAAGGTGTCTGCCTCAAAGGTCTCTCTCGGGCCAAGGTGTGGTAGATGCAGGGCTTCTCTCAAAGGGGCAAAGCCTCTTTGAAACCCAAAAAACAGGCTTCAGGCTATAGGCTTTAGGCTTCAGGAATTTTTCTATCGCCTGTAGCCTATGGCCTATAGCCTATTATAATGGAGTTTTAGGGATGAAGTCCCTCAAAGGTGCATTGATAAGAAGATTATTAAATCTGCTATACCCTTCAAGATGTCCTGATTGTGGGAAGGAATCATCTTCCAGATTTTATCCCTTTTGCAACATCTGCTGGAGCACTATTTCACCATTTATGGGAAACAGGTGTTCTATCTGCTCTATACCCCTACCGGAGCACTCCACTATATGTGGTGAATGCATACAGAACAGACCTTTTTTTAATAAATCCTTTATATACGGTCTATATGATGGATTATTGAAGGAGGCAATCCATCATTTAAAATACTTTCGTATAAGAGGACTGGCCAGGCCCTTAGCAGATCTTCTATTAAGATTGCCTCTGCCAGAGGCCGACATTATTGTCCCTGTACCACCTGATAGACATCGTCTCAGAAAAAGACATTTCAATCATACATCTTTAATTGCAAAGGCCCTGTCGAAAAGTCTCCAGATCCCTTTCAGTATTGATGCTATTATAAAGATAAAATCCACACCCCCACAGGTTGGTCTTAAGAGGGATGAGAGATTGAAAAACTTAAGAGGAGCTTTCAGGGCAGAAAAGAGGTTTTCAGGTGAGAGGATTATGCTTATTGATGATGTTATAACAACAGGTATTACCGCCTCAGAATGTTCAAGGATGCTCCTCAAGGCTGGTGCATCATGTGTTTATCTTGTAGCACTTGCGAGGAGCTCTGGAGATCTGATCAGTTCAAGACCTATTGACATTTCAGATGCTGAAAAGGTAATTTAACCCATGATAGATTTACATACACACAGTGTCTTCAGCGATGGTGAACTAATCCCTGCTGAACTTATAAGAAGGGCAGAATATCTTGGCTATGAGGCAGTGGCTATTACAGACCATGTGGACCATTCAAATATCGACATTGTTGTACCCCGGCTTGTTAAGGCCGTTAAGGCCCTGAGTGATTATGTATCAATAGAGGTTCTTGCTGGTGCGGAGCTGACACATGTCCCTCCGAGACTCATACCTGACCTTGTTAAAGAGGCGAGGGCAATGGGTGCCATGATCGTCCTTGTTCATGGAGAAACTATTGTCGAACCTGTTCTGCCAGGCACAAACAGGGCAGCCATAGAGGCAGAGGTTGATATACTCGCCCATCCTGGACTTATGGCAGAAGAGGATCTATTATTTGCAAAGGAAAAGGGTGTATATCTTGAGATCACCTCAAGGAAAGGCCATTGTCTTTCAAATGGTTATATCGCAAGGGAGGCCCAGAGATTCGGCATTCCTGTTGTGATAAATACAGATGCTCATTCTCCATCAGATCTCATTACAAAAGAGACAGCAATAAACATACTCCTCGGAGCTGGTATTGAAGAGACAAGGATAAATCCAATATTTCTAAATTCAAGGCAGATTGTTGAGAAGGTCCTCAGGAGGCAATATGCCAAGGCCCATTAAAAAGAGGATTGTAAAAAAAGCAGTATCTGAAAAAGACCTGAAGTCAGGTATTGCAAGGTTCGAAGAGGTTATTAAAGAAAAAAGTCAGAACCTGAAGAATATAATTATCATCTCTTTGATTGTGCTCCTCCTTGGTGGTGCTTTTTTAACCTATCATTTTTATTCAAGGTCAAGGGCTGAAAGTCTTTTTTATGAGGGATACAGTGCTATCTATATGGAGAGGGCCGGGATTAATCCTATAGAAAGATACAGGGCAGGCCTTGAGGCTTTAAAGAAGGCTTATGATATGAAACCAGAGCCCCTCACCCTTCTTTACATGGCTGACGGTTATTTCAGGCTTGGTTCCCTTGAAGAAGCCTTAGAGAGCCTTCAGAAGTTTAAGAAAAAATACAGCAATAATAGATATCTTATGCCCCTTTGCTATCAAAGAATGGCTTTCATCTATAAAAAGAAAGGACTCAATGAAGAGGCCCTGAAGATTTATGACGAACTTTATAGAAATGGTTACACCTTAAAAGACCTTGCCCTTTATGAATCAGCAAAAATACTGATAGAAATGAAGCAGATGGAGGAGGCCTCAAAGAGGCTTGAAACCCTCAGAAAGGAATTCCCTTCCTCACCCTATCTTAGCATGCTGAAATAAGAAGATTAAGGATTATCTTTTTGCGGCCATCTCCTCCAGAACGTTCAAAATGGCCTTTCTTGATTTTCTATCCAGCCTTCTGAATAGCTCAACAAGCCTCTTTTCTTCCGTTGTCAATTCGTTGTAGGGCTCTTCTATTTCAGAAATAATTTCTTTTTCTGTTGGGAAAAAACTAATTACAGGCACACCAAGGGCATCTGCTATCTGGAGAAGCCTTTCAACATTTATACTGCTTTTGCCTGATTCGTACTTCTGGATTTGTTGATATGTTACACCTATCCTTTCAGCAAGCTTCATCTGCGACAAGCCTGCCCTGAGTCTGAGTCTTCGTAAACTTTCACCTATAAGTCTATTATGTCTTTTCATAATGAGGATTATGGTAAAAAAACAGTGGATAAATCCACCAACTGTGAGTTGTCCTGTTGACATATCACAACTTAAAATTGTATAAATTATTATGGGAATATTAATAGTTGATAATGACCCAGTCATTTCAAGACTTTTAAAGGATTTTTTAGTTCTTAACGGTTTTAATGTTCAGACAGTAGAGAATGGCTCTGAGGCCTTAGACTTAATTAAAAGGGGACAGTTTAATATAATCATTACCGACTATGACATGCCAGGTATTAATGGTGTAGAGCTCACTCATATAGTTCGCTCTATGAGGAGTGATCTATTAATTATTGGAATGAGTGCAGATAGCAAAGAGTCTGATTTTTTAAAGGCAGGAGCTAACCTTTTCATTCTAAAACCCTTCAGCCTCTTCAAGATATTAGAATTTATCAATCATTTCCTTTCTCAGAGATCATGCTGAATTGGTCTTTCTTCTGTTAGACCTTCTTTTCTTTTTGAAGTCATCAGGGTCTGGCTTAAAACCCTGAGGGGGGAGCTTTAATTCCTGGCCAGCCGTTAATACCTTTCCTTTTATTTCAGGATTAAGCCCATAGATTGCTGATTCAGGTATTCTGTATCTTTTTGCTATCTTTGAGACTGTCTCACCTTTCTTCACAATATGGATACTAAAGGAATACCTCTCTTCTTTTGGAATTTTAGAAAGATTCTCGAGGAATATATCTTTTTTATCTGCCGGAATTCTTATTGTGTAAAAGGCCTGGTCTGGAGGCGTGCACCATCTCTTAAGTTCAGGATTAAGGTCTTTTATGGTCTGGAGGTCTGTTTCAGCAGCCCTTGCAATTATTTCGAGGTCAACAGGGGATTCTATAGTTACCTCTGTAAATTCTACAGGATTTGAATATTCAATGTTGTTAAACCCATATTTTTCAGGCTCAAGGGCAATAAGGCTTGCTGCAATGAATTTTGGCACATATTCCCGTGTCTCTCTCTTGAGATAGGGCTTTTTTTGGAGTAATATCCAATAGTCATCTTCCTTTGTCTTTCTCAGGGCTCTCAGAACCTTTCCCTCGCCAGCATTATAGGCAGCCATGGCAAGGTGCCATGAATTAAACATCTCGTAGAGATCCTTAAGATATCTCGCCGCAGCCTCGGTTGATTTTATTGGATCCCTTCTTTCATCAATCCACCAGTTAATTGTGAGGCCATATTTTTTAGCGGTTGAGGCAATAAACTGCCAGGGTCCAACAGCCCTCATTCTTGAGTAGGCATGAGTATTAAACCCACTCTCAATTAGGGGGAGAAAAACTAACTCCTTAGGAAGACCATGTTGAATAAGTATTTCTTTCATTATATCTATATATCTCCCTGCCCTTGAAAGCCAGAGTTCAAATCTATCCCTAAGGCTTGTTGTGAATGTGTTTATATGCCTTTCTACAGCCCTTATGGCAAGGTGATTAGAATCATAGTCATGAATCAGAACCTTCAGGTCATAGGTATCTTCATCTTCATAATCTTTATCTGAAAGCTCTAAGCCTTCAGTGAGTATCTCTGATGAGTTTATTGAAAGGTTGGGAGTTTCCTGAGGGGTAACGGGATTATTTTCTTCTGCAAAAACAGTGTCTGGTATGGATAAAAGGATTAATAAACAAGTATTCAAGAAGAACAGTACTATTTTTGACGCAATTTTCCTCAAAAAGTAGAAAAAGGACATTAAAATACCTCCTTGTTAAAAAATCAATCTTTATTTAGCAAAAACCATGCTAAGGCATTGAATAAAAATTTCTTTAAAAAACAAATACTTTTTATATTGAAATCCTTCACAACTGACCAAAACTGTCATATTATACCAAAAAATGTCAAAAATTCGCCTTTTACAGACCCAAATATCTGGAGTCTCTCTTGAAGGTTATCATAGTCGCAAACCCTTGGTTGCCTAAAAATAGTGCTATAATCACTGCTGTCCAAAATAAATTAAAATTGTATTTTAAAGAGGGCATAAGGCCTCAAAAACACAAAAAGAAGCGACAGGATTTATTTTTAAAGGTATAATAAAGTGATTAATATCCTTTGTAAGGTATATTAAGGTCATGACAGGCTATTTAAAAAATTACACTAAGGAGTCGCCTTTTGTGCTTTTTAGGGATGGCGGAAGTAATAGTTGGCCTCATGCCTTTTTAAGATTTATCTTGGACAGATGCGTGCTATAATATAAGCAAAAAGGAGTCAGGATGCGAAAAGGGATTGCATTAGAAAGATTGTAAAGGAAATAGGGGATCTCCCACCGAATAATCAGTTAAAATTGGTAGAAAAACTTATCCATCGGATAAGGAAGACAAAAGCTTGGTCCTCTTCCTATGGAAGTTGTCAATGTCTTTCAATCTGGTAAAGTGGTAGGCTGATGTTTTGGACAGCTATGAGATGGAGGTTATTCTTTGAAAGATATGTTTGAACTCGATATTCCAGGGTTTGGGCTTATAAGGCTTGAACATCTCGTATCTGATTTCACGGGAACATTGTCTGTTGATGGAAAGCTCATTGCAGGCGTCAGAGAAAGGCTTAACAGGATAGCAGAGTTCCTCAATATCCATATCCTCACAGCAGATACCTTTGGTAAGGCAAGGGAGGAGCTGAGAGGCATAAATTGTGAGATCCATATCCTCACTGGTGAAGACCATGATATACAAAAAGAGGAATTTATAAAAAAACTCGGTCCGGATAAGGTTATAGCTTTTGGTAACGGGAATAATGACAGGAGGATGCTGAGGACAGCAAGGATTGGCATTGCTGTAATGCTTGATGAGGGATGTTCTCTTGATGCCCTTAGTTCCTCTAATATCCTTGTTAAATCCATAAATGATGGTCTCGACCTCCTTCTTAATCCTTTGAGACTTAAGGCAACGCTGAGATTTTGAGTACTGGTGTGATAATTGAAGGGTAGAAAGATCATATTTTTGATTCTTAAGCTCCTTGTGAGCCTTTTTCTTCTTTATACCCTTATATCAAGGATAGGATATAAAACTATTCTTGATTCAGTAAAAGGTATCTCCCCGTTGATTATTATTAGCTCTTCTGTTATTTATATTCTTGCCACATATGTTTCTGCTGTTCGATGGAGACTCCTTACATTCTCTAAGCTCCCGACGGGAAGACTCTTTATCCTTTACATGATAGGTTCATTTTTTAATACGATACTGCCTGGTATCATAGGAGGTGATGCAGTAAAGGCTTATTATCTTTACAGAGAGACAGGAAATCCAGGTATCTCCATGGCATCAGTATTTATGGACAGGTATGTGGGTTTTATCTCCCTTATGCTCATTGCCCTTCTTGCCCTTCCCTTTGGCCTGACTTATATAAAAGGTACAGAGATTGAGTATCTTTTCCCCTTAGTTGTGATTGCCTTTGTTGCCGGGAGTATCAGTTTTTTTAGACTCAGGGTAGGCTCAGGGATCAAGATATTAAGGGAATTTTACAGTTTCTTTGATGCCTATAAAAATATCAGGGAAACCAAGCCTCTAATTATCAAGACCCTTCTACTTTCTGGCATTATTCAGCTTATGGGTATGTTCAGTGTTTTTTTAATAGCAGCCGGATTGAACGCCCCTGTCCCTCTGCTTTCTATTCTATTGTTTATCCCTATCATCGTTACTGTTTCTATGCTGCCTCTTTCCATATCAGGCCTTGGTATAAGAGAGGCTGGATTTGTGATACTCTTTGGGAAGATAGGAATAAGGCCTGAGGTTGCCATGAGCATCTCTTTACTCTGGTTTGTATCCGTTGTCCTCGGAAGCCTGCCAGGATTTCTTTTTTATGCCTTTTATCGCAAGAAGTAAAGACCTGCACCTTGGAGGTGCAGGGAGGGTATTTATTGTTATTCTACAGAAGTCCTACATGTTTTAATGCTTCAGCTATCTTTGGGTCTTTTTCTGCTAACTCTTTTAGGGCCTTTTCTATTTTTTCTTCTTTTTCTTCGAGTTCTTTATATTTTTTTATTGCAGGGGCGAGGGCAGTTCTTCTATCCCAGATTACAAAACCTATCAGTATTCCCATGCCACCAAAAAGTATACCAAATCCCCAGAGCATAAATGTCTGGAGCCCATCAATCCTTCTGTTCAAATCATCAATCCTTTTGTTTAAGTCATCAATCCTTTGATTGAGGGCCTTCTGTCCCTCTTCAAGGCGTATCAGCCTATCTCTGTCATCCTGGGTGAAGGGTATTGCCTTTGGAAAAGAAACAGTAGGGGCACATAGGATTATGAAGGTTGTTATTACAATTAAAGAGGTTTTCATAGGTATATTATATCATAAAGACCTGCCCTTGGAGGTGCAGGGAGGGTATTTATTGTTATTCTACAGAAGTCCTACATGTTTTAATGCTTCAGCTATCTTTGGGTCTTTTTCTGCTAACTCTTTTAGGGCCTTTTCTATTTTTTCTTCTTTTTCTTCGAGTTCTTTATACTTTTTTATTGCAGGGGCGAGGGCAGTTCTTCTATCCCAGATTACAAAACCTATCAGTATTCCCATGCCACCAAAAAGTATGCCAAATCCCCAGAGCATAAATGTCTGGAGCCCATCAATCCTTCTGTTTAAGTCATCAATCCTTTGATTTGTTGCCTTAAAACCTTCTTCAACCCTTCTGTTCAAATCATCAATTCTTCTGTTTAAGTCATCAATTCTCTGATTTGTTGCCTTAAGACCTTCTTCAAGTTTTGTCTCAAGGCGTATCAGCCTATCTCTGTCATCCTGGGTGAAGGGTATTGCCTTTGGAAAAGAAACAGTAGGGGCACATAGGATTATGAAGGTTGTTATTACAATTAAAGAGGTTTTCATAGGTATATTAT
>Ga0197143_1001463_pt1 | contig 19863 bp, 19 predicted proteins | sample GBS70_MetaG_FD_148603 | JGI IMG/M metagenome (GOLD analysis project Ga0197143, IMG submission 148603) | Sediment microbial communities from Great Boiling Springs, Gerlach, Nevada, United States - GBS 70_MetaG | ecosystem: Environmental > Aquatic > Thermal springs > Hot (42-90C) > Sediment...
TTACGGCGAAGAAGCCGGAGCAGCCACGCAAATTCTGCGCGGTCAAGGGTTTTTAGCCCGCGCCTTGGTCGCGGATCCGGAACGCTGGCCTGCCCTTTTTCGCCCCTTAAGCCTGGGAGAGTTCCCTCCTCCACCCCAAATCTTAGAGGGTGTGCCGGCTTTTCCCGCGGAAAATTTGGCCAAGCGTTATCTTTTGCTTCTGGATCTGCGGCCGGCAGAAATTTTTCTGGAAGGAACCTTACCCGGAGCGATCCGAGCCGACCCTGAGGATCTTCCGCATTGGGCGGAATGGCTCCCTAAGACCGAGGAGTTGGCAGAAGGCGTAAGTTTTCAAGTCTGGATACTGGATGAGGACGGGAAGGAAGCGGGTGAGGCCGCGTGTTTCCTTCGTGAAGCAGGGATCCCCGCGGTGGCCCTCATCGGCGGGCTTAGGAATTGGCGAGCCCGCTACGGCCGGAGTTGGTTGATCCCACCATTCTGGACCGAGACTTCGGTAACTCCATAATTGTAAATTTCACGGACCTCAAATGTATGGTGTTCCAAAGCTCGCAAGCTCGCCCAAGATGCCTCTAAAGGTGATGTACCGGGGATCGTATAAGGGGACATGGTGGCCTTCGCGAAGAGAAAGCGGTTAGAAAGGCGCTGGAAAACCAAAGCCCACGGCCTTTTGGCGTTTCTGCGTCCTCCTAAACCTATTCGCCACTACCTCTACATCACCAATCGGCTGGAACAGCTCGCCAAGGAGGTGAAGAGGCGGACCAAAGTGGTGGAAGTGTTTTGTAGTGAAGAGGCCGCAGAAAAGCTTCTGTATTTGGTTTTGCGTGCGCTGGATGAGGCTTGGGGAGCCCGTCGGCTCCGGGGGTTTGCGGAAATCCAGATGGGAAGCTACCATGCTGGTCAGACATCTCTGAAAGCGCGCGCCCGGTCAACCCCCTGGCTCCTCCTCCCTCTCATCCCCAACCTTGCTTGCACCATTGGTCTGGGTACATCTCTCCGCCGCAAAGGGCATAAGGTTTTTTCGGGGACGTCCCGCAATCAATAGCCGGGCCCTTAGGCCCATGTGTCTTGCCCGCGTTCACGTCCCCATCACCCGCCCTAGCCGGCAAATGGCCGGCTCCTGATAGGGTTCCCCAGTCCCGAGCACCCACCAGGTAGCTTCCGCCAAGTGCCTCCCTACTGCTCCTACAGCCTTCTGATGGCCCTTTCTTTCCCGAATTCGCGCGTAAAGCCGGCCCACATGGCGGAGGGCATAGTTTTGATGGTTGCGGGCGATTACGTTGGCCGCCTCGCCGTAGGCCCACTTGAGATAGCGGTTTACGTCCTCGCGGGTCTTCCCGTAACGGACCTTGCCCCCGCTTTGCTGGACTCTCGGGACCATCCCCACATAGGAAGCAAGGTGCTTGGGTCCGGGAAACCGCCGAACATCTCCGACCTCCAAGGCGATCACCGTAGCCAGAATGAAACCCACTCCAGGAAGAGTCATGAGAAGCTCCACCTCTCGGGAAGGAGCGAGCACCTCCTTCATCCTCTTTTCCAATTCCGCGATTCTTTGGTCCAAAATCCCCACTTGTTCCAACAACATCCGTGTTACTGCCCTTGTTTCTGGAGGAAGTTCTAAGATCTTCTCGATAATGAGTTTCCTTCCCCTGACCCCGAAAGGATCGCTCACCTCGGTGATGACAAGGTTGTACTTAGCCAGGGTTGCCTGGATGCGCTGCTTGAGTTGGGTTCTTTGTCGAACTAAGGCCATTCTTGCTCGGGTAAGCTCCCGCTTGTCCCGCAGCTCACCTGGTGGGATCCACACGGTGGGAAGCGTGCCAGCTCGCTGGAGCCTGTTCAAACCTCGGGCATCGAGCTTGTCGGTCTTGTTGATCATGCCCAGCATGAGTTTAGCTTTGGCGGCGTGGACAAGTCTGGGAAGGCAACCCGCTTGTTCGATTTCCTCCACGATCCAATACCAATTTCCCACGGTTTCCACGGCCACCGGGCTTCCCGGGTAGCAGGCCTCGAGGAGAAACGCTGCCAAAGCCCCGCGCTCATGGGCGATTCTCCCTTCCCAGTGTACCCGGCCCTTCTCGTCCTCCACCACCGCATACGTATACTTCTTGTGACAGTCAAAGGCGATATACTCCATTGTGCGCGCCCTCCTTTCTCCTTCTTTTTCGGGCAGGATACCCTGCCCAAGGGCGCGCGCTTTCATAACATCAATAGACGCTATACTATGCGGCAGAATACTCCCTGTCCCAAGGCGCGCGTTTTACACTATGAAGGCTCAAGTCGCTTTGGGAAGGATCTTCTTGATCGCCTCCTCCGACCTTGGGAGATCGTCGGTAACGAAAATCGGTACCTTGTTGAACTCTGAACGGGTACAAGGATAAACGCTTCCGGCATAGCTGGTGGATTCAGATTTTGCCCCGGAGTTGTTTAAGAAGCTGGGCGAACACCAACACCGCCACTAGGAAGAGCCCCCAGAGGAAGTTATTGAAGAATGGCCCCCCGGGCAACGTCATAAAGCGGCTATAAAAGCCAGTGGAAAGGATCTGGAGGGTGAGGGTAGCCAAGACTGCGGCGGTTATGCCGTAGTGCCCTGCAGTGATCCCGGCCAAGTTGGTGATGAGGAGCGCGAACACGATGTATACCTGGGTCCCGTACTCGTACGCTACCGACTGAGTGCGCCCCATAATAATAATCCCCGCCGCTGCTGCTAGCAGTCCGCTTATTATATATACTGACATAATGACTCGGCGGTAATTTACTCCCGAGAAATAGGCCGCCCGGGCGTTTATCCCCACCATCCGGGCCTTGAAGCCAAACGCGGTGTAGTTAAGGACAAGGTACATGACGGCATATATACCAAGGAATATCAGGAAAGGGATGGGAATGTTGAAGACGATGCCGCGGCCGACCACTGCCACCATGGCCGGGAGCCCAGCCACGGCCCTTCCCCCGGTCACCCCGATGGAGATGCCCCGGTATAGGATCATGCCTCCAAGGGTGGCGAGAATGGGGGGAACATCTAGGTAGCCGATGAGGAAGCCGTTCAGGGTCCCACAAAGAAGCCCTGTGAGGAATGCAATTAGGTAACTCAGGAGGAGCCAACCGATCCCCACGGAGCTCCCTTTGGAAAAGTGCTTGATCGTCAGGGCAGCGGTGAGGGCCGAGAGGTTGGCGGTGTCGTTCACCGAGAGATCCACTCCGTTAACCATCCATGCCAGCCCCATCCCAAGTCCCATGAGCCCGATCTCTGCACATTGGGAGGTGATTACACGGAACATAGGGTAGCTCAAGAACCGGGGAGTGGTGGTACCAAAGGCGAATAGGATGGCCACTAGGAGCACCAAAAGGAGGATGCTCCGTCGCTCCAGCACTGCGAGTCCTGCTTGAGAAATGGAGAATCGCCTTTTACCACTCTTGGAGCGGACCCTCATTTGCCTTCACCCCGCGTAAGGCTGGAACGCTTTGGGTAACTACCCAAAATCCGTGCCCTAAGGCTTGTGAGGATGAAGAAGATCACCAGCATGCAGCCCACCACGAACTGTTGCCATTTGGGTTCCACCCCTAGATAGATTAATCCCCGGGTGACAACCTGGACGAACACAACTCCCAGGAGCACGCCGATGACGGATCCCCTCCCTCCGGTGATGGAAGTGCCCCCGATGACCGCCGCCGCGATCACGTATAGCTCCGCCCCTCGGAAGAGGATTGGATCGAAGAACCGTTTGTACGCACACTGAAGCACACCCGCTAAAGCTGCCAAAGCTCCGTTCACTGCCATGGCGGTGCACAGGAGCTTGACCAAGCTGTACCCCGTCCGTACTGCTACATCCCGGTTTCCCCCCATGATGTAAAAGCCCCGGCCGATAACGGTATGCCGCAAGACGAGCCAGATGGCGACCGCGGCAAGCGCCACATACACCACAGCTACATGCAAACCTGTCTCTCCCACAATAGGGTCTTGTACCTTAATAAAGAAATGGTTATAAAAGCCTACGAGCCCCTGGGGAAGGTCGAACCTCATCTCAGGACTTATGAAGAAGAGATTAAACCCATAAAGCATTAACCAGAAACCCAAGGACACCGCGAAGACGGGCTGGTGGAAAAGGGCGCTTATCAACCCCACCGCTAAGGCAATAACGGCCCCCAAAGGGAGAGCGATGAGAAGGTAGCCTCCGATTCCCCCCGCATATCCGACGTCATGCAGCAGTGTATGGGCGACCAAAGAAGTAGTGGCCGCCACCCCTACGAAGGATATGTCCACCTCACCTAAAAGGAGCACCGGCAGTATTCCTAAGCCCATCAAGGCGTAAGGGACACTTCCCCGGAGTATCTCAAATATGGTGGCTACGGAAAGAAACGCCCGGTTGAAGACGCCAATGACAAAGCTTATCGCGATCACCACCGCAAAAAGGATCACCTCGTGGCGGCCGAGAATTTTCCTTATGAGGTGCGGCATCCTCACTCCTCCATTAACATCTTGTGGAGCTCTGTTTCCGTGACGGCATGGCTTTGGAGCACACGAGATATCCGTCCCCGTTTCATGATCAATATCCGATCGCACGTCTGCAGCAACTCGGGGATATCATCTGAGATGAGGATGATCCCTATCCCCCGATCACACAGCTCCCGAATGAATCGGTGAATCGCTGCTTTAGAAGCTACGTCCACTCCCATGGTCGGGCTGTTTAACACTAAGAGCCGCGGTTCAGTGGCGAGGCATTTAGCCAGCACTACCCGCTGTTGATTCCCTCCCGAGAGGTTTCGTACGGGTGTTTCAGCGGAAGGAGCTTTGATGCTCAGCTCTTGTCGCCAGCGCTCGCCAATCCCCCGATGCCTTCGGTAGCTAAAGAACCCCAGAGGACCAGCGAGACGCCGGATGCTTGGCAAAATCACGTTGGAAGTAATGGAGCAGGGAAGGTGAAGGCCTTCGGTGATCCGATCCTCGGGGACATAAGCAATCCCGAGCTCCCAAGCATCCCAGATGTTCCCCAGCTTAACAGGATGGCCTTCAAGTTCTATTGTTCCCGCTGTGGGGCGCAATACCCCGATCAAGGCCAACGCTAGCTCACGCCGCCCCGAGCCGAGCAGCCCCGTGATCCCTAGGACCTCATAATGTTTGAGCTCGAAGGAGATATCGAAAAAGTAGGGCTCCAGCGTCAGCCCGTCTACCCGGAGGAGAGGAGGTTCCTCTGCCTCCCCGGTGCGGGCAGCGAACTGCACCGACTCCACCACCCGGCCTGTCATGTACACCTGCAGATCCTTGACATCCGCCTCAGCTGTATCATCATAGACCACGCGGCCATCCCGCAACACTACGATGCGACCGCAGATTTCTTTGACCTCCTGGAGCTTGTGGCTGACGAAAAGCACTGCGATCCCCTCATCCTTCAGGCGCTTGAGAATCCGAAAAAGCGATGCGATTTCCTTCTCCGTCAGGGCGGTGGTGGGTTCGTCCATAATAATAAGCCGGGCTTGCTCCAATAAGGCCCGGGCGATGGCCACGATCTGCCTATCGGCGGCCGAGAGCTGTCCTACCTCGATATCTAACGGGATCTGATCGCTTATCTGCCGGAGGGCTCCCTCTGCCTCCTGGTACATACGGCGCCAGCGGACGGTGCGCCTTCCAGAGAACACCCACCGAGCGATAGCGATGTTCTCCGCTACGCTCAAGTTGGGGCAGAGGGCAAAATCCTGGTAGATAACGGAAATACCCTCTCTAATGGCTTGAATGGGGGTGAGGCGCTTATAACGCCGGTCCTCGATACGAATCTCGCCTCGGTCAGGTGTGTAAACACCCGAGAGGATCTTTATAAGCGTGGATTTGCCCGAACCATTCTCCCCTACCAGGCCCACAATCTGGCCCTCTTCTATCCCCAGCGATACGTCGTCCAGGGCAATGACTCCGCCGAAGCGCTTGCTAATATGCTCTACCCGGAGAAAAGCTGGCATCTTCGTGATCAAGAAAAGGGGCGCCGGCGGACCCCGGCGCCCCCCTGTCCCAGGGATTCCGATCAGAAGTTGTATTGATCCATGTTGCTTGCATCAATGAGGATCCAACCCGTGCCATAAATGACGGGGACGCCGTGTTCGTTAACGACGATACGAATACTCTCATATCCGGGGACGCCAAGGTTCATCCCATCCGTTATTTCTTCGCCCATGAGGAGCTTGTACGCCACCACGCACGCCGCGTAGCCGGCAAGGGCCGGGTCCCAGCACATAGCGAGGTCAACCGCCCCGGTCTTGAGGAGTTCCCCGGCGTAAGAGACGATGCTCGTGCCTACTACGGCAATCTGATCGTTCAAGCCAGCCTCCTGGATGGCCTGGCCGGCGCCGACCACGTCCAGGGCCGAGGAACCCAGGACTCCGCGGATGGTGGGATAGGCTTTAAGAAGATCCTTCATCACGGTGTAGGCCTCCGTCTCCTTGCTCTCAAATATCCCGAGGCTCCGCATCTTGGGATAATGCTTCTCCTGGTAGGCCCGAGCCGCCTCCTGCCACTCCATGTGAGAGGCGTTAGTGAAGGAGCCCACGAACTGGACGTAGTCGCCCTCGTACCCCATGCGTTCGGCCAGCTGGCGCATCATCTCCTCGCCATAGCTCTTGTTGTCGAAGGCCTCGAGGTCATAGTGCGCGTACCGAGTGGTAGAGGCTTCGTGGGTAATGACGATAATACCGTTATCCATGGCCTCCTTCTGGGCGGGCTCGTTCTCGGGAACGCCGTAGGGGACGTTGACGATGGCATCCACCCCCATCGCAATCAACTGCTCGATCAAGGCCACCTGCTGGGCGGAATCGGCGACGGGAGGACCCTGAAGGAATGCGATGACACCGTAATCCTTGGCGAACTGCTGAACCCCTTCCGCCATACGCTGGAACCACCTATAGGCAATGGACTTTACCACCACGGCAATAACTGGTTTCTTTTCTTTTTCCGCTGCGACGCCAACCATGTTGGCAAGACTCCCCACGAAAAGCACCAAGGTCAACACCACCAGCATCCAGCGTTTGTGCATACAACCACCTCCTTAAAATCTATTATACCGGTTTTCGTGCAAAAGTCAAGCAGATCCGCGCAAAAAATTGAACAAAAGTGCGCGAGCCAGACTCAAACATCGCGGATAGATCCAGGGAAAAGCGATTCCTGAACGGACTTCTCTTCATTGTCAATTTTTCTCAACTCGCACGCCCTTTACTGCACCCGACAAGGGGCCAAGAAGGCGGAGCATCTCCTTATGCAGGGATCGACAGCCCACGGCAAGCACCCGACCGGATACCAAATCGAACGCGGCCCCATCCAAATCACTCACTATCCCCCCGGTTTCCTCCACCATCACCCACCCGGCCGCTAGATCCCACGGGTAAAGTCCTACCTCCCAATACACATCGATCAGCCCGGCAGCGACGTAGCACATTTCCAAGGAAGAGGCCCCCAGGATCCTCACCTCCTGGACTTTTTCCTGCACTACAGAGAGGGAACGGTGGACCCAGCCGAGCAATGCGGAGTCGTAGGGCCAGCCGGTCACGGCGATGGCTTCGTGTAATGTTTTTTCGCTGGGCCGGTTCAACTTGCGACCATTGAGGAATGCCCCCACTCCCTTCATGGCGTGAAAGAGCTCCCCCAACGCCGGCGCGTATACCACGCCCGCCATAGGCCTTCCCTCCCGCATGAGGGCGATGGAGACGCTGTAAAACGGTATCCCGTGAAGAAAGTTCAGCGTCCCGTCCAAGGGATCCACGAGAAAATAGGTCCCTCCACACGGTAGGGGCCCGGCTTCGCCCTCCTCTCCCACCACGGGAACGCGGGGAAACCGGCGCGAGAGTTCGTTGGCGATCAAGCGCTGAGACGCCAGATCGGCCTCGGTTACAATGTTAGCTCGCCCTGTCTTCGTGACGTGGGCAAAATCCCGTTTCCGGAAATAGCGATAAAGGATCTCGCCTGCCGCTCGAACCACCGAGATCAGATCACCCACCCGAAGATCGGCCTCGGAGTGTATCCCCATTTCCATCCCTCAGCGTCCCGTGTGTAAGCGGCGGATAACCTTTTCGTCGGCCCGGTGGAGGAGAGCGAGTACCAGGTCCTTCAGCCGTTCCAGATCCCGTAGATCGCAGACCTCCACCGGAGAGTGGACGTACCTTACGGCGAACCCCAGATCCACGGCGGGGATGCCCCCGTGTTCTAGCTGAGCGAAGGAGATATCCGTCAACCCACCGAAAAAGACGTTGCGTTGGAGGGGGATACCCGCTGCGTCCGCTACCTCCGACACCCAGGTCACCATAGGACGGGAGGGGATCAAACCCGCCAGTGTTCCCCGGCCGTGGAAGGTGTAGAGGTTCACCGTGGGTCCCCCACCGAGGACCACGTCAGAATAGCCTTCGAGATCCGGGGTATCGCAGGCAGGGGCGATATCCAAACAGACCAGAAGATCGGGATGGATGGACCGGATGGTTGGGAGAACCCCCCGTAGGGAGAACTCCTCCTGCACGGACCAAATAAAGTAAACTTCGGCCCGCAACTCGCCCACTTTAACCGCATCCAGGACCCCCAAAAGAACAGCGCATCCCGCGCGGTCGTCCAGGGAGTTGGCAAAGACCCGGTGCCCCCGGCAAGTGAAAGTGCGAGCGAACACCACGGGACATCCCACTTCTATACCCAACTTTCTTGTCTCTTCCCTGCTTTCGGTGCCGATGTCGATGTAAACGTCTTCCAATTTGGTTACCGCGTATTTCTCCTCGGGCTTTACAAGGTGGTGAGCCTTGATCCCGATTACCCCGGGGATCCTCTCGCCCCGCTCGGTGATCACCAACACCTCTTTCCCTGCCAGGGATCTCTCCTCGACGCCCCCCAATCTCACGACCCGGAGGAAGCCGGTGTCCTCGATCTTCCGCACCACCAACCCGATCTCGTCCATGTGGGCGGAAACGGCCACCCGGGGGGCCCCGGAGCGGCGGTTCAGTTGGCAGACTACATTTCCTAGCGGGTCCACAGCAACCCCCACGCCCCTCGCCACCGCGCGGGCCCTTATGTACGCGGCCACTTCGCCTTCGTGGCCGCTAGGCGCCGCACACGCCACAAGCTCCCTCAGGGTCCGCTCCAATTCCGTCACGCTCACGCACCTCCCAGTTCAGCAAGCCGGTGGATCCAACCCTTTATATCGTCCCAAACACCCCGATAGACCGCGTAGTACTCGGCATACGTACGGGACAGGCCCTCATCGGGGCATACGCGCTCGTACGAGTCCGCGAAAAGACGGGGAAGCCCTGCGGGTTCGATCAGTCCTTGTGACATAGCGGCGAGGAGGGCATCGCCGTAGCTCGCCCCGACCTTCACTGGGGGGACCAAGAGGTCCCTCCCAATGACGCTGGCAATTATTTTCAGCCAGAGGGGGTTCCTCGCCCCACCCCCCACGACGAGGACCCTGGCTGGCGGCATCGCCTCTTCGATGTGGTCAAGGTTGTGCCTTATCCCGAAGGAGATCCCCTCCAACAGGGCCCGATAAACGTGGTACTTCCCATGGGAAAGGGACAAGCCGAGGATCGCTCCCCGGGCCGCGGGGTCGTTTATGGGAGTTCTCTCCCCGCTGAAATAGGGCAGCACCATCAGTCCCGGTCCTCCGGGCGGAATTTCCGCGGCTCTCCTCCACAGGGTCTCATACGCGTTCACCCCGGCCTCCCGCTCCAAGGCCAGCTCCTCCGCAGCAAAGTGATCCCGGAACCACCGGGTGAGGGCCCCACCCGTGGCCATCCCCCCGGCCACACAGAAGGTTTTCGGCCACAGGAATACCGAGCTCCAGAGAGCCGGAACGTCCGCCCGACGGGAAAGTTGTTCGATTAAGAACACGGTGGTCCCCAGCATAATCATCAGGTCCCCCGGCATTCCGGCTCCCGCGCTCACGAACTCGGCGGCGGCGTCCGCCGTGCCTACAATCACCGGGGTGCCCGCAGGAATTCCGGTGAGGTCCGCGGCCTCCCGCGTCACCTCTCCGGCCAACTCCGTAGTCCATCGGGGCTCGGGGAGGGTGGATGGCGAAACCAAAAGATCCGCGAGACTTTCATCCCATTCCAGCTTGTTCAGGTTAAGAAGGGGGGTGAACGCGCTTGCAGTATAATAATCAACCACTACCTCCCCAGTGAGTTTGAATACCAAAAAGGTAGTGGCGGTCATCACCTTCCAGGTCTTTTCGTAAAGATCCGGCTCGTTCCTTTTAAACCAGAGGATCTTTGGACCCACCGATTGGGAGGAGAGGGGATTCCAACACGTTTCCTTTATTCGCGCCACACCCAGCGTCTTCTCCAATTCGCGGATCTCCCGGTGGGCCCGGGTGTCGATCCCGTAGAGGATCGCAGGGCGCAATGGGACTCCACGGGGGTCCACGGGGAGCATGGCGGGGGCGATAGCGCTGCACCCCACGGCCACAAGGTCCCGTTTCACCGTCCCGTCGAGGAGCTCACGACACAACCGCACGAAATCCCGCCACCAGACAGCTTCGGCGTCATGCTCTGCCCATCCGGGCCGGGGAATGCTGAGATCATGGGAGACGGCCGCGGTCCGGATCACCCGAAAGCTCTCATCGATCAGGCAACCTTTGCTCTCATAGGTACCGATATCGATGCCAAGGAAGTACCCCAACAGACCCACCTCCCGAGGAGAGACTCACCGCAAGGCTTCTACACGCTCCATAAAGGACCGCACGCGCTCCACGTCCACAGGGTTCCAGGTAACGCCTCCCTTCTTCAAGCTAGTCCCCACGATGGCCCCATCGGCCACCTCGAGGAATTCGGCTACGTTCTCCTGGTTGACACCGGTGTTGACGAGGACAGGCGTATCGCCCACCGCCTCCTTCACTCGTGCCACTGTCTCGCGGGAAGGGGGGACCCCGGTCATGGGGCCGGAAACCAACACAGCATCGGCCAAAGAGCTGAACACAACGCTTTTAGCAATTTCCTCTAGCGGCCTCCGGTCCATGGGGCTCGCGAATTCGGCGGATATGTTGAAGAAAACTTTGACCCCTAAAGCATCAATGAGCTTCCGATATCGGTACACCTCGCCCACAGCCGTATCCCACCAACCCATATCGGAGACGAAGGCTCCCGTGAGAATCCCCCGTATGAATTTGCCCCCCGTAGCTTTCGCTACTGCCAAGGCCGCTTTAGGATCCCATAGAACATCTACCCCGAAGGGGACGCGAATTTCCCCAAGGAGTTGACCGATGGTCCTGGCCATCACCGCCACGGTGGCCGGATCGGCACGCAGTGTATACGGGCGGTCGTTCTCATTGCAGAACATAACCGCATCTATTCCTCCTTCCTGCAGGGCGTGTAGATCCTCCCGCACTCGGGCAACTATCCCCTCGATCCCTTTCTCGTCGTCGTAAAGAGTAAAGCCGGGAAGGGCGGGGAAATGAACCATCCCGATGATCACCTTGGACTTCTCCAACCCTTCGATCAACACCTATCCCTCACCTCCTCTTATTCATACCTGTACGAGTTCAGGCACCTTCTGCGTCACCGCTTTCAGGATATCCGGATCGCCTCCGGAAGAGGTAATGAATACGTCTACGTCAGAAAGGTCGCACACCTTCACTAGCGCCCTCTTTCCCAGCTTGGAATGATCAGCCAAAAGGATCACCGTCTTGCCTGCCTGCACGATAGCTCGTTTTACCCCCACTTCGAACATGGACGAGTTGGTGACCCCGGCCTCGGGATCTACTGCGTCTGCGGTCAAGAAAGCCTTCTCTACCGTGAACTGGGCAATGTACTCCTCTGCCATCGTCCCACCAATGCTGTAATAACCGGGACGGACGTGGCCTGGGATAATTTGCGTCTCGATGTCGGGAAAACTGGCGAGCTCTTCGGCCAACTTCACATCGGTCACAATGACCTTCAAGCCAATCCGGCGGTGAAGGAGGCGGGCCAGGTGCAAGGAAGTAGTGCCGGAATCTAGGATGATGCTGTCGCCGTCCTCGATGTACTCCAACGCCTTGGCCCCAATGCGAGCCTTTTCCTTCGCCATGAGGGCCAGCTTGGCCTCGTACATGGGCTCGATGGACCCCTTGTCCACGTCCAAGATGAGGCCGCCGTGGACCCGCCTCACAGGAAGCTTCGTCATGCGGAGGAAGGCCTGAATATCGCGACGGATAGTAGCTTCGGAGACACCCAGCACCTCCTTCAGGTACTTTACGGAGACGCTGCCCTCCCGTCGCAGCGTGTCGAAAATATACGAAAGCCTATCGACCTTTTGCATCTTGCATCAAAAGCATTATAACAACATTCACGCAAAAATCAAACAAATGCACGCAAAAAAATGCGCGATCTTGCGCAGAACTAGACATGAACGCCACTTTTACGGGTGACGGGTGGTGTCTCAGAAATTGATGTTATGAAAGCGCGCGCCCTCGGGCAGGGGTATCCTGCCCAAAAAAGAAAGGATTGGGAGCGGAAGGCCAGAACACTATTTTTATGGTTTACCAGTTTTCGGTAGAACGTTAGAAGAAAAAATGTCAATCCTCCCCTCTTGGCGCACCAAGAACGCACTTTTGACTGGGGATGTGTGTTGGCGTATTTTTAAGGGGTGTAGTTGGGGTGATCTTTGAACAGTGAAGAGGAGTGCGGAAGCCAGAGCTTTTTCTGAACATTTTGGTTTTCAGCCTACCTAGCAGGGATTGAAACGGTGGTGCACCGCCATAACCCACCGGGCGCGCCTCGCGTTTTCAGCCTACCTAGCAGGGATTGAAACTGCGTCACAGCCGTGATCTGACTATGTCTGTCCAGGGTTTTCAGCCTACCTAGCAGGAATTGAAACGGCCGTAGGTTGGGTTACCCTCTTGCCTGGGCACAAAGTTTTGAGCCTACCTAGCAGGAATTGAAACCGGGTAATAACGCACTTCCGTGATGCGGTAGATGTAGGGTTTTGAGCCCACCCAGCAGGGATCAAATATGGTGAAGGGTGACCAGCGATCGGCGATGCGTGATTTTTGGGGGGAACCGTCACGCAATAGAAACAGAAATAGGGTTTCCTCAACAGTATTATGGCGGAATTAGGCTGGTTTCTAGCTTGCTGTCTTTTTACTTGACAAGTAGGTTGTCTTACAGTAAAATGGCATGACTTCCGACCGTGGAAGGAGATCTCTCATGGAGGGCCATCGCACATCGGGCGATGTTGAAAAAACAGCAACACGTCTCACCGCGATTCTAAGCTCTTTATTAGCAATTCCTACACCTAACCCTCCGGGCAACGAGGCGGCCGCTGCCGAGTTCCTCGAAAAATTGTTCGTACCGTTTGGGGTACCCACACGCCGTATCCCCCTCGGACCGGGACGCGAATCTCTCGTCGTTGTGCTTCCGGGGCGTCGCCCCGATTTTGTGGTGCTGTGCGGACACTTGGACACCGTACCCCCAGCGAAAGACCGCTGGACATATCCCCCTTTCGAGGCAACGATCAAGGACGAGCGCGTATATGGATTGGGAGCAGCAGACATGAAAGGCGGAGTAGCCTCCATTGCTGACGCCGCTTTAGAGCTCCTTGAAAGCGGCATCCGAACTAACCACACAGTCATCCTCGCGTTTACCGCCGATGAAGAGGGAAACATGGGGGGTGCTCGTTCTTTAGTACATGCAGGCTTATTCGCGCAAACCAAGTTCTTGGTTGTAACGGAGCCTACTGACGGTCAAGTCTATGTGGGAGAAAAGAGGCAACTTTGGCTTCGCGTTACGCTCAAAGGCCTTGCTACCCACGGTTCGACTCCATCTGCGGGGCGCAACGCCGCACTAGCCGCCGCTGACCTTGCCCTCCGCTTGGAAAAATTGACCTGCGTGAAGGACTGGAATGAAGAGGTGACATTCAACGTGGGCCGATTAGTTAGTGGAGAACGGGTGAATGCAGTTCCAGAATACGCTGAATTGGATCTAGATGTGCGGTTCGCTGAGCCTTCCACAGGTAGTACTGTTCTTCAAAAGGTGTATGAGATGGTACGCGCAGTTGAGGCTGCCCGTCAGGTGACGGCTACAGTGACCACCTTGCGCCACCTTCCGCCTTTGCGAACCAACCCAGAGAATGTTTACGTACGCACACTTACAGCTGCCGTTAATGCTGTGTTAACTCCTTGTCCTCAAGCAAATCTAGCGCCTTTTGCTACCGATGCGAAGGTTATCGTCCCCCAAACAAAGATCCCATTCGCGGTATTTGGTCCTGGATCTATTGCTCAAGCCCACAGTCCGGATGAGCATGTGTTTTTGACATCGCTAGTGCGCACTAAAATAGCACTGGCCTCATTCCTGCGGGGGTTGTGAAAGAAAAAGTCTCCTTCCGCAGTGGAGTAGAGGAAAGGGGGTGAGATCGAAGTCAATCTAGAACAAAGTTGGAAGAAAGGTTGCTGGAAAAGGGAAAAGCCTAATGGAAGGAAGGAGGCAGTATGAGCGTTCGGAAGCTTCTCTTAGTAGTAGCGGTTCTTGGCTTGGGCGTAATTGCCTGCGGAAGCACACCCCGTTATGGGGGAACGCTTCGGTATGCAATGTACGGCGAGCCGCCCACGTTGGATATGCATGTGACCACCTCCGTACTCGCGAGTGTAGTGGCTCACCACATATTTGAGGGGCTGTTTGACTTCGGCGCCGACTATACTCCCAAGCCCGTGCTTTTGGAGAGCTTTGAATATCAAGGAGAGGGAACTACCGTGGTTTTCCATCTGCGCAAAGGTGTCCTATTCCATAATGGCAAGGAAATGACCTCCGAGGATGTGGTCGCTTCCCTCAAAAGGTGGGGAGAATTCGGAGTTCAGTCAAAACAGTTGTGGAACCTTGTGATATCTATTAATGCTCCTGACAAATACACGGTAGTCCTTCAGTTATCCGAACCGTTCGGCCCTCTCCCCGCTTATCTGGCCAACATATATGGTGGGCCAAGGATTTACCCCAAGGAAGTCGCGGAATCCGCCGGTGCTCAACCCATGAGTCCGGACAAGTACATCGGCACAGGGCCATATAAATTCGTAGAGTGGTCTCCAGGCCGCTGGATCAAACTCGCTCGGTTCGATCAGTACGCCTCTCCGCCCGGCCCTTCCGATGGCTTCACCGGAAGCAAAGTGGCCTATATTGACGAGATCATCTTCGTGCCCGTGCCGGATCCCATGACCCGCGTCGCGGGCGTGCTTGCCGGCGAATATGACTACGCTGACTCCATACCCACAGACCTCTACGATTCATTGGCCGCTTCTCCAAATGTCGTGCCTTTGTTATTGACCAACCCGCCGATCTATCCAGCCATGGTGATGAATACCAAACAAGGGCTGATGTCCAATGTCACAATGCGCCAGGCGGTGCTTGCGACCTTGAACATGGAAGAAGCTCTTCGCGCAGCCTACGGTGACGAAAGGTTCTGGAGCCTGGAGAGCTCCTACTTCGCCAAAGGAATCATCTGGTACTCCCCGGCCGGCAAAGAGTACTACAACCAAAATAACTCCGCGAAGGCCCGCGAACTGGCAAAACAAGCGGGATACGCCGGCGAACCTGTCCGTTTCCTCGTTTCCAGTGATTACAAGCATCATTACGACCAAGCTGTCGTACTGGCCCAACAGCTCAGATCTGCAGGTTTTAACGTCGATCTCCAGGTTTACGACTGGGCTACGCTCCTCCAGCGGCGGGCAAATCCCGAACTATGGGATATTTTCTTCTCGCACTTCCTAACCGTCCCTGAACCCTGTTTGGTGCTCTTCCTGCCCGGTACGTATCCTGGATGGTGGCAGAACCCCAAGAAAAACGAGCTCGTGGCTTTAATGAACTCAACGCTTGACTTTGAAACCCGCTATTCCATTTGGGAACAAATTCAAGCTCTCATCTGGGAAGATGTTCCCTTCATCAAAATCGGCAATGCCTTCTTCCTTGACATTATCTCAACCCGCGTGAAGAGCTCGGACCACCCCATCATGTTGATACCGTACTTCTGGAACATGTGGCTCGAGTGAAAGAGGCCAGGGGGAGGCCGCAGGCCTCCCCCTTCAAACCATGATTTCTTTTTTGATAAAGCGCCTGGCCGCTCTCGTCCCTACCGTCCTATTAGTAATTACGCTTAGCTTTTTCCTGCTACACATGATCCCGGGAGACCCGGCCGCCGTTCTCCTCGGCCCAAATGCAACCCCTGAACAAATTGCGGCGCTAAAGCATTCGCTAGGATTGGATCGCCCAGTTTTTGTCCAATATGTTAAGTACATGGCGCGAGTTCTTCGCGGCGATTTTGGCAATTCTATTTATTTCCAACAGCCGGTACTCAAAGTTGTCCTAAGCCATGCGGAAGCGAGCTTTCTTTTAGCAACTTTAGGCTTAATGGTGGTGATCCTGCTCGGAGTTTCCTCAGGCGTTACCTCAGCGGTGCTTAGCAGGACAGCTTACGACAAGGTTTTCCTCACTTTCGCACTTTTAGGCGCTTCGATCCCAAGCTTCTGGCTCGGCCTCCTCCTTATCTTGCTCTTCGGGGTGCGCTTGCGTGTCTTCCCCACTTCCGGCTTTGTATCCGTTCTTTCCACAGGGAATTTGTCAAATCTGCGCTATCTCGTTCTGCCCGCTTTAACGCTTGGAGCCGTAAACTCCGCCGTAGTCGCAAGAGTGACGAGGTCGGCCATGCTCGAAGTCCTGCATCAACAGTACATCGACGTCGCGCGGGCCAAAGGGCTGAACAGCGCTAACGTCATCTTGAAGCACGCCTTAAGAAACGCAGCTATCCCCATTGTAACAGTTTTGGGATTCGTTTTTGCGGGCATGATGGCAACCGCTGTGGTTACAGAAAATGTCTTCGCTATACCCGGAATTGGACGCCTTGTGGTGCAATCGGTGCTGAGACGTGACTATCCCATGATCCAAGGGATCATGGTGCTCGTCGCCTTTCTTTACTTGGTCGTTAACCTCGCCACCGACATCGTATACACAATCCTTGACCCCCGTATTCGCCTGACCTAGGTATGAAATTCTTTAAGCGAAAAACGTCAATTTTTGCAGCAACAATTTTATCGGTGATTGTGTTAATTGCCATCATCACTTCATTCCTTCGGATTCTTAATCCCTATGACGTCAACCCCAAAATGCGCCTTTTACCGCCTTCGTGTCACAATCTTTTTGGAACCGACCAATTTGGCCGAGATATTTTGGCCCGCACTCTCGCAGGGAGCCGTGTCTCTCTCATCGTAGGGATGTCGGTAGCTTTGCTATCCTTAGTCTTCGGAATCCCTTTGGGCCTAGTTTCCGGGTACTTTCGGCCGGCGAGTCTGTTCCTGATGCGTCTTATCGATGCACTGATGGCTTTCCCCTCCATTTTGTTAGCCCTAGCCTTGATGGCTATTCTCGGCAAACCTAGCCTCGTCAACGTCATCATCACTGTGGGAATCGTTTACATCCCCAGGGTGGCGCGATTAGTGTACAGTGCCACTGTGGTGTTGCGGGAAACCACTTTTGTTGAAGCGGCAAGGGCCATAGGCTCCAGTACTTTTCGCATTTTGTGGCGGCATATTTTGGTAAACCTCATATCCATCGTGATTGTCCAATCCACTTTTACATTCGCCTTTGCGGTGCTCGAAGCGGCAGCCCTGGACTTTTTGGGAGTCGGCATTCCCCCAGAGATCCCGAGCTGGGGTGGTATGATCAACGAAAATCGTTTGTATTTGACCATCGCACCGTGGACCGTAGTATTTCCTGGGTTCTTCCTCCTTTTGACCGTGCTATCCCTGAACCTTTTGGGTGACAATTTGCGCGATTTCCTCGACCCTTATTTGCGACGCCTCGTTTGAGTAACCTACCGGCGAACCAAACGCAAACTCACCCCACACCAAAAGATCCCTCACTCTCCCAAATACCCGCATCCTTGGGCTCAGAGAAGGCTATATAATCCCCAGTCGCCCAATATCTAAAAAAGCATAGTATAGCGTCTATTGTCTGGTCAGCATGGTAGCTTCCCATCAGGATTTCCGCAAACCCTCGGAGCCTACGGGTTCCCCAGACCTCGTCCAGCTGACTCAAAACCAAATACAGAAGCTTTTCCGCGGCCTCTTCACTACAAAACACTTCCACCACCTCGGTTCGCCTCTTCACCTCCTTAGCGAACCCTTCCAGTTGGTTCGTGGTGTAGAGGTAGCGGCGGATGGGCTTAGGATGACGTAAAAACGCGAGAAGGGCGTAGGCTTTGGTTTCCCACCGCTCCACGATCTTGGGATAGACCGTGCCCCGTTGCTGAGGCATTACCAGAGCGCACCTCTGTTGTAATAAGCCCGCAACGTTTGCCGTGAAGTCGCAAGGTCTTTCTATGCGAGCCGTGTTTGAACTCAAAACTTTGGATCGCGACCGACTCTCCTCTTAAACCACGGTTGAATCAGATTCCTGATCCTTTCGTTCCCCTCTGGAGCGTGCTCTGCAATGGAGCGAGCCTGGTGTTCGACTTCTCTGCCCGCGTATCTGATGGCAGCTTGGTGAACAATGCGGCCTATAACCAGAGATAAGATGATGCCAACCAAAAGGGTTCTTGCCCAATAGATTACCTTTGTCCCGCAACATTCCGTAGTTTTATTGACCACGCCACCAAGAAAAAGAGACAAGAATAAAATTAAAGATCCTAGGCTAAGCAAAAAGTCCTGTTCGATATGGCGAACGACTAGGTCAAACTGTCTTTCACTGAAACGGAAGTCAAGCCGACCAATAGGATCGGTAAACTCCCAAGCTGTATGAGCATTCTTAGCTAGGAATAGGCCTCGAAATCCCTGAGCGCTTAGCGCGATTCCGAGGCCCCCTGTCATCCAAATAAAGGAGTTCGAGAGACCACATAATACACCTACCCTACCTTATGGGATTACCTCAAATCTTTCCCTTTTTTCTCGTTCAAACCGATAGATACGAAAGTGGGCATCGAAGGTAAAGGCCCGCTTGATGCCCAGTCGTTCCATCACCGCAAAATTGACAGCATCCACCAGGGAGAAGTCCTGGTCCCGGTACTCTGCGACGATTCGCCGGGCGTTTTCCAGGTCTTTTCTCTCCGCCATCACGAGCTCCACCGCCCCGGAAAGAAGAAAATCCCAAAACTTCAGGGCGGCATCCTGGCCAAGATGATGGGAGATCAGGAACCAGCACTCAAGGAGAACATAATCCGTAGTGACGAGCTCCTCTTTCCCGATGAGTCCTTCGTAGACCTTACGGGCTGCGGAGTGGTGCCGATCGCTTGTATCCGCCAAAGCATAAAAAGCCGAGGTGTCAACGAAGATTTTCATCGGAAAGCGCCTGGGTTAGATAATCATCGTGTTTCTCAGAGATGTCGGTCTTCCCGCTTTGTCCAAGACCGATGATGGCTAGAAAGTCCTCGGGGGAGGCCTCTTTGCGCAGGTACTCCTTGGCCATGCGCCGGATAAGCTCCGCCAGAGAAATACCTTCCTCCTTGGCCCGCTCCTTCAGGCGCTGATGGACCTCAGGATCAAGGTAGATTTGTGTTCTCTTTTTCGCCACGTATGCATGTTAACATCATAATGGCGATGTTGCAAGCTCGGTCAACGCGATTAAGTAGCGATGTTATGAGAGCGCGCCTGGTCACCCCCTGGCTCTCCCTTCCGCTTTTCCTCAACCTTGCACCAGTTCCCGGCGCCCTCTCTGGATGAGGGTCTCGCTAGAGATCTTGGGATTAAAAAAGGTTTATGGATCACCCTGCGGAAGGATGGTCTGAGGCAAGCAGAGTAAGTACCCGGGGTTGCCACTGCGGTCCCGAAATTTCTTCTCACGACGTGGAGAGATAGAATAGTCCGATTCTCCAGGGGGTGAAGAGGGATGAGGTTCGTGACGAGGTTGGTGGCTGGTGGAGGCGTGGCCGCGTTTTTCTTTTTCAGCTGGGTAATCATGATGCTTTGG
>Ga0197143_1001464_pt1 | contig 19860 bp, 20 predicted proteins | sample GBS70_MetaG_FD_148603 | JGI IMG/M metagenome (GOLD analysis project Ga0197143, IMG submission 148603) | Sediment microbial communities from Great Boiling Springs, Gerlach, Nevada, United States - GBS 70_MetaG | ecosystem: Environmental > Aquatic > Thermal springs > Hot (42-90C) > Sediment...
TATTGAATACCTCTATTGGCTTAGATGTTATGATGGATAATGCTACTGCTGTCCTTAGTATCTGCCCTCCCCCCTCACCATATGAGCCATCTATCCTTATGAACTCATCATTGCTATGCATATGATCGATCAGATAATTGAGTATGAATAGATATCTATCTCTTCATAGTTGTATTATAGTGGTTATGTTATATATTCTGTATTACGTAATGTAAGTTACATACAGATTTAAATACTACTAATACTAATATATGATGCCTATGAATAGAGGCATATATGTAATAGCAATGGCTGGAATAGCTGCATTACTACTGTCTAGCATGGGAGGTAGAAGTGCATATGCAGCTACTATAGTACCAAGTATAATAACAGGAGATGCTGCAGTGGCATGGAATGCTCCATACAATATAGGAGCACTGGGAGAACTCTATATATGCGTTTCAGTGGATAGGACTATAACTAATATCTATCTGGTAGATCCTGCAAACATCTTCCATAGCTATAGTGGTAGTCCCCCTCTCCCTATAACAATACCTGCTGATCATTGCCTAAAACTTGATACCACTGACTTTGGATTAGCAGGATTCGATCAGGTCGGTAATTGGGTTCTACTAGCAGATACGCAAGACGGCTTCCCATTCTTATATGAGTTTACTGTAACATTCATGGTAATACCAGAGAGTGTAATAGGTGCATTGGCAGTAGTACTGCCATCAATAGGAGCATTTGCAGGATACAGTGTATTAAGGAGTAGGAACAGAAGTAAGTAATAAAGCAGAATTTAAGAATTTATTTTACTTTTATTTATTTTATTTATTTTGTTATAGTCAATACTTTTATCCCCCTTGCTCTTAACCAATCTATGCATGGTCTTCTGATAGGTAGATTCCAGCCATTCCACCTAGGGCATCTTAATGCTGTAGAGTATGCATTAAAGAATGTAGATATATTATGGATAGTTGTAGGCTCAGCAGACAAGAGCCATGAGTATAGGAACCCATTCACAGCAGGCGAGAGGATTGATATGATAAAGTCTACACTAGATGCATATGGTATAGATGCTAAGCGCTGGCATGCAATACCTGTTTATGATGCAAATATACACTATCTATGGGTTATGCAGGTTAACATGCAAGTACCCCATTACGATATAGTATTTACAAATGAGCCATTCACACAGTTGCTATTCAAGGAGCATGGGAAGAGTGTTATGGAGGTACCATTGCTTAATAGAAGCATGTTATCTGGTACTGAGGTTAGGGCAAGGATAGCAGAGGATAGGGATTGGGTTTCATTGGTACCAGAGCATGTTGCAAGGGTTATAGATAGGGTTAAGGGGGTTGAGAGGATAAAGGTACTCCATAGGCTACACTCAGATAAGCATGCTATGCACTAGCATAATATATGATACAAAGGTTTATGTAAGAGTATATAGAAAGAGTGTATAATGATCTATCCACCAGAGTATCTAGTGATGATCCCAGGACCAACGAATGTACCATACAGGGTTATGCAGGCTATGCTAACCCCTATAATAAATCATAGGAGCGATGACTTTAGGATGCTTTATAGAAGCCTGCAGGAGAAGTTAAAGTATGTATTCCAGACAGAGAACGATATAGTAGTCTTAACATCTAGTGGTACTGGTGCAGTTGAGGCTTCAGTAGTTAACCTAATACGTAAAGGGGACAGGGTAATAATACCTGTTAATGGTGAGTTCAGTGAGAGGCTAGCAAAGATGATTGAACTTGCTGGAGGAGAGGCTATAAAGGTTAAGGCACCATATGGGCAGATACCATCATTTGAGCATATAAAGGAAGCCTTTGATAACAACAAGAACATAAAGGCATTATACGTTGTATACAATGAGACTTCAACAGGTACAAGGATAACATGGCTTGATAAGGTTAAGGATCTTATTGCTAGAGATGATTCTTACTTTGTGGTTGATGCTGTATCAAACTTTGCTGGTGATGATATGCCAGTAGATAAGTGGGGTGTAGATGTATGTGTAACAGCAAGCCAGAAGTGTATAGCTGCCCCTCCTGGAGTTGCCATGTTATCTTTAAGTAATAGAGCAAAGAGGTTCATGCAGGATAACCCCCCTAGTACGCTTTACCTTAACATTCCTAGGTATCTTAAGTACTATGCTGAGAGTGCTGAGACACCATTCACCCCAGCGTTGCCATTGTTCTTTGCTCTGCATGAGGCATTAACTATAATAGAGGAGGAGGGTTTAGAGAATAGGATAAGGAGGCATAAAGAGTGTGCAAGTATATTCTATGACGAGTTTGCTAAGATGGGCTTCGAGCACTTTGCTGATAGCAAGTGTAGATCATATACAGTTATAGCATTAAAGTACCCTGTTGGCTTAGATGATAAGGTGTTTAGGAGCACATTAGCAAATGAGTTCAAGGTACTAGTTGCTGGAGGGTTTGGGGATATGAAAGGAAAACTATGGAGAGTAGGATGCATGGGAGAGGTTAACTCATACCATGTTAAGAGAACACTTGCATCTGTAGCATCAACTCTAGATATGCTAGGGGTAAAGTTAACCACTGCAACGTTACAGAAGCACTCATAACAGTAACTATCAGATAAAATTTATTATATCAGATACCCTAATGTATAAGATTAATAAGGGGAATATTGAAATCCATTGGTATGCCACTTGAGAAAGGTTCGCTTATACTGGTAGATTATACTGCAACAGTTAAGGATACTGGAGAGGTAATAGATACTACAAGGGAAGAGGATGCAAAGAAGCATAATATATATGAGCATGATAGGCTTTATGAGCCAAGGCTTGTAGCGGTTGGGGAGGGTTGGGTACTTAAGGGCTTCGATGAGGCATTGATAAATGCTAATGTAAATGAGGATCTAACTGTAGATGTACCACCAGAGAAGGCATTTGGCTCAAGAGATCCTAACAAGGTTAGGTTAATACCTCTAAGGAAGTTAGGGGATAAGGCTGATGAGGCAAAGGTAGGGGATGTTATAGAGATGGATAATAGAGTAGGTATAATAAGATCAATAAGCTCTGGTAGAGTCCAGATAGACTTTAACCATAGACTTGCTGGCAAGACTATAACATACTCTTTCAAGGTAGTTAAGGTACTGGAGAATGATAGGGAGAGGGTAGTTGCATTGATAAGGAGAAGGATGCCAGTTAAGCAGGATAAGCTGAATGTGGTTATAAATAATGATGGCATGTTGGATATCTTTATACCAGAGGAGTACTATATGCAAGAAGGCTTACAGATAGTTAAGAGAGGCATAGCAAATGATATATTCAAGTATGTAAAGAGCATAAAGAGTATAAGGTTCATAGAGGTGTATGAGAGGAAGGAAGATGCCAAAGAGAGCAAGGTTGAAGAGAAGAAAGCAGCAGTAGAAGAAGAGGTTAAGCAAGAAGAGCAGGCACAGGTTAGCACTAGTACTGGTAACACATAACTAGCAGTAGTGACATGCATAATATTGTAACTATTATGGTTAATAATGAAGCATGAATAAAATAATAACAATGATAGATAATGATGATTATAGCATGATAACAAGAAGGTGCACATACTGCAATGCTCAATCCGTATACCATAGGCAGTACTCTGGAGAGTATCTATGCTCTAGATGTTTTACAAAATCTATACACCGTAAGGTAGCAAGGACAATATCAAAGTACTCTATGATAAGATATGGTGAGACTATAGCGGTTGCTGTATCTGGAGGTAAGGATAGTCTATCATTGCTGCATATACTTAACAACTCTGCAAGGAAGCATGCTAATAGGCTGATTGCTATAACTATAGATGAAGGTATAAGAGGATACAGGGATGAATCTCTTGCTATAGCTAAAGAGTTCACATCAAGGCTAAGTATAGAGCATGTTATACTCTCATACAAGGAGTTATTTGGTAAGTCTTTAGATGAGATGCTTACCTTTAGAAATGGAAAGAATCTTAGTGCATGCTCAATATGTGGTACATTTAGAAGGAGGGCAATTGATATAGCTGCAAAGCATGTTAATGCAGATGTTATAGCAACCGCACATAACCTTGATGATATGCTTCAGACCTTCTTGATAAATGTAATGGCAGGGGATGTTGAGAGGATAGCATGGATGTACCCAGAGCCTATAGAGTATGCAGATGGCTTAAGGAAGGTTAAGCCATTGATGGAGGTATATGAGCATGAGGTAGCATTCTATGCTTTAATAAATAACATACCATTCCAGAGTGAGCAGTGCCCATACATGAACGAGGGTATAAGGAGTTACATGAGGGATTTCATTAACAGGCTTGAGGATGAGCATGCAGGTATAAAGAATAATATGCTAAGCACTATACTTAAGATCTCTAAAGTGCTTAGGGATAATCTAAGGTTCAATAGAGGTAGATGTATGATATGCAACAGTGAATGTAGCAATCCAAATGGTATATGCTCAGTATGCATAATGAGGATGAGCATTGATGCATATGCAGATAATAGTGCAAGAGCATATTAATTATACAAAGGCTTTTATGTAATACTCACTTCTATTAACATAGATGAGAGTAATATTCTACACTGGCAAGGGAGGTACAGGGAAGACTGTAACATCATGTGCAACTGCACTGCTATGCTCTAAACTTGGTTACAGAGTACTCTTAATGTCTACAGATCCAGCACATACACTAACCGATGCCTTAGGTATTAGTATAGGCAATGAACCTACGATGGTAAAGGAGAACCTTTATGCTATTCAGATAGACCCTGTTATAGAGATGAGTAAGCGGTATCAACAACTCCTAGCATATCTAGCCTCACTATTCTCCTCAAGGGGTATAGATGAGACAATAGCATATGAGATTGCCATGCTACCTGGGATGACTACCCTATTCTCTATGCTTAGGTTAGAGGAGTTATCAAGCTATAGCAGTAATGATTATGATGTTGTTATACTAGATATGATGGCATCTGGTGAGGCACTAAGGTACCTTTACCTACCAAAGCTCGTTGGTAGCCTTAGCAGGAAGCTCTCCAGCTATGCAGGTCTGTTCAGTGGTATAGCAAGGTTGATCGAACCTATAGCAAAGTTGCCTGCCCCATCACAAGAAGTGCTTAAGGTAGAGTTTGAGCTTATAGAGAGGCTTGAGAGGCTTGCTGAGATATTGAGAGATAGAGAGCATACAAGTATAAGGCTTGTAGCAAACCCAGATATCTTCAGTATAGAGAATGCAAAGAGGGCGTTGATGTCAGCCAACCTCTTTGGATTGAACGTTGATCTTGCTGTTATAAATAAGATAATACCATCTAATGTTAATGATCCATACTTTAGTGAGTGGATGAAACATCAATACTCTATGGTTAAGGATGCAGAGATTAACTTCTACCCTATACCTGTTAAGAAGGTTAAATTATTTGGTAGTGAATTAAAGGGCATTAGCATGCTTGAAGATTATGCTTATGAACTGTTTGCTAACGATGATCCAACAAAGGTATTCTTCAACGAAGATGTATTCTCATTCGATTACAGTAACAATGTATTCAGTATAAGGATAAAGGTACCATTCACAAGCAAGGATGACTTTGAGCTTGAACGTATAGGGGATCAGTTAACCATTAGGGTTAGGGGGGCAGTAGGTAATATCGTTAATATAATCCCCTTACCATCTGCAACATTAGGTATGAGGGTTGATAAGGCTAGGTTACAAGACTCTATGTTGATAGTTACATTTAAGCATGATTAAGCATATGATGAATGAAATGCAGCAGAGTTTAGCCTTAATAATTATTTGCTACTAGAGTATCCTTAATCTTCTAAACCTATCCTCTCTCTAACCACTCTACTAGTAGTATTCATCTCATCCTCTAGTAACTCAACGTACTTATGTAACCATGAGCCTACTATCCTATTAACTAATAGGGTTATCTTTGCATTAAGTAGCATGAATGTTAATGTTAGATCAAGTGCACTACTTATTATAGATGTTAATGGATAGTAATAGTAGTAGCCCTTCCCAATATACTTATCATCTCTCATACCTATTAGTAATGGTTAAATATATTTATATATGTATGTATAGTTAATCTATTGCATTACAAAACAAATTAATTTAATACCTTTACCCAGTAGTGGGTATGGCTGCTTAATACTCTATTAACTAAAGATCAAAAAATTTCTGCTCAACCAGTTAATAGATAGGCTATAGTTATTTATGGTACAAGACCCTTCTTATTAAGATGCTCTAATACATACAGTTCAGCTGCAGCCTCTACAATTGGTCTAACCAGTACACCTGTTATGTTAACTATCTCTGCTATCTTACCACTCCACAGAGAGGCTAGGGAGAGCATGCAATCAGAGTATGCTGATATGGCATCCTTATGCATAATTGGTGGTATTAATGATCTATCCTGCATGTAAGATGCCCTCCATCCATTATCTATGTACCAATTCCTTATGAACTGCTTACTAACATCTACCAGATGCCTCTCTCTGCTCTTTAACTCTAGCATAACATCTGCTACCCTAGATTGATCAAGCCCCCATCTTCTAGAGTAAAACTCAAGGAACCTTGATATTATAGCAAAGTCATTAACCTCTATCATTAGCCTATCCTCCTCTGGGTTACCGAATGTATCTGCTATGCCAACATTACCATCTGAGTCAACGAATACCTCATACTTACCATCAAACCTTATCAATCCTTTACTCTTAGCATAATCGTTTATAACCTTTGTACACTCCTTTATAAGCTCATGTGCCTTCTCCCACTGCTCATATGTAAGCCTAGACCTTATCCTTGCCTCTTCCTTGCTTAATGGTATATCCCCTCTCTTATCGTATTTTGTTGTATATGATATTATGAGATTACCTTCAGCACTTGCTGGGATAAGCTCACCACCTTTAGGCATATCCTTGAATCCATACTCCCTATAATCCTTCTTACCTTCCCTTATCTCCTTCAAGAGGGATGACCTAGGATGTAGATAATAATTGAATATGAACTCAAGGTCAACCATCCTGTTCCTTGTGCCTACCTCTATCTTTGATTGATCTAATGGCAACTCTCTACCTGGTACTCTAACAAAGTAAACCTTGCACCCATTGCTTGTAGGTTCTATAAAGCATGTTCTTATCTTAGCATCTGATGCAAGTTCATAACTCTTATTTATTATGTATCTCATCGCTATCCCTTTATGAGGTATTGTGAATGGCCACTTTCCTCTAATCTTGTAATCGAATATTGAGAACTCATCCTTTGGTATAAAGTAAGCTATGCCCATCTCATCCCCTTTAGGCTCCTTCTCAACTATTATATCCTTTGATGAACCCTCTATTCTTAGCATGGTAATAGGTTAGTAGATAACAATATAAAAGGGATTAGTTGGTAAGATTATCTGCATTATAGCATACTCATATAGCCCAACTCTTAGCATACTCTAATTGCTCATCACTTAATCTATCTATCTTTACACCCATAGCCTCTAATGCATTAGCTGCAACTTGGGCATCTATCTCCTCTGGCACCCTATATACAGTATTACTTAACTTAGGATGGTTCCTTACTATATATACTATTGAGAGGAGTTGGTTAGCAAAAGACATTGCCATAACCTCTGGTGGATGACCCTCTGCTGCAACAAGGTTTGCTATTCTACCCTTTGCTATCAAGTATATTCTCTTACCATTAAGATTGTACTCATCAAGGTTATCCCTTATCTGCCTCTTGCTATTAGCATTATCCTCAAGCCATCTAACATCTATCTCAACATCAAAGTGTCCTGCATTTGCTAGTATAACCTTATCCTTCATAGCATTAAAGTGCTCACTCCTAACAACCCTCTTCTGACCAGTTGCAGTTATTATTATATCAGCATATTTACATGCATCAAGCATAGGCATAACCATGAACCCATCCATGTATGCCTCTAAAGCCTTTATAGGATCAACCTCTGTAACTATAACCTTGGCATTCATACCCCTTGCTCTATTTGCTATACCCTTACCAACCCATCCATAACCTGCAACTACTACAGTCTTACCAGCAAGTAGTATGCTTGTTGCCCTCATTATACCATCTATTGTACTCTGTCCAGTGCCGTATCTGTTATCGAATAGATGCTTTGTGTAAGCATCATTAACTGCTATAACAGGGTATGCAAGTTTAGACTCCCTCTCTAAAGCCTTCAATCTTATTACCCCTGTTGTGGTCTCCTCTGTACCTCCTAATGGCTTAAATGCATTAAAGAACTCCTTATGGTACATAGCATGCATATCAGAGCCATCATCTGTTATTGTATTGGGCTTCTTACTTAACACTGCTCTTATACAATCGTAGTACTCTTGCATGCTCTCGCCCCTCCAAGCATAAACATCTACTCCTTGAATAGCCAAGAAGGCAGCTATATCATCCTGTGTACTTAAAGGGTTTGCTGCGCATAGGCTAACATCTGCACCAAGTCTTTTAAGCCCTAGTGCAAGTACTGATGTCTCCTTTGTTACATGCAAGCATAGCGCACTACTTATACCATGTAATGGCTTCTCATGCTCTAACCTCTCTATACTCTTCTCAAGTATACCCATATGTGCCCTAGCCCACTCATAAGATGCCTTACCTCTATCAGCTAGATTCATATCTTTAACCTTTGCCATGTAATGCTTCTAAGTAAGGTAACAATATTTATTTTATTAACGTATATTTACATCATGCAATGGTTCAAGGTTGCAAAGAAGAGTGATATTCCAATAGGCAAGGGGAAGCAGTTTAAGATCAATGGTATTGATGTAGCAGTATTCAATGTTAATGGTAAATTTTATGCTATAGAGGCATACTGTAGACATCAAGATGCCCCTTTGGTTGATGGATTACTAAAAGGAGATGTGATAGAATGCCATATGCATAGATGGCATTACAACGTTACTGATGGCAGACTGCTCGATCATCTCAAAGGTGTTAGATTAAATACCTATAAGGTAGAGGTTAAAGGGGATGATATCTATGTATTCATCTAATCTATAGGTTAAGAAGAAATAAGATAAATGCAGTTAATTACAATGAATCAATTTTATCATATGCGGGGGGTGGGATTTGAACCCACGAACCCCTAAGGGACCAGATTCTGAGTCTGGCGCCTTTGACCAGGCTTGGCTACCCCCGCATACTCACATAGTTAAGCTTATTTTTACTAATACATAACTATACTGTTATGAGACATAGAATAATAGTAACACCACCTGGTCAGAATGCATTAAAGATTATAGAAGTTATGAGGAGTAGATGTTATGATTCTACATTTACTTACCCTTTAGTTGTAAAAGATGGTGAAGGATGTTATATAGAGGATGTTGATGGCAATATATACTTAGACTTCACATCATGTATAGGTTCATGCCCTTTAGGCTATAAGCATAAAGATGTAACAGAGGTGCTAAGGGAATACTCTAGTATTGGTGCACATAAGATAGCTGGACAAGACTTCTACTGTGAGGAGCATGCATTACTTGCAGAAAGAGTATTAGCAATAGCACCAAGTGAGTTCAAGGTATTCTTCATAAACTCTGGTGCTGAGGCAGTTGAGAATGCAATAAAACTAGCATATAAGGCTATGGGTGCATTACCAGGTGTATCATGCATAAATGCCTTCCATGGGAGAACCCTTGGGGCATTAACATTTACATTCAGCAAACCTGTACAGAAGAACAACTTCCCAGAGTTACCTGTTAAGAGGATAAGATTCTGTACAAGAGAGGACGATGAGGATATTGATGCCATAGAGTACTTGCTTAAAGAGAACAAAGTTGCTTTTATAATAGCTGAGATAGTTCAGGGCGAGGGAGGCTACAACATAGCAAGTAAGAGGTTCATAAGGAAGTTAAGGGAGTGCTCAGAACAGTATAATGTACCATTGATAATAGATGAGGTCCAGTCTGGTATAGCAAGAACTGGTAGATGGTGGGCATTTGAGCATTATGATATAAAGCCAGATATAATATGTGCTGCAAAAGCACTACAGGTTGGGGCAACTTTATACCATAAGAGGTTCGATCCAAACCAGCAAGGAGTTCTATCTAGTACATGGGGAGGAGGACATAGGATAGATATGGCTGTAGGTGCAAAGATAATAGAGGTTATCGCTAGGGATAGGTTAATGGATAACGCTGATGCAATGGGTAGGCTTCTACTGCATGGCTTGATAGATATCATGAAGGAGAGTAAGGATAGTATTATAGATGTTAGAGGGTTAGGATTAATGATAGGTATAGAGTTTACAAGCAAGGAGTTAAGAGATAGGTTTCTTATACAAGCGTTCAAGAATGGATTGTTATTACTGCCTGCGGGTATAAAGGCTGTAAGGGTAATACCCCCATTAATAATAAACAAGGAAGAGGTGTATGAAGGCTTAGAGATTATACACTCAACCATAAATAAACTAGTATGAAGTGCGGGGGGTGGGATTTGAACCCACGAACCCCTAAGGGACCAGAGCCTCAGTCTGGCGCCTTTGACCAGGCTTGGCTACCCCCGCATATGCTAATATTTTTATATGCTTTAATTAAAGTATAACCCATGCTAGTACCTATAAGATGCTTCACATGTGGTAGCCTTATAGCAGATAAGTATAATCTATACTTGAGCAGGGTTAGGACAGGTGAGAAGCCAGCAAAGGTGCTTGATGAGATGGGCATAGAGCGTTATTGCTGTAGGAGGATGTTCTTAAGTACTGTAGAGACTATATACCAACTACTGCCATACTACGAGGTATTGATGCGTAAGAAGGAGGAGATAGACACTCTATAATATATCATAGAGGGTTAGATATGGCTAAGATAACCTCTATTAGGTGTAGGTTATGCTATAATAGCAGGGGGCAGGAGAGTGTAGAGGTTGATGTTATAACAGATGGCAAGTATTTAGGTAGGGCATGTGCACCTGCTGGAGCAAGCAAAGGTAAGCATGAGGCTATAGCATTCCCTAACAATAGCATAGAGCATGCTTTATCTTTGTTTAACTCAAGCAAAGATAAGTTCATAGGAATAGATGCTACAGACCCAAAGGCTGTTTATGATGTACTTAGGAGCATAGATGATACACAGAACTATTCAAGGATAGGAGGCTCTATAGCTTATGCATTAAGCATGGCAGCATTAGACTCTGCATCAAAGGCCTTAGATGAGCCCATGTTTAAGTTGATGAGCAAGTACTTAGATCATTACCATGATTATGGTTATAGGTTCCCTTACCCATTAGGTAATGTACTTGGTGGGGGTGCACACGCTGGTCCTGGCACACCAGATATACAGGAGTATCTAGTAGTACCAATAGGTGCAAGTAGTATAAGCACTGCAGTAAAGATGAATATAGATGTGCATAGAGCATTAAGATCTATACTGGAGGCTAAGGATAAGAGGTTCACATATGGTAGGGGGGATGAGGGCGCATGGGCACCAAACATTAAGAGCATAGAAGCATTAGAGGCTGTAGAGCAAGCATGCAATGAGGCTGGATATAGATTAGGGAAAGATGTAGCAATAGGTATAGACTTTGCGTCATCCTCACTCTGGGATAGTAAGACAGATAGGTATGTTTACACTAGAGAGGGTATGATATTAAGCAGAGAGGAGCAGATAGAGTTCGTTAGCATGCTTATAAGGGATCATAAACTGATATACGTTGAGGACCCATTACATGAGGAGGACTTTGAGGGTATGAGTGAGTTGGTTAGAAGGTTCAATAATAGCACTTATATAACTGGGGATGATCTGCTTGTAACCAATGTTGATAGGCTAGATTACGCATTAAAGTATAAAGCATGTAATGCTGCAATACTCAAGGTTAATCAGGCAGGTAGTTTATATGATGCTCTAAAGTTTGCATATAAGGCACATACAAATAAGATAAGGTTAGTAACATCACATAGATCTGGTGAGTCTAACGATGCACATATAACACATGTAGCAGTAGCAACTGGTTCAAGGATGCTTAAGGCAGGTGTTGTTGGTGGAGAGAGGGTAGCAAAGTTAAACGAGTTACTTAGGTTAGATGAGCTTGGAGTAATAAGAGGTATGGCTAATCTTGATTAGCCTAATAGGAATAACTTTACATACTCATTAAATAATCTGCTATCCTCAACATGTGGCCTATGTGAGCAGTGCTCAAGTAATATTAACCTACAGTTACTTAAATTTACAAAGAAGGATGCATACTTTACAGGTATTATATTATCATTCTTACCCCATATAACTAGTGTATTAACCCTCTCTACTATCTCCTTGAACCTTCTAGTTAATCTACTTGCTTTAGCACTATTCCTTAATGCGGATAGGAATGCATGCTTTGAATTCTCCATATTTATGTATTCATACATCCATCTTAGGTAATCATCACTTATGCTAGAGCCATGTACATCAACTAGTACTCTCTTTAACCTATCAATATCTTTTGCATTGAATATCTTAGCATACTTTAATAGTGTACTTGTACCCTTAAAGGACCTTGGTGTAAACCCAGCAGGAGATACAAGTACAAGCCTCTCTACTCTATCTATATTCTTTAATGTAAACTCACATGCTATCTGCCCACCAAGTGATGAGCCTATTATGCTAAATCTATCCAACGATAGAGTATCTACTATACCTTTAACTATATTGGTAAATACATCCATGGTATAATCTATCCTTGGTTTATCACTCTTACCGAATCCAAGCAGATCAAATGCTACAACATGGAATAAACCTGCAAGGTAAGGGATGTTACTACTCCAACTCATTATAGAACCCCCTAATCCGTGTATTAGGATTAGATGCTTCTTGCTCTTATCACCATGCTCAATATACCTTATCTTATAACCATCTATGTTAATATACCTCTCCTCCATACTTATCATAACAAACTGCTCATTATTATTTTTATAAGCGATTAATTATATTATCTATGGTCTTATATGAAGTTAAGTGTAGCTGTATGTGAGCCAATGTATGAGGTTAATGTAGGGCATATAGCAAGGCTTATCATGAACTTTGGGTTAGATGAACTGATACTTGTAAATCCAAAGGTAGATCTAAGCAAGGCTAGGATATTCGCAGCACATGCAGCCCATATAGTTGATAATGCAAAACTAGTTGAGTTTGATTACCTGAAGAGGTTTGATATGCTTATAGGCACAACCTCTGTTCCAGCAAGAAGGAGGGGCAATATAGTTAGGGATGCTATACAACCTAAGGAGTTAGCAGGTATAATTAATTCAATTCATGGTAATGCATGCATCTTACTGGGTAGAGAGAGTACAGGATTGACAAATGAAGAGCTTGAGAGATGCAGTATAGTAGTAAGCATAGATACCCCTACTGAGTATAAGGCACTAAATATATCACATGCACTTGCCATAATACTATATGAGATATACAGAGATTCTACTCGTAGCATTAGGGATATTGCAAGTAAGCATGAGATAGAACTCCTTAAGGATTATGCTATAAGACTTGCTAGATTGGCTGGGGTTAGGGAGCATAAGATACCTATGCTTAACCTTGCAATAGAGCGTGTAATTAGCAGGGGTATGGCAACATCTAAGGAGGTTATGTTGCTAGTAACCTTGTTCAGGGGTGCTATAAATGCTATAGAGAGCAAGAGTTATAATATTAATGAATGTTAGGTCCAATAATAATTAATAAGAATATATACACTTGCATCAATCTGCATAGTATGGCAGATAGCATTAAGCAGAAGGGGTCTACAGCAATAGATTATGGATTACTAACCATTAGATGGGATAGTAAAGATAATAGCATACTACTTATAGATCAGAGGAGGCTCCCTAACAGGTTAGAGTATATAAAGTGTACAGATTACAAACAGGTTGCTGAGTGTATAAAGAACCTAGCCATAAGAGGGGCACCAGCCATAGGTGTTGCTGCTGCACTAGCATTAGCACTAACAGCATTAAAGAGTAGAGCAATGGACAAGGATGCTTTTATGCATGAACTTAATGTAGCATACAATACATTAAGGGCAACAAGACCTACAGCTGTTAACCTATTCTGGGCACTTGAGAGGGTTATGAGTATAGCAAGGGATACAAGCAAGAGTATAGAGGAGGTGAAGGATCTTATGCTTAAGGAGGCATTAACAATGCTAAATGAGGACCTTGAGGTTAACAGATCCTTAGCATACAATGGCTCAACCCTTATGAATGATGGTGATAGAGTACTTACACACTGTAATGCTGGGGCATTAGCAACGGTAGGCTATGGTACTGCATTAGGTGTTATAAGGGCATCAATTGAGCAAGGCAAGAGGCTCTCTGTAATAGCAACTGAGACTAGACCAGTAATGCAAGGTTCTAGATTAACAGCATTTGAGTTAAAGCATGATGGTATAGATGTTAGCATAGTACCAGATACAGCAGTAGCATTACTAATGGCTAGAGGTATGATAGATAAGGTGATAGTTGGTGCTGATAGAGTATTAAGGGATGGACATGTATTCAATAAGATAGGCACATATCAGATAGCACTGCTTGCAAAGGAGCATAAGATACCATTCTATGTTGCAGCCCCACTATCAAGCTTTGATCTAAGCAGTGATGTTAAAGATGTTGTAATTGAGGAGAGAGCATTTGATGAGGTTGTTAAAGTAGGAGGTAAGAGGGTAGCCCCAAAGGGAGTAAGAGTATTCAATCCAGCATTTGATGTTACACCACCTCACCTTATAAGTGCTATAATAACTGAGAGAGGAATATTAGAGCCACCATACGAGGAATCGATAGCAAGAGTATTCAATGCTAAAAGATAACTATAGGTAAGCATAATAATGGAATCGTACATAATTAATAATGTTGAAGAAGATAGAGTATGAAGATACATTTGTAAAGATAGCAAACCTCTTAGGTGGAGATGAGTATATTAGGGTTGCCAGAGCATTACTAAATAATGAGGATACAACAGATGAGGAGATAGCTAGTGCTACAGGGCTTAAGATAAATACTGTAAGGAAGGTTCTTTACGATCTCTTCAGTAAGGCACTTATAAGTGGTATAAGGGTAAGGGATGAGAAGAAGGGTTGGTTCGTATACAGATGGAGGGTAAAGAGAGATAATGTAGATACATTCATAGATCTACAGAGGCGTAAGATACTTGAGAGGTTAAAGATAAGGCTTAACTATGAGGAGAGCAACCAGTTCTACCATTGTGGTAATGACTCATGTCAAAGGCTAACATTTGATCAAGCATATGAGGTATTCTTCAGGTGCCCATCATGTAAGATGCCACTTAACCCAGTAGATAACACACCTTTAAAGCAAGCATTGATGGCTAAGATAAAGGAGTTGAGTGATGAACTTAAGAGCAGCAGTAATAACAGCAACAATATTAACACCAACAAACAACAGTAATGCAAATAGAGTAAAGCAGTAAGAACAACAAATAATAATAGTAGTAGCAGTGGCATAACCTATTTCTTTGAATTTGAGTAGGTAAGTTAATTAATTAATTAAATCTAAACATTTAAGGTAGGTAATGATAGTTGATAAGATAAGGGTAAATAAGGCTAGCATATACCTTATAGATACACTTGCATTGGGTAATGCTAGAGCAGTAGCATGTTATCTGCTAGTAGATGAGAAGGTAGCATTGATAGATATGGGTTATGCATCAAGCAAGGATACAATATTAGATGATCTAAGGTCACTTAACCTTACTCCCATGGATATAGATTACCTGATACCTACACACCTACACTTGGACCATTATGGCTCACTTGGATACCTTGCTATGCATAGTAATGCTGAGATAGTAGCACATGCTAGAGCAGTAAAGCATATGCTAGATCCTAGTAAGTTGATATCAAGTGTTAAACAAGTATTTGGGGAGCATGCATTAGATAGATTTGGTTATCCTATACCAGTTGATACAAGTAAGATCATAAGGAGTGTTAATAAGGGTAAAGAGTATAGCATAGATCTAGGTAGCATAGAACTAACATGCATAGACGCTGAAGGTCATGCACCACACCAGATAGCAGTTTACATTAATGCTAATACCACCTTAATCGCAACAGCAGACTCTGTTAGCATGCTATACCCAGACTTCCCATACTGCTTTATACCTACAACCCCTCCACCAAGCTTTGATTACAAGAAGTATATTGAGACTGTTAATAGACTTAGAGCGTTTGATGCTAAAATACTGTTAATGCCTCACTTTGGTATAAGTTATGAACCTAGCAGTGTATTCAATTCCACTCTAGCAAGCATAGACGAGTGGGTTAGTTTAGTGCAAGGTCTCATTGATGATATTAATAAGGGAGGAGAAGAGGAGGTTAGAGGAGTAGATGAGCAAGGTATAGATGCTAATACTACTCTAAAGATCTTAGAGTCTAGCATAATAAACCATGTATCATCTACTGCAAGGGTTACAGTAGATTCAATACCAGAATATGTTAAGAACTCTATAAGGAATAGTGTAAAAGGTATCTATAGTTATCTAACTAGTGGTGCAAAATAAGTTTATATCATAATTATATTACTTTATATTACTTTAATTAGTTTATATTTTGCATGAGCAGTAAAGATCTTACAAGCAAGAAGAGGATAATAATAACCAGTGCACTTCCATATGCAAATGGAGAGATACATCTAGGGCATGTAGCATCAACATATCTACCAGCAGATATACTTACTAGATACTATAGGATGAAAGGCTATGAGGTATACCATGTATGTGCAAGCGATGACTTTGGTACACCAATACTTATAAAGGCTGAGCAGGAAGGCAAGGACCCTAGAGAGTATGTTAAGTACTGGCATGATAGAGATGAAGAGGATTTCAAGGCATTTGGTATCTCATTTGATATATTCCATAGTACAAGCTCTGAGGAGAATGTAAGGTTTGTACAAGAGTTCTTCCTAAGCCTTTACAGTAAAGGTTACATATATGAGAGTAATGTAATCCAATACTACTGTGAGTATGATAAGAAGTTCTTACCAGATAGATATGTTATAGGCAGATGCCCATACTGTAATGCAGATAACCAGTACTCAGATGTATGTGAGAACTGTGGTAGGGTCCCAGATAATATACTTGAGCCAAAGTGTGCAATATGTAAGAGAGAGCCAGTTAAGAAGGAGAGTAAGCATTACTTCTTTAGACTATCAGCATTTGCTAACATGCTTAAGGAATGGCTCAATAACAACAATAATCTTCAAAGGGATGTGAAGAACTATGTTCTAAGATGGATAGAGCAAGGTCTCCAAGACTGGGATATAACTAGGGATATAACATGGGGGGTTAAGATACCATTAGAGAATGAGAGTAAAGTGCTCTATGGCTGGTTCGATAACCACCTATGCTATATAGCAAGCGCATTACTTCTTGCAGAGAGGAGAGGTCTGATAAGCAAGGATAGTAAAGATGATGGCATATCATTCTGGAACTCAAGCATAGTATATCATTTCATAGGCAAGGATATAGTGTATCACCATTACCTATTCTTACCAGCAATGAGGCTAGGAGATGCTAGATTCAAGTTGCCAGATTACATACCTACAAGAGGGCATCTTATGCTACAAGGGCAGAAGATATCTAAGAGCAGGAACTGGTACATAAGCTTAAGGGAGTTCTTACATGCTTTCCAAGCAGATTACCTAAGGTTCTACCTTGCGCTTATAACACCTTACAGCCAAGAGGATCTTAACTTTGACTGGGATGAGTTTGCATCTAGGGTTAACAGTGAACTCATAGATAATATAGGTAACTTTATAAACAGAGCATTATCATTCGCTAGCAAGTATGGTATAAGAGAGCCTAGTATAGATGAGTATGATGAACTAGATAGAGCAAGTATAGAAGAGATAAAGGGTATAGCCCATGAGGTAGGCTCTCTAATAGAGAGCAATGAGTTTGATAAGGGCTTAAGGAGGATAGTAACATTTGCATCCCACTTTAACCAATACTTTCAGAGCAAGGAACCATGGAATCTCTTAAAATCTAATAATGAGTCTGCAAGTGCATACAACTGCATTTACATATCTGTAAACGCTGTTCACTCATTAGCAATATTACTTGCACCTTACATACCATACTCCTCAGAGCTGATATGGAGGCAGTTGAACATGCATGGCTCTGTGCATGAACAGAGTTGGGATAAAGCATCTACTCTAGCAGTTAATGCAAATCATACAATAGGCAATGTTAAACCATTGTTCAAGAAGATCAGTACTAAAGAGATAGAGGAGCAGAAGAGTAAGTTAGGAAAGGCTAGTAAATAGCTTCATCCCTTACTACAATCATAAAAGTCTTATCTTACTAATAAGAGATGTCTTACTAATAAGAGATGGTTAGATGCTATGCATGTAGAAACAACTTAGTGAGGAGAATTATATGTGGGCAAACGTTGTACAAATCCTTATGGGAGAGGGCACCTTGTATGCTTCGACTGTTACAGTGGTTCTAGTTGTCCTATATGCAGTTCACCGTTAGAGTCTACTAATTAATACAAACCCAAAAGTGACTTAATTATTATTATTATTTATGTTATGTAACTCAAACTCATCATGCAATGCTTTAACAGCATCATCAGCATAGGCATGTTCTACAACGAATGCTAGGTTAAGCTCAGATGAACCTTGTGCTATCATTATAACATTTATACCCTGCCCTGCAACTGCATTGAATACCCTTGCAGCAACACCCTTGGTACCCCTCATACCAGAGCCTACTACTGCTATTATTGCTACATCATCTGTAACATTTATACTCTTTATTACCTTGCCTAATAGATTAAGCTCTAACGTATTCACTGCCTTATCTAAATCGCTCTTCCTTACAACCATAGATATGCTAGACTCTGATGGTCCTTGGGATATCATAACTATGTTTATCCCATCGTTACCAAGCATTGAGAATATCTTGCCAGCAGTACCAGGAGAGCCTATCATACTTGTACCTCTAACATCTATAAGAGCCATGTTCTTTATTGCAGTTACAGCCTTTACTATCTTGTTAGGATAAGCATTTGAGTTCTTAACTATAAGTGTACCTTGCTCCTCTAGATTGAATGCATTCCTTATCCTTATAGGTATGCCCTTATCTAGTACAGGCTCCAATGCCCTAGGATGTAGATACTTTGCACCAAAGAGAGCCATCTCCATAGCCTCGCTGTAGGATACCTCTCTAAGGACTTGGGCATTCTTTACTATCTTTGGATCTGCTGTCATAAGACCATCAACATCACTCCAGAGTATTATCTCATCAGCATCCAAGCATGATGCTATTATGGTTGCTGTGTAATCTGAGCCTCCTCTACCTAATGTAGTTATATTATCATACTGATCAACTCCTATGAAGCCTGTTACAATAGGAATAATACCATTATCAAGCATAGGCTCTAATCTATGCCTTATCCTTAGCCTAGTTGTATCCATCAATGGTTTAGCATTACCGTATGTTGAGTCTGTTACTATACCAGCATCCTTACCGCTCATATACTCAGCCTTTACACCTATATCCCTAAGTGCATAGCATAGTATTGGTGCAATGAACCTCTCCCCAAATGAGAGTATGTAATCCATTGATCTAGGTGTAACTTCCTTTATTAGAAGCAGACCCTTGATAACACTACTTAACTCATTTGTTAAAGCATCTATCACACTACTTAACTCCTCTCTGTTAGATTCTTGTAATCTTAGATTATTAATTATATCTTTATGTTTATTTATTATATTGCTTAGTATAGTATTGGTAAGATGCTCATCTTTCCTCTTTATGCTATCACATATGCTAATCAATTCATCTGTTATACCCTTGATTGCAGATACTACTACGATCAATTTATTATTATTAGAGTATGATCTTATTATACTAGCAGTGCTACTTACTCTCTC
>Ga0197143_1001465_pt1 | contig 19855 bp, 17 predicted proteins | sample GBS70_MetaG_FD_148603 | JGI IMG/M metagenome (GOLD analysis project Ga0197143, IMG submission 148603) | Sediment microbial communities from Great Boiling Springs, Gerlach, Nevada, United States - GBS 70_MetaG | ecosystem: Environmental > Aquatic > Thermal springs > Hot (42-90C) > Sediment...
CGGTGAAATGATTGAAATAGGAGGAAGCTTTAGGATCCCTGAGATAATGAAGTTAAGTGGAGCAAAGCTGGTTGAGGTTGGCACCACCAACAAAACCCATCTTTACGACTACGAAAACGCTATCACAGAAAACACAGCACTGATACTTAAGGTTCATCCCAGCAACTATCGGGTTGTCGGCTTTACAAAAGAGATTGAGCTTGACGAGCTTGTTGACATTGGTCGCCGCTACGGTATTCCTGTAATGTACGATGCCGGTTCGGGTGCTCTGGTAGACTTTTCTGAGAAAGGTTTCAGGGAAGAACCAGCCATTCAGAAGGCGCTTCGCAGCGGGGTTGATGTGGTAACCTTTAGTGGTGATAAACTGCTTGGAGGACCTCAAGCTGGCATTGTTGTTGGAAAGGCCGAATACGTTGACAGAATGAAGAAAAACCACCTTAACCGAGCTTTAAGGATTGATAAGCTGACTCTGGCAGCCCTTGAAGCTACTTTAAGGCTATATTTTGAAGAAGATCCCTGGAAAAAGATACCTGCGCTTAGAATGCTTGCAATGAAGCCGGAAGAGGTACGTCGCAAAGCATTAAGGCTCAAGCGCCTTCTTGATAGGGAATTCGGTAAAAAAATAAAGACAAAAATTGTTTCCACTATTGCCCGTTCGGGTGGGGGCGCGCTGCCTAACGTCGACATTAAGAGTTTCGGGGTTGCGATGACCATCGAAGGCATGAGTCCCACATGCGTAGAGGAGGCACTACGGTTTACTGACCCTCCGGTAATTGTTCTGGTTCAGGAGGGTCAGATTCTTATGGATGCACGGACTTTACTTGATGAAGATGACAAAAAAATAATTCAGGCTTTAAAGCAGATAGGCCTATGAGCTCCCATGTAATAGGCACTGCCGGACATATTGATCACGGCAAAAGCACGCTTGTTAAGGCCCTTACTGGTATCAATCCTGATCGGCTCAAAGAGGAACAGGAAAGAGAAATGACCATTGATCTTGGTTTTGCTTATCTTGATCTTCCTTCGGGGCGCCGTGTCGGCATTGTGGATGTTCCGGGACATGAGCGATTCATCCGCAACATGCTTGCCGGTGCATCCGGCATCGACCTTGTCCTTTTCGTGGTTGCCGCAGATGAGGGTATGATGCCGCAGAGTAGAGAACACCTTGACATCCTGAATCTTTTAAATGTGAAAAACGGCATCATTGTAATCACCAAAACAGATCTTGTGGACAGTGAGTGGCTGAATCTTATAGAGGCGGATATAAAGGATGAAGTCAAAGGAACTTTTCTTGAAAATGCTCCGATCTTCAGGGTATCCGCTAAAACAGGTGAGGGCCTAGAAGAATTAAAAAAATACATAGATAAAACTATAGATGTTCTGGAAAAAAGACCCATAGATTTGCCCGCTCGCTACCCGGTGGACCGCGTTTTTAAGGTGGCAGGTTTTGGAACTGTGGTTACCGGTACATTATGGGAAGGAAAAGTTGAGGTGGGGCAATCGCTCGAGCTCCTTCCCCATGGGGTTGAAGTTAAGGTAAGAAATCTTCAATCTCATAACAGAAATGTGAGTCAGGCAGAGGCAGCGGTAAGGCTTGCAATCAACATTACCGGTGCTGAAAAGGTTTTTATTGGGCGGGGAGATGTCATGGTTGAACCGGGTTATTACATGTTCACCACCATGATTGATGCTGAGCTTAAACTTCTTGAAAGCGCTCATCTACTTGAGCACGCTGAAAGAGTTCACTTTTACCTCGGCACGAAAGAAACCCTTGCCAAAGTAAGAATACTATACAAGGAAAGACTCGAGCCTGGTGAAACAGCCTACGTTCAGATTATTCTTGAAGAACCAGTGGTAGCACGAAGAGGAGACCGCTTTATCATCAGACGATTTTCGCCTGTAATTACGATTGGAGGAGGGGTGGTGCTCGAACCTTACCCTGCACGCAAAAGGCTTAATGAAAAAAGCTACCTTAAAGAGTTTGAGCTTAAGAAAAAAGGCCGTTCAGACAACCTGCTGCTTTACTACATCAAAGAATCGTCTTTTTCAGGAACTACCCTTGCGGATTTGAAAATTAAACTGGCTGAAAAGGAAGAAAAGATTCTAACTGAATTACAGGAATTAATATATCAGAAAAAAATTTATAGGATTGCTGATTCTTATTATAGCTTTGAGGCTCTCGAGGAACTCAAGAAAAGGACACTAGAAGAAACTGAAAAACTTTTTGAAGAAAATCCGCATCTACCATCTATTGAAAAGGAACAGCTGCGTTCAAGGTTGGGCATAAAAGAAAAGCGTCTTTTCAATATTATCCTCGAGGAGCTTCAACAGGAAGGGAAAATAGAAACCAGACTTGAGCAAATCAGCTTTCCACGGCGGGCAGTTTCACTCACCCCAGAGGAAAAGGCGGTAAAGGATAGACTTGAAAGAACCTTTTTGAAAGCCGGAGTTAATCCCCCTTCACCTGACGAGGCTATTGCCGCTTTTGAAGAAGATGAAAAAGTTGCTAAAAAGATGTTTACAGCTTTGGTTGTCGAAGGAAAGCTGGTTAAAATTTCACCTGAATTTTATCTTCATGCATCGGTTCTTGAAGAAGTGAAGCGCACTTTGAAAACCCTGTTTTTAAAGAAAGAAAGGTTAAGGATAAGTGATATCAGGGACGCACTAAAGACAAGCAGAAAATACGCGGTTCCGCTTGCCGAGTATCTTGATAAAATTAAATTCACGCGTCGCGTTGGCGACGAAAGAGTGCTTATTGACAAAAAGTAGGTGCTCTTAAAACCCCGGAGGTGCATCGGTGCTGGTGTGCCGCCTGGTCTTCAAAACCAGTGTGGGGCCAAAAGCCCTAGGTGGGTTCGATTCCCACGCACCTCCGCCAGACTAAAGAGCAAATTCCCGGGTATACTTTTTGATGTTTTCCCTGATGAAATTTAAAAATGTTTCCTGCGCTTTCGAAAAAGGCGCCTTTTCGTTATAGGCAATGTACAGCGGTCTTTTGAGATTTACCTTTTCAATTTTTTTATAGGTAAGCAAGCCGTTGGGCAGATGGTCTTTCAAAGCATGAATGGAAACCGGGGCCAATCCCAGGCCGCTTGAGGCTGCTGAAAGTACCGCCTGGGTGCTCCCAAGCTCAATGGCAATATTAAGGTCGTTTTCCTTAATTCCGTGCTTTTTTAAGGCCTCTAAAAAAATTTTTCTGGTGCCCGATCCTTCTTCCCGCATGATTATTGGGAATTTTTTAAGATCTTTAAGCGTAAGGTGGTTTTTTTGCGCTAGTTCGTGGTCGTTCCTGATAGCAATGACTATTTCGTCAGTTGCGAATTCTTCAAAGACAATAGGTACTGCTTTGGCAGTGGCTCCGCAGAAGCCGAGGTTTATTTCATGGGCAAGTAGCAGAGAGATAACTTCACCGGTATCGTATACGTGTAACTTTATTTCTACTTCCGGATAAATGCTCTTAAACTCACCCAGGATTCTGGGTAGGATGTATTCGCCCGGTATGTTTGACGCACCAATTTCGAGCCTTCCCCTGACGAGCATTTTAAGTTCAGCTAGTTCATCGTAAAGCTTTTCGCTCAAATTCACAATTGTTTCAGCATATTTCAGAAATATTTCACCGGCTTCTGTCAGAGAGACGCTCTGACCGGTCCGATCAAAAAGGACCTCTCTAAGCTCCTTTTCTAGGGAATGTATCTGGAAACTAACTGCAGGTTGGGTAAGTCTAAGTTCCTGAGCGGCTTTAGAGAAACTTTTGAGCTTGGCTACGGTTACAAAAGTTTTTAAGTAGCTTATGTTCATGGCTGATTAAATAATAAATCTTTATCTTTCGTGTGTCTATTAAAATTTTTTATCGCACTCATTTTGAATTATTAACTCAAAGGTTTATACTTTTTTCATGGAAAAAATAAAACTTACACACCTGGTAAAGAAGAGCGGTTGAGCTTCCAAAATTGATCCTGTCAGTCTGGGCAGGATTTTAGCCAACATGCCGCGCTATGAGGCAGAGCAGATTCTCGTTGGTTTTGAAACAAATGATGATGCTGCCGTTTTTCTTGTAAAAAAGGACCTGGCAGTTGTCCAGTCAGTTGATTTTTTTACGCCCATTGTCAATGACCCATATCTTTTTGGTCAGGTAACAGCTGCTAATGCTCTTTCAGATATCTACGCTATGGGTGCAGAACCTTCGTTTGCCCTTTCGTTGATAGCCTATCCCTGTAAATTCGGACTGGATATATTAGTCGAGGTAGCGCGGGGCGGACTTGACAAAATGAATGAAGCAGGTTGCTACGTGATAGGCGGTCACAGCATAGAGGACGATGAACCTAAATACGGTTTTGCAGTAACGGGCTTTTGCAGACCGGAAGAAGTCAAGCGCAACAGCACAGCCTGCGAAGGTGACCTTCTATATGCCACCAAGCCTCTTGGAACAGGCGTAATCGCCACAGCGATTAAAGCAGATATGCTGACAGAAGACGACGTTTTTGATCAGCTTTCCCAGGTTATCAGGCTTAACAAATATGCCAAAGATGCTGCATTAGCTGCAGAAGCCCATGCTTTAACTGACATTACCGGCTTTGGTCTTGCAGGCCATGCCTACGAAATGGCAAAGGGTTCCGGACTTGCAGTGGAAATCTTTACTTCCAATATTGTTGTAAATGAAAAGGCGCTTGAGCTGGTCTCTTATGGAATAATGCCCGCAGGCCTTCACGATAATAAGCGCTATATCGAGGGCGCTCTTGAAGTAGATGACCAGATAGCCAGGGAAGTTGTTGATATCGTGTTTGATCCTCAAACGAGCGGCGGTCTTTTAATAGCTGTTGCCCCTGAGAAGGCAGCATTGCTTGAAGCAAGGTTAAAAGCTGCAGGTGAAGTTTTTTACCTTGCCGGGCGGTTTATTAGATCCGATAGACCGGGCGTTTTTCTTCTCAGGTAAGCACTCTAAAGATCTGCTTATAAGCATCTCTTATTACCATATGTGGGTGGTATAAATACTTTTTATTTGATTTATTTGAATTTTTTAACTAACTTTTAAACTAGTAAATCGTTTTCTAGAGGAGGTGTTAATGCTATGAATGATAACAGGAAAATGTGGGAATCCCTTGGTCTTAATCTCGAAGCTCATGACCAGCTTCTGGCAGCGCTTGGACCAATCTATCATGAGGTTTACCTCAGTCAGCCTAACCGTCCCAAAGGGATGGAGTACTTTGATTTTGTTGTAAGTGATATCCATGGCATTCGGGTTAAGGAGCTTCTGGAACATAAGGCTAAAGGCGGTAAAGTTGTCGGAACATTTTGCGTTTACGTACCAGAGGAAATAGTTGTGGCTGCCGGTGCCATCTGTATCGGTCTGTGCGGTGGCGTTGATGTTGCAGCCGAGGAAGTAGAAAAGGTTATGCCGCGCAACCTCTGTGCCCTTATTAAATCTTTTATGGGATTCAAACTCGGGAAGCTCTGTCCTTACTTTGAGTCCTGTGACCTTATTGTTGGTGAAACAACCTGCGATGGCAAGAAAAAGGCCTTTGAGCTTCTGGCTGAATATGCTCCGGTTTATGTAATGGAAACTCCTCAAATGAAAAAGGATATGGATTATGCTATGTGGAAGGATGAGCTTTATCGCTTCATTGAAAAAATAGAAGAGCTTGCGGGCAACAAAATAACAGAAGAATCGCTGCGCGAAGGCATTAGAAAAATAGATGCCAAAAGAAAGGCGTTGAAGCGCCTTTCAGATCTAAGAAAGAATGTCCCCTCTCCTATAAGCGGTAAGGATGCACTGCTTGTTTATCAGATAGCCTTTTACGACGATCCGGAGAGATTTACACAGATGGTTAATAATCTTGCAGACGAACTTGAGGAAAGAGTTAAAAACGGTATCAGTGCTTACGGAAATGGCGAGGGTCCTAGAATTATGGTGACCGGAACCCCAATGGCAATTCCTAACTGGAAACTTCCCCATATCATTGAAAGTTCAGGTGCTCGCATTGTGTACGATGAGCTCTGCACCGGCGAACGTTACTTCCAGGACCTTGTTGGCGATGTTGAGGGCAAATCTTTTGATGAAATGGTCGATGCTCTTGCACGCCGTTCTCTTGAAATTGACTGCGCCTGCTTTACACCAAATGACAGGCGCATTGAAAAAATTGTCGCCAAAGCCAGAGAATACTTCGTTGACGGTGTAATTCATTATTCACTGCAGTTCTGCGATCCATATACCATCGAAGCATTTAAAGTTGAAAAAGCTCTTAAAGATGCTGGTATACCTGTAATGAGGGTGGAAACCGATTATTCACATGAGGATGTAGGTCAGTTAAAGACACGCATTGAAGCATTTCTTGAAATGGTCAGTGAAAAGAGGGCATGAAAGCAGCTGGTATTGATATTGGTTCACGCACCATAGCGTTAGTTCTTCTAGATTCTGAAACCTGTGAACTATTTGCATCGGAAATCGTTGATTCAGGGTTTGATCCTGTTAGAAGGGCTCGTGAGCTTGCTTCAAAATACGAGTTTGATTTCGTTGTAGCAACTGGCTATGGCAGGCACGCCGCCCGGGCAAAGTTTGCTGACGGGGTTATAACTGAAATAAAGGCTTATGCAAAAGGAGCAAGGTATTTTTTGCCGGAGGTTCGCACTATCCTTGATATTGGTGGTCAGGATACCAAGGCTATTCTTCTTAGCAGCGAGGGTGCCGTTCTTGATTTCCAGATGAATGAAAAGTGTGCCGCAGGGACTGGCAAATTTCTGGAAGTAATGGCAGTAGCTCTGGGTTACGAGCTCGATGAATTTGGTAAGGCGCCTTTTATGGAAGAAGGACCTCCTTTAAAGATCAGCTCTATGTGCACGGTTTTTGCAGAGTCTGAAGTTGTTTCGCTGCTTCATGAAGGCGAGGCCCGGGAAAGAGTAGCGCGGGCTGTTCATGAAGCAATTGCTGAAAGAGCTGCCGGACTTTTAAAAAGAATTGGCTTTCAGCACCCGATCATGTTTGCCGGAGGGGTTGCTAAAAACCCTTATTTAAAGTTTGCACTGGAAAAAAGACTGGGTACGGAACTTTATGTTCCCGATGAACCGCAAATCGTGGGGGCGGTAGGTGCGGCGCTTGAGGCTGTTCAGCATCTAGAAAAGAGGAGGTGTATGAAAGCTTAATTGAGTTTGCCACTGCTTGCTTATCCTCTGAAGAAAACTGCGACCTATGCAATTCCTGCAGCTGTTCTTAGTGTTTTTGAAGAGGCAGGTTACCTTGCGGTGGAGGTAACCCTAAAAACATCTTCTGTTCATAAAGCAAGAAGCTTTCTTGCTTTCCTAGAGCGAAATTATAAAAAGCTCTATTTTCGTTTTCATGCGCCAGTGCTGCCTGAATACGATCCCTTCTTAATTGAGAACCCTGAGTGCAGGGAAGCCTTAACATTTCTTATTGACTTCATTGCTGATTCATTTGGAGGAGGGCATCTTGTCCTTCATTCTCAGGTAGAGCCTGACAAAAGGCTGATTCAGCTCTCCTCCTCTCTCGTTGATTATGCTAGGAGGAAGGGGGTGATTTTGAGTCTTGAAAATTTAACCGAAGGCTGGTCAGCCGATCTGGCAGCTCTTGCAGCTGTTGCCGCGAAGGCTGGCTTTAAGATCGTGCTTGACATCGGGCACCTTAATTCGTCTGATTGTGTAAGGTATTCATCTGTTAGAAAAGAAAATGTAGTAAAGCTTGTTACCCCGTATCTTGTGGGCACCCATGTTTATGAATATGAATCCTCAGGACACTTTGCCCCATATGACTATCTAAGTATTGGTGAGCTTCTTTGGATGCTTATTGATGCGGGGATTAACTGGTGGGTTATTGAGCTTGAAGATGAAGAAGAGTTTCTCAAAACTTACAGGCTTATCAAAAATTTTTTAGCTTTTAACAAAAATATTAAACTCAGGGAGGTGCGGAAATGAAAAAAGAGTACTGGCAGATTGGAGTAGGCGGTCTGATAATTGGTGCCATTGCAGTTGCCCTGATGAAGCTAGGTAACCCACCTAACATGGGCTTTTGTATTGCCTGCTTTGAAAGGGATATTGCAGGGGCACTCGGTCTGCATCGTGCTGCTCTGGTGCAATACATCAGGCCGGAAATAATCGGACTGTTCTTTGGTGCCATGCTGTCAGCGCTTGCTTTCAAGGAGTTTAAACCCAGTGCGGGATCGGCTCCGGCTTTAAGGTTTTTCATGGGAATCTTTTCAATGATTGGTGCACTGGTGTTTCTTGGTTGTCCGCTGCGAATGACCATCAGGCTTGGAGGCGGCGACCTGAATGCGCTTGTAGGTCTGGTTGGATTTCTTGCGGGCATCTACGTAGGTACCCTCTTTCTTAAGCGCAACTTTGATCTCGGTCCTTCAAAGCCCACGGCAGGTATTGAGGGCTGGGTGCTTGCCGTTATCATGCTTGTACTGTTGATTTTGCTCATAACAAAGCCAGTCTTTAATCTTGAAGCTGGCGGGCCAGTCTTCTTCTCTAAAGAGGGTCCCGGTTCTAAGTATGCCCCCTGGGCGATTGCACTGGTTCTTTCACTGTTGGTTGGTTTTATTGTTCAGCGTACGAGATTTTGTACCGTCGGTGGTTTCAGGGACCTCTTCCTGTTCGGTGAGACCTATCTTTTTATTGGCTGGATTGCAGTGCTCGTAGCAGTTTTTGTTGGAGATCTCGCCCTAGGTATGTTCAAGCTTGGCTTTGAAGGTCAGCCTATTGCCCATACTCTGCATCTCTGGAACGCCCTCGGACTTTTCCTCGTCGGTTTAAACGGTGTTCTTCTTGGCGGTTGTCCTTTAAGGCAGATTACTCTGGCAGCTCAGGGTAACGGTGACTCAGCTGTGTTTGTACTGGGTATGATTGTCGGTGCCGGTATAGCTCACAACTTTATGCTGGCTGCTTCTCCTGACAGGGGCGTAAGTACTTTCGGTCAGGTAGCTGTGATTCTGGGCATTATATTTGCCCTGATTGTAGGATTTACCGGTATTTTGAGCAAGGAGGCATAAAGGGGTATGTCAAAAGAGATTGATGCTCGCGGAAGACCCTGCCCGCAGCCTGTTTTAATGACAAAGAAAGCCGTAGATGCGGGCAATACAGAGATTGTTGTTCTTGTCGATAACGAAGGCGCTATTCAAAATGTAACACGATTTGCGGAAAGAGAAGGTTTTGAAGTAAAGGTTGAAAGGGTAGGTTCCGATTTCAAACTTGTGCTTACCAAATCAGGGCAACAGACCGGAGTTTCATCCCAGCCGGCAGAAATTGTATGTGAGACCGGCGCCTGGAAGATAAATCGTGGTCAGGTTTTGTATCTAAAGAGCAATCGGGTTGGTATTGGCTCTGACGAGCTCGGAGAAATACTAATCAAGTCTCTTATCAATACACTTGCCGAAAACGAAATCCTGCCCGAAAGAATAATCCTCGTTAACAGCGGGGTAAAGCTTGTATGCGAGGGCTCGGAACTTCTGGATTCTCTGAAGGCAATTGAAAACAGGGGTGTGGAAATTCTTGCTTGCGGCACCTGCCTTAACTACTTTGGATTGACTGAAAAGGTTAAGGTTGGCCGTATTTCCAATGCCTACGATATTCTGAACTCTTTGCTTGGAGCCGAAAAAATAGTTGAACTTGCCTGATTGTTACGGGCAGTGCTTTTTAAAGGTCGAACGGACCACTAAAAGGCACTGCCCTTTCCTTTAACAGAGCTGTTATTCTGTCAGCTTCGTTTTCTGAGAAAGAAATTGAAACACCACAATTTGAACTATACTTTCTTGGTGTTGGAATAACCTTGATTGCTAATCCAGCCTCTTTAAGTATCTTTTCTGCTCTGATTGCATGACGGGTGGATTCAAAAAGGATTACCTTTTCCAACACTAGCCTCCTGCAATTTTTCCAAGGGCTTCCAGAAAATATTCAATTTCGTCATCGTTGTTAAAAATGGATAGCGAAGCTCGTACGGTTCCTTCAGGAAATGTACCAAAGCTCCGGTGGGCCCATGGGGCGCAGTGAAGTCCAACCCTAGTACATATTCCATATTGACTGTCTAAAAGATACCCCACTTCTGACACAGACATTCCATCCACCACAAAGGATACCACTGGCACACGTTCAGCCGTATCTCGGGCAATAATTCTTACGCGGGGAATAGATTCGAGACCTTCAATCAATTTGTTAATCAGTTTTTTTTCGTAGGCATGGATGTTTTCAACACCCTTTTCCAGGACGAACATAACACCTGCAGCTAGAGAAGCTGCGCCACCTGCATTCGGTGTTCCAATTTCAAGCCTGTCGGGCATAAATTCCGGTTGGATGTCTTCTTCGGATTTACTGCCTGTGCCTCCAGCAAAAAAGATGTTAAGGTCAATACCGGGTCTCACATAAAGACCGCCTATTCCCTGCGGTCCAAAGAGTCCCTTATGTCCCGTAAATGCAAGAATGTCGATTTCGTCTGCCTGCACATCTATGGGATATGTTCCTGCGGTTTGAGCTGCATCTAAAAGCAGCAGAGCACCATATTGGTGAACAAGGCGGGCAATTTCTTTTATAGGCTGGACTGTCCCCACGACGTTGGATCCATGGACAATTGCTACCAGTTTTATCTTTCTCTTTTTCAAAGCAGCCTCAAGCGCCTCAAGCTCAATAATACCTGTTGAAACATTTACAGGCACTATTTCAAAGTCGATCAGTCCAGCCTTTTGAAGGGTACGTAACGGCCTTGCAACCGAGTTGTGTTCAATCGAGCTTGTAAGCACAAAGTCTCCCTCTTTTAATAATCCCCGAAAAGCAAGATTGAGAGCATAAGAAGCATTGAAGGTAAAAATGATTCTGAAAGGATCACTTATGTTTAAAAGCCTTGCCAGCAGCTCTCTTGCTTCTTCGAGGACTTCGCCGGCTGCTATGGAAAGTGAATGACCGCTTCGGCCCGGGTTTCCACCTTTATGCCGGTAAAATGAATTGAAAGCATCAAAAAAACTTTCTGGCTTTGGATAGCTTGTTGCGGCATTATCAAAATAAACAACTTTATTTATTCGCATCATAAAACAAATTATAGTTGGGTTAGCGTTTAAAAACTTGAAATTTTTTATAAAGATTTATTGACGGAATTGCATAAAAGATTCAAAATTGAGTTTGTTAATTTTACTACAGATATCTACCTTGGGGTTATATGCTAAGTGAAGCTGGCATCAACGATTGCTGTCATTTACAACTGGGTTGATATAGTCGGTCTTATTCTTCTTTGTGTCGTGCCAATCGGACTTGCCCTTCACTTTACAGGTAACATCCTTACAGGCAGGGTCTACAAACGGTTTGTGTTGGGCATGTGGCCTCATCATGATAAACCCTATAAGCCTCTGCCGCGTCGCCTGGCACATCTTGTTCATGTAATTTGCATGGTAAGCCTTGCGTTAACCGGGATGTATGTTCATTTTCCGTTTTTTGATGGAAATCGCCTGATTATTAAGTATCTGCATTATTTCTTTGCCTTTATTGTAGGCGTTAATTATGTCTTCCGTGTTTGGTGGGCATTTTTTTCCGATTACCCCGATGCTGATGACTTCAAACTTACCTGGAAGGAAATAAAAACCATACCGGCAGTTATCAAATACTATATCTTTATGGCAGAATCCAAGCCTCATCTGGCAGACTTTAACCCGATGCAGAAGATCACCTATCTTTCTTTTGCAGCAGTTATGCCAATCATAGGATTGACAGGAATTTCGCTAATATTTTCTAAGTGGTTGTTAGCTCCGTTTGCAACCATTGCCGGAGACCTACCCACTCTGAAGCTCTTAATGAGATTAATTCATTACCTCTGCAACTGGTTCTTCATAATATTTACTGTTGTTCATGCTTATCTGGCTGTGTCTGAGGATTTACCCGCCTTCCTTTACTTCTTCTTCAACATTGAGCCCAAACATCACGATGAACACTCCCATCACGGTCACGAGGAACATGGTCTGGAAGCTCATCTGCATGGGGAAGGTGAGGCGCCTGCCCATGTGTAGAAAACTACTTTTTTTTGCTTCCGTTTTTTTAATCCTTGTGGTTACGGCACCGGTCTATGCTGCCCAGGACGTTTTGAAGTTTACAGTTGGTGTACCCGGAAAGACTGGATGTCTTGTTTGTCATGATGACCCTAATCTTGTAAAGATAGAAGCTGGCAAGGTTAAATCACTTTATGTTTCAGCGAAAGATTTTGAAAAGGTGCATCGCGAACTTACCTGCCTTGACTGTCATCTTGATTTTACCTACAAGTCAATCAAGCCAACCGGTGAAGACTGGAAGGTAGTAGCAGGAACAGCCTGTAAGAACTGTCACGACGAAAAAAAGGGAATTGATCACCGTAGAAATTACGAGGACTACCGGGAAAGTATCCACGGGAAAAAACTGCTTTTAGAAAAAGATTCTAGGGCACCGACCTGTGCAGGTTGCCACGGTTATCACGGCAGGAATCGTATTCGCAAGCTAAGCGATAAAAAAGATATGCTTGAGTTTAGAAAAGAAGCATTTAAGGTTTGTGGAAGGTGCCATCAGGATTACTGGGAAAACTACAATGACTGGTTTCACGGCAAAGGTTACAAGCACGGGGCTCCGGATGCCCCGCCCTGCTGGGACTGTCACGTAGCTCACGAAATTTTGCCCAGCGAAGATCCAAAATCACCAACTAACAGAACCCGGATTGCAGAGCAGTGCGGCAAGTGTCATGAGGGTTCTGACATTTACTTTGCAGAGTATTCCCCTTATATCCACAAGAGAAACGAGCTGATTGAGCAAAATCCAGTCATGAAAATACTTTTTGCAATACGGAACTGGCTTACCGGCATTTTAGGGCACTATCAGGCTGCCGGTTCCGCCGGTTAGTTTTGTTGCACCAATGAAAAGCAAAGCTTTTATAGGCTTTTTAGCAACTGTCATAGTTCTGGTTCTTATTTTTGCAGGCTTTTCTTTTGCTGGTGAGTCGCTTTTAAATCCCAAACTTTACTCGTTGCCGCACTACCAACCTCGAGCTGAAAACTTTTTTCCGGAAAAGACCACTCAGGTGGAGCTTAAGCCACCTATATCTATGGGGCAGTGTGTCTGGTGCCACGAAAACCTTGATGACTACAGCGTGCCCAATTTAAAGTCCGTAAACCACTGGAAGCACTTTTCCCGGGGCATTAGCTGTCCTTCTTGCCATTATGAGAATCCGCACACTCCAGACGGTATATTGAGGATTCAAATGAAAATTTGCTATAACTGTCACGGACTTCAGCATGGACCAACAGGAGAGCTTGCTTCTTCCGACTGTAAGACTTGCCATTATCAGAAAAAGAAGCCCACAAGCCATTCTTACAACTGGAAGCAAAAGGACCACCGTAAGGGTGACACTCATGAATGTGTGATGTGCCACCGCGAAATTAGGTTTTGCAACGACTGTCATAAACGTTCGGGCGAAAGATTAATAGAAGAAAGTGAATATCGATTCAAGCCCGCTTTTCCTGCTTCGCTACAGCTGGTCTCGCTTATAAAGATAAAGGTTCCTGAAAAAATGGGCGACTGCTATCCCTGCCACAGAGACATTGAAAAATTTAGCGTCAGCGGGCTGATATTTAAGCACGAGCCTCATTTTAAACAGGGGATAAGTTGTAATGCCTGCCATCTGTTCTATCCGCATCAGCCTGATAAGACCTATCGCATTCCCATGGATGTTTGCTATTCGTGCCACAAGGTAACCCACGGTCCTCAGGGAATCATAGCACCTGCTAATTGCAGTCTCTGCCATCCACGCTGGTTTTATGAGAAAAAGCCAGCCGACCATTCTGCAACCTTTGTTGCCGGTGTTCATGGAAAAAGGGCTGATAAGGAGCCATCCTATTGTGCCATGTGTCACGCTGACAGCTTCTGTCAGCAGTGTCATTTAAAGAAAAATGTGTTGCCGGACAACCATAAAGATGAGAAAAAATGGCTGCATGATCACGGCAAGGTGCGTACCAGGCTGGACCGCTGTTCTGCCTGCCATCCCGAAAAGTATTGTGTTGATTGCCACCGGGTAAAACCCATACCGCATCCACCACAGTATATGGCTGACCATGGCAAGTCAAAGATTGCTGATTCAAAAGCCTGCAACCTCTGTCACAAGGACCGGACTTTTTGCGAAAACTGTCATCATTATCAGGTTGCCAGCGCTCTTTTAAAGCGTGAAAACTGTATTAAATGTCATCCGGAATACCAGAGAAAGAACTTTCTGGATATCAGGAACCGCGGACACATGGTTCACGCTGCTCACTTTGAGATGACAAACACACCGCCATTTACCTGTGATAAGTGCCATGCGCTCGGTTACACCCTTGGTCACGATTATGCTACCTTCCAGCTGTGCAAAGAGTGTCACGGTGCTATCAGGCTTGGCAAGCTGATTGCTAAGTGGAATGTGGACAATGGAGAGCTGTGCTATCGCTGTCACCGACCCGGCACGGGATTAAAAACAAATGTGCAGGTGACACCGCCATAAAAAACAATTGCATTGAGAATGTAATAGTTGTAACATACTTGACAGTTTGTCATGGTTACTAACGTGAGGCGTTTTCTGGATAATGAAAGATACCTTGACTTCCTGATCCGTCTAGTAGTTGCTTTAATCGTATTTGTCCTACTGGTCATAATCGGCTATCGCTATTATTTTTACAACGTTAAGCAGGTTCAGGAACTGCCCGTTAATAAAACAATCAGGGAACTTGAGGCTCAGGTTCGAAAAAATCCCCTTAATATCAATGCCCGTATTCAGCTGGCATCAGCTTATCTGGCTGTCAGGCGCTGGGATGATGCTATCCGCCAGTGCCTTGAGGTTTTAAAGGTAGATAAGGAAAATCAAGCGGCACTTACGATGGCAGCCTTTGCCTACCTGCAAAAAGAAGAATACGATAAGGCTCTTGAAATGTGCAAAAAAGAAATTGACACCTATGCCACTGCCGGCATGGCTCTTGAAAACAGATATCTTGCAGACGCGTTTTTCTACAGCGCGATTGCATACTGGAAAAAGGGAAATCTAGATAAAGCTATATACCATGCTAACCGGGCTGCACTTATCAGGCGCTCGGATGCAGATGTGATGTTTTTCTTAGGACGTCTTTATTATGAAAAGGGACTTCTGGTTAACGCTGAAAATTACTTTCAGAAAGCTATCAGGTTTGATCCGAAATATCTTGATGCCCACTACGGTTTGGCCCAGGTATATGAGAAGATGGGACTTCTGGGTATGGCTGTTAATGAGTATGAGCGCGCCTACCAGCTGGATAGCTCTAGAAAGGAATTCCGGGAAAAATCTGACGAACTTCTGGAAAAGCTTCAGAGAAAAGCCGAAAAAAATCCTGATTTTGAGACCCTGGTACAGCTTGGTTTTGCCTATATGGGCAGGCATAAGTGGGACAGAGCAGTTAAAACCATAGAAAGGGCAATCAAGCTGGAGCCTGATGACCCCCTGGGTTACTACGCGCTGGGCTATACTTACGAGCGCGCCTGGGCAAGCTATAAGGACGGGGACGAAGTGAAGGCAGGTTTCTACAAAGAAAAAGCTCTTGAGGCTTATAATAAGTGCCTTCAGCTTGACAGGGACCATGAAGGTGCACTTGCAGGCAAAAAGAGGCTTGAACTTGGCATAAGCGAAGAGGAAGTGATAGTCAGGGACGTAAAAGTTAGAAAGAAATAGACAGGGGTGCTTGGTGGTAGCCGAAGAAAAAGCAGAAATTAAGAAAAGCAGGGAGCTTGCAAAAAAATTAAGGGCTTCTGAAAGGCGCCGCCGTAAACGTTTGATCCTGTTACTTCTACTTTTTCTCCTTACATTGCTGCTTGTTTTTCTCTGGTATCAGCTAACCCGCAAGGAAATTCCCCTTCCTTCAATTGAGATTGCCCAGACTGAAAGGGTGCTTCCTCCCGACTTCCTCTTCTTCTTTGACGGAGGGGCTGTTCACCGAATGAGAAGACCCACAGATGTTAAGGTAAATCCTGAAAACCGCCTGGTGTATGTTACCGATACCTTTAATTCAAGGGTAAGCGTTTTTGATGAGGATGGTAATTTTCTTTATTCTTTTGATAAAGTGGGGAGGGAAAAGTTAACAAGACCGCTTTATCTGGCTTTTGATACCCGGGGCAACGTTTATGTTACCGAGCGGCGCAACCAGAAAATATATGTTTTTACGCCAGAAGGTAAATTCATTAAGGAGTTTGTCCCCAAAAACGTAAACCGAAAAAACTGGCAGCCAAACGGCATCTGGATTGATGAGGACAACCGGGTTTACGTTACCGAAATAGAACTTAAGCACCACATACAGGTTTTTGATACTGAGGGCAATCTGCTTCTCGATTTCGGTGAATCTGGAGCTCCAAACCTTATGCGCGCTGGAATCGGGCTTTTTAATTTTCCCAATGGCATAGTTACTGACGATAAGTTTGTCTACATTGCTGATTCCACAAACCGCCGCGTGCAGGTCTTTACCAAGCAGGGCAAGGGGGTAAAAATCTGGCCTACCGGTGGTCAACCCCGGGGAATTGCCATCGGTTACATGGACAGGGTCCACATAGTTGATGCAGTTGGTCATACGGTTATGGTTTATAACAAGAAAGGCGATTTCCTGGTTCAGTTCGGAAGTGTGGGTAATGACCGTGGTCAGATGTTTTACCCCAATGGAATTGGTATCAGCGGACGCCGGATTTACGTGGCAGACACCTGGAACCACAGAGTCGATGTTTGGGCATGGAGACCGGTGGTAACGGCCCCGCCTGCCGTCGGAAAGATTCCCTCTTATTCCTGGCTGGCTCTTTTACTTCTTTTGCTTCCCTTCTTCTTTAGAAAACCTAGAAACGTAGCCAGTCGTGACTTCATCGTAAGGTCCATTGAGGAAAGAAAGCTTCATATGGTTATAAAAGAGCTCAAAAAGCTTTATGTAGTCCAGAGCATCTATGACGATTTTGAGCAAGCAGAATATGAAGGCATAAAAATGAGTGATCTACTTAAGGTTGGACGTTTTCCTGAGCGCTACGTCGAAGAAATTTTGAAGCTCGATCCGTCTTTAGATATTGAGATGGCTCAAACGATAGCCCTGGCGAGGTACAGGAGAAGAAAGAAAAGGCTGTTTGCCGAATCAGAGTCCATGAGGACACTGGCAGAGGAATTCAAGATTAGAAATTACAATTTTGACGAATTTCTGGAAGCATTTGGCTATAAGAAAGAAAAGGGCAAGAGTCAGTCATGAGGTTCAAGATATTTATGAAAATTTGTAACAGCTTGCTTAATAAGAATAATAAATTTTATCGTATAGCCCGTATAAAAAATTTTTTTCAAAAACATATTGTAAATAGCAGATTTGTTTGCTATATATTTTTGTAACAATTGTTGCAATTGAACCTTGATAAAAGAAGGGGCGATACGAAGATATCAGAATTTCTGCGCCTATTAATTCCATCTTTCCATATCCTTCCTTAGGGAGGTGGTTAATCCACAGAAAAACGGAGTCCGTGATCACCTTGAATTAAATCCCACGAAGGGAGGGAAAAGGGAGTGCGCATAACCCGAAGGCAATTTATCAAATATGTGTCCGCCATGGGAGCGGCGCTTGGACTGTCTCAGGCAACCCTTAACAGGGTTATCGAGGCAGTTGCCAATCCGGGCGGCCTCAAAGTAGTCTGGCTTTCTGGCCAGGCCTGTGGTGGATGCATTGAAGCAGCCTCAAATATGTTTATCAGCGAGGCTGATGTTACCGATACAAACGGCGATAATATGTATGACAACCTTGGTATCGCCCAGGTAAAAACCCTGTTTGAAGATAGTTACCTTGACAGGTCGCCTTTCTCAAACGGGAATCTATCTTCTTCAACAACAGTTGAAGATGTGCTGATTGATGTCATTGATCTCAAACTGATGCCTGTGGTTGATACCCCTTCAGGTGATCTCTGGACCTCCGTTCTAAAGAAATATATGGACGGAGATTTTGGAGGACAGTTCGTATTTGTTGTTGAGGGATCAATTCCAACTGACCTGAACATGGATGATGTTGACTACTGTATCATTGCCGATAAGTACTGGGATGGTCATAAGGTGCTAGGAATCGGAGAGGCTGTTTACAAGCTTGCCACAACCGGCGGCGCCATCGCAGGCATTGCTTATGGTACCTGCGCAACATATGGAAATATTCCGGCTGCTAAAAACAGAAAGTACAATCCAGCAACCGGTCAGTATGAGCACACCTTTGCCATGGGTGTGTCTAAGTACCTTCATTCTAAGGGTGTAACAGATGTTCCGGTGGTCAACATTCCGAACTGCCCGGGCCATCCTGAAGCCCTTGCACTGACGGTTGTAGATGTGCTTGTTCAAGGTCTTCCTGCTGTTGCTGCTAACCTCGATAGGTATGGTCGCCCGAAAAGGAGCCTAACGTTTGGATTCCCGCTTTACTCCCACACGATTCATCAGGACTGTCCCAGGCTCAGCAAATACTACAGCGGCATTTTCTCCAACCGCTTCGGTGATAGGAGAGCCGGTTGTCTTGAGCTCCTTGGGTGCCAGGGACAGTGGGTCAATGCACCCTGCCACACCCTTGGCTGGAACAGGCAGTACTCCAAAACTTCCTGCATCATAGCCGGAATGCCGTGCACTGGTTGTTCTGAGCCCGGATTCCCGGATAGAACCATGAAGTACAACTATACACCGTAAAACTTAAAAGGAAGGGAGGTATGTTTAAGTGGTTACCAAGCACATTGATCCTGTAGGGCGCATTGAAGGCCACATGGGCGTTGAGCTTGAGCTTGGTGGTTCAGGACCTTACAATGTGGCCAATGTAAAAATCAAGTCGAATATGTACCGCGGCTTTGAAAACATTCTTTACAAGCGCCCTGTACAGGATGTCATTCACATTGTTCAAAGAATATGAGGCGTCTGACCCAACCCGCATGGGATGACCGCAAGTTTTGCGGTCGAAAACGCAGCCGGCTATTCGTCAGACGGCTCAACTTTTGCACAGGGTATAAACCCGATTACCGAGAAGGCTCTTCTTTTAAGAAATCTAGTTCTTGCTGCTGAGTTCCTGCACTCCCACATCATTCACTTCTTCACTCTGGCTGCCCTTGACTATGTCATGGGTCCGCCGATGAGCCCGTGGATTCCTTACTTTGGGGATGCTCCAAGTAATCTTACTGACTGGGATCAGGCTCTTACCCAGCTTAACTATCCTGACGACTACCAGAACTACTTTAGCTACTACCATCCGGCATTGAAACCCGGATGGACCGGAATTCCCAACACACCTCTTGATCAAAGTTCGCTTATATCAAGTTACAATAGCGTCATAGATGAATTAAATGACCAGCAAACAATATGGGCCCGTGTTATTGCCGTATATGTTGAGGCCCTTCACTGGAAGAGAAAATGCTTTGAGCTGGCATCGCTCTTTTCCGGTCCTCAGCCCATGTGGAGAAACCTGGTGGCTGGCGGTGTTGCCCTAGACCTGAGTGAAACTGAACTCCAGGCAGCCATTGACAAGTACCGCGCCATACTTTATATGGGTAGCGGTTCGGGAACGGTTACCAATCCTGCCCCCGGAACACTGGCAGACTTTGTTTACAACAAGTACTATCCGCTAACCCAGATTCTTGCTATTCTCTATCCAGAGTATGACAATTCCGCTAATGGTGGTCAGGGTATCGGTGCCGGTCTTAAGAACTTCCTTGGTTACGGCGTTTTCAACAGCCCGGATGCTTATCCTGAATGGAGCGAAGGTTCGTTTGCAACTATTGACGATTTGCTTGCAGGTCCCGGTGATGTGTCTATAGATCTGAGTTCAGGCAAGCGCCTCCATAAGCGTGGTTACTACATCAACGGTCTTGGCGACTTTCCGCTCGA